>Ga0164297_10001640_pt1 | contig 23381 bp, 47 predicted proteins | sample GEODES058metaG_FD_113539 | JGI IMG/M metagenome (GOLD analysis project Ga0164297, IMG submission 113539) | Dystrophic lake water microbial communities from Trout Bog Lake, Wisconsin, USA - GEODES058 metaG | ecosystem: Environmental > Aquatic > Freshwater > Lake | place: USA: Trout Bog Lake... | reverse complement strand
TGGGCTCCTGTAGGACCTGTAGGACCTGTATTACCTGTAGGACCTGTATTACCTGTAGGACCTGTATTACCTGTAGGACCTGTATTACCTGTAGGACCTGTAGCGCCTGTATTACCTTGAATACCTTGAATACCTTGAATACCTTGTTGCCCTTGAGCACCAGTAGGACCAGTCGGTCCAGTATTACCTTGAGCTCCTGTAGGGCCAGTCGGTCCTTGAGCGCCTTGCATGTAAAACAAACCGGGCGTTGACCAAACTAATGCAGATGTGCTACGTGAGTTAACAATCGCAATAGATGCCCAAACAGTACCTGTAGGAGAATTAGGAATTGAGCTTGACCAACCGCTAGGAGGAGTTCCTACGTTGGTTTGAAAGTTCCATGAGCCGCCAGTAGGAGTAGCTGGTTGTGTTGGAGAAACCTGAAACACAAACCACTCAAAATAAGTGCCGCCATAAACCACAGCTTGACCGTATAAGCCAGCAGATTCAGCTTCAGGACCTGCAATTAATGTCCCGTTTGGAGCACTTCCGTAAAGACCACCTGTTGCCATGTTGAGTCCTTACTTGAAGTTATAACGATAAGTGCGAGGCTGGAACTCTGATGTCAAATGGGTATCTCCACCACGCCATTTATCTTTGAAGTTTTGGTCTTCAATGTTGCCATAAGATTCTTCAAGTCTGACAGCCCATTTTTGAGCTTCTTCAGTGTTTTTGTTCTTGTCGTAATAGCTTTCCAAAGTACCATAAAAGTAACCTTCTGGAAAACTAGCCAACACAGCATTGTTTTGCACCAAAGGATTTAATGAATCTGATGTTGGGCTAAACAAAAATGGGAATGTGCGTTGGTAATACGCTTTGATTGCCACGTTTGCGCCGGGGTTTGGCGTAAAAACATAGTTAGGGCCAACTTCAGAAAAGCTGGCACGAATAACACGAGGCACACCAAATGGACGCACATAAAGTTGGTCAATCATGCGGCGACGAATAATCTCACGATCACCCACACGATCATAAATAATCCAAGGACCCATGCTTGCAGCAGGAGTTCCGGGTGGCACAGATGAATTAGGCGTTTCTTGGAAAAACAAAATAGGCCAGTTCATATCCGCAGGAATAGGAGCCATGCCATTAATGTCTGTTGTCAAAACAGTGGGTGTATTTGAGTCGTATGGATTGGTACGCAATGAAGGCAGTTCCAATGTACGCATTTTCAATTCTGCAAATTGAATGCAGTTTTGAATCTCAACAGCCGATGTTGTAGGTAATTTAAGAATGGGCGTACCAGAACTAATTCCAATCCATGAGCCATCAGGATCATTTACCGTAATTGTTGATGTAGTCACACCAATAACAACGGTAAAAGGAAGAATTGAACTTGGTCCAATAAAGTCACCAACTTGCACTGTTGAAGTTGGATTAGCATTGACGTTCATAACGCCAGTAGCAGTATTGATTGATGTGAAATTGATACCTGCTTGTTGAGGTATAGCGCCTACCCATTGGGCAACACGACTAACTAAAACGTTAGCAGATTGAATGAATAGAGCCATTGTAATTCCTCATCGTGTCGGTATGCTTGGATTGTAAGGCAGAGGGATTTTTCCTGTGGGATGACAAACGAAATCTGAATAGTATTCGTTCACGATTGCATAAAACAAAATCTTGTCTTTTTTGTCTTGCTTAATCAATTCCCAAGGACGGTTGTTAAACCATTTTGATGTGATTTCATGAACAAAGCATTTAGGCAAATCCATTGCATGAAATGTTCCAGCAAAAAATGGATTGTTAGTGCCATGTTCTTTGTAAAACTCACGCATTTGTTTGCATTTTTCACGCACAGCTTCTACGTTCATTTGCTCATATTGCACATACCGTTCGCCATCAATAGCGCCAACCTTGTATTTCAGATTGCCAGTATTGAAGTTTTGCGACCATGTGCCAGACTTTACTTCGTTGAACAGATTATTGTTTTTTCTCAAAACAGCATCAACACCAGCCTCAAGAATTCCTTTGGTGTAGTAATCCTCGTTGATCAGCGCTTCTTCGTTGTTTGCGTTCAATCCCATGCTTTGCTCCAAAAATATAAAAAGGAAGCCCCGAAGGGCCTCCTCTATAAGCTCGACAATTAAGCGAGGTAGCGTTGAACTTGTGCAGAAGGACGTGGGGTAGTCACAGCAGCACCAGTTGAGCTGATAGCAGCCAACACAGCAACACCAGCAGGGTTACGCACGATCAATGTGCCTTCCATGATGTATTGATCCAAGCTGGCGTCAGCATTGGAGAACACTTCATTGTTAGGGCCAAGTTCACGCAAGCTACCCCATTGAATCACGTCAGGATTCAAGAACAGAGCAGAGGTGTTGTCCGAACCAGTTTGATCCATCACCCAGCTATCGTCGATTTGGTAGGTGTAGTTGAAATCACCTTCGTATGTCGAGATAGTGTCGCCTTTGTCAGCGGGGTTAAAACGGTTAATCGAACGGCTGGTAGGCATTTGATCGCTGATGTGAGTACGCATGGAAGTGGGGACAACCATGTTAGTAATCTTAGCGTTGAAACGTTGTTCAGCAGTAGTCACCAACTGTTTGTACAGGAAGGGGCTGAATTGTTGCAAAGTCACGCCAGTGCTGAAAGTGAAATAACCCAAACCAGCATTTGCCAACACGCCGTTGAAAGGAGTGTTAGTGTTAGCGACGGTTGTGGAGTCATTGCTGTCAGAAGTAGCCAAGTTCAACACGGAAGTGCCATCGGTGTCGTTGCCAGAACGAGTGCCAGCAAAGGCAAACAACGAACCAAAACGACGACCGTTGTTAGGCGTAGAACCTTGGGTAGCGGCTTGACCAGCGTACTTGATAGAAGCACCGTCAGCACGAACCATTTGCAGCTCGACGTCAAACATAATTTCAGTCAATTGCTTGACTTCTTGGTAGGCTTGGGGATCGCCACCAGCTTGTTCAACAGCACGTGCAGTGCCAGTAGCACCAATCACGGTTGTGAAAATTTGTGTGTAATTGCCCAAGTTAGAACGGGTGTTAGAAGCAGCGGTTGTTGAGTCAACAGATGCACCTTCCAATTTGGCGTTCAAAGCAGGGGTACGGAAATAATCGTTAGGCCAAATGTGCAAAGTCGAATTGATCTTGCGTTTTTTGGACATAGCCATGTTTGTCAAAGGTGTGCGGTCTTTGACATAGTTCGACACGGTCAAGTCCATGTCTTTCACAACGATGTCGGTTGTGTACGAACCGTTACCGTTACCCAACGATGCAGAGGTGATAGTACTCATTTTTTACTCCAGAAGTTAACGTCGGCGTTGTTTGTTTGCCGACAACATTTTAGCTAAAAGCTCTTGGCCTGCACGTTTATCGCCTTTGTTGGCACGCTCTTGGAGGTCTGAAGTCTCATCTCTAGGCGAAGTTTTTGCCCGAGCCACAATTTTTGTAGCAGCAGCCAAAGAGCCACCAGCGTTCTTCACTTTAGGGCCTTCACGGAATTTCATCCCGTCACGAATCAAGCCCAACAAGTATTCGTCCGAAGAAACCAAATCAATGTTTGGCACACCCGGCACAAAAGAACCACTAGCCGCCTTCCAATCCTTGGACAACTTATCACGAAGTTCGTTGTAGTTGGCCTTGTTAGCCAGTTCTTTATCAGTGAAGTTTTGACGAGCTTGTTCCAATGCTTGTTGGACATACTCACTTCGCTGTTTATAAAACTGATCAACTTTAGGACGATTTGTCTGAATGAACTTGGATTTTTCCTCGATCAAAGCTTGGTTTTGACGAATTGCAGCCATTGCTTCTGAACGTTGCACTTCATCAGTTGCCTGATCAAGAATATTCTTCCATTGCTGGTTGTAGCCCTGCAAAGTAACCAACTCATCCGCCGCAGTTTGTAACTGTGGGGCAATTGTCAGTTCTAAGCCGATCTGCAAACCATCAAGTTCTTTCCGACGATTCGACTCATACTCCTCAAACTCTGCCCTTGAGGCTTTAAGCTTGCGGGAATTCTCATCAATGTCGCTAGTTTGACCAAGAAGTGTCGCTGCTTTTTTGGCAGTGATCTCAACAAATCCACCCTCGGCGTTTTTATTGGGAATACGAATTTTTAAGTTCGGATTCTCGTCAGCAAATTCAAAGAAGTTAACTGGGTCACTATCTCCATCGGAGGGTTCGCCAGCATTCTCAGATTCCGCTGCTTCTTCAGTTTCACCATTAACATTTTCAGGTTCAGCTTCCACTTCTGGAGCCGCCTCCGGGGATTCAGCTTTCGCTTCTTCTTGTCCGGCTGGTGGTTGCTCGGTGCTAACAGGCTTCTGAACGTTTTGCCGATTGGCAGCGATCATTGAAGCAATAGCATCGGCAGGATTGACTCCACCAGTTTGCTCATTGACGGTCGATGTTTCGATAGCGTCTGACATATATTACCTTATTCCTTTTCGTCCTGTGTATCAGAACGTTTGAGTGCTACTTTACCCAAGAGTTCCATCTTCTCAATGTAGTCGATGAAATCTCGGACTCCTGCAACATAGTGTGCGTTGCTAATTCGTTCAAGATCAGTTGTACTTTCTTCCAACCGATCAAGCATGTTGAACCTATAAAGGTTAAACATCAATGCGAAATCATTGTTTTTCATAAGCCGACTAGCGGCTTCACCGTTTTCTATTGCTAGAGTTTTTCTTTCAACACTCGCTCCTTTCTGGGAATCTATTGCCCTTGTCCGTTTATTAAAAAAACCTCGAATGTTCGATACCAAGCTTTGCATTGCAATCCTTTAATCTATCTGTACTGCTTTCAGGTGGCCTTGTTTTGCAGCCATCGCTTCAAACATATTATCCACGTCAATGTCCTCAGTTTTCTTCTTGATCAAACCAACATTAGCAATAGCTTCTTGAGCTTTGGCAATGCTCAATTGTGCTTTACCTTCTTGCTCTTTCTCAACAGCATTAGGACCTTGTTTAGCCTTGGCTTGGGCAATCTTCATTGCTTCTTCCAATGTTGGCAGGTAAGAATCACAATCTTTGACGCCCAACACATACAAAGTGTCTTCGTAAGGTTTGCGTAATTTTTCAAACATTTCAGGCATTGATGGATCAAGCTGCATCATTGCTTGTGCAAATTGTTGCTGGCATTGAGTAATCAATTGCTGGCGGGTCAAGCGGTTTTCTTCAGACATGAAGCCCAAAGCCAAGTCAATTTCAATGTCTTTGCGGTCAATGAACTCGTAGTTCTCCATTGATTTGGCATCAAGCCAACCACGACCCTTGCCACCACAAGCTTCAGCCAATTGCTGGATGTTGTAGTCGTCAGAGTATTGAATCATCGTGCGCCAAACAAGGTGAATCACGTCACGCAAGCCAATTGCACAGTTTTTGACCATCTCATCTTGAATAAGTTGATTAGGACTCATGGCAAGTTGCAGCTTGTAGCCACTGTTGCCGTCCTTCATCACTTCAGGATTCATCATATCGCCGGGGCTTGTCATACCCAGCATACTGTTTTTGTCTTGCTCAAAGCGCTCCATCGACGATTGGATGTAGCCCAAGTTGCCTTGCAACGGAGCAAATTCGTAGACGTGCTTATTGGGATCAAATTTTCGATCCAAAACAAACATTGACGATACGCCACGCTGGATTTCTTCAGCATCCACAAACTCAGGGTTAACACCAATACGTGGTGTAGACGCCTGCATGGCAAACGACATTTCAGCACGGGCAATAGATGTTGCGTATTCCTGCATAGGAACCAAACGCTCACCCATTGAGTAACCAAAGAAGTTGCCAACAATTGGTTTGGGACACATGTTGCCCAAAGGAATGAACTCAACTTCTTTTACGTAAACGATGTACGAACCAGAGAAGCAGCATTCAACAATCTCTTCTTCACCGTCACCATCAATGTCTCGGCGGATCCATGCTGTAGTCAACATAACTACACGGCTGTAGCGATCTGCACCTTGTGAGGCAATCACACCTTGACCGGGGACGGGGGTAGAGTCCCGTGCATGGAGCGCCAAGTCGTTTTCCAGAGCGCCAGCTTGGTAAGCACCAGCAGGGCCATAGGCAGCATGGTCGGCAAACTCTTCCAAGTCAATAAATGGATATTGAGCTTTGGCTTCGTGGATTGTCATTGGGTCATAAAAACCAACAAAATCTTGACGATGGATTTGCGGAATAGTTGGGTTGCAGACAAAATAATGTTGGGCAATGTGTTTGATACGCACATTGGTGCTGTAGCCAGTCAGCTTGTATTTGGCACGGTAAATTGTGTTGTGACGAATGGCCTCTTGCATTTCATCAGCAGGAGTTTCGCTTTCAGCCGTTTCTTCTGTCTCAAGCTCGTCAGGCTGCATCATTTCTTGAGCAACACCTTGCAAGTTGACATCAATCCGGCGCATTTGCTGACGTTTAGCACTCAGCCCTTTGTCAGCCGCCATGATTTCAAAAGAACGCAACTGATCTTTTGTGCCTTCGACTTCCTTGTATTGCACCAAAGGTTCACGGATAGGCATCACCATCACAATGCCGTTTTTATGCAACAAACCGTCTTGCGCCCAGTCACGAACCAAAGCGTAAGAGTCGTTTTTGTTGTTAATCATCCGCATGACCATTTCAGTGGACTGTTGAGCGCCCTCATCATTGTCATGGGTTTTTTGGAACTCAAAATTGACCTTTCCATCTGGCATCAAACACTTGGTGATGATGGCTGTAGCATAGTCAATGCCCGGGGCGACCACTGGGTGAATGTAATCAATGCCTCGAATTGGCTCAGTGGATTCAGAGACAGGAATTGTCAGGTAATGGTAATCATTGAATCGGTTGAGTGTGTTTTTTGCTTGAGTCAGGCGGAGATAATCCACCATCTTCAAATACACCTCATGTGCAATTTTTTCGACAACGCTACGCTTGCCCTCACCACTTGCTAAGTTTTGAACGACTACGTTTTGTTTGTCCAGCATATTAAATCCTCTGATACTTACCCGACAACGGGGCAAATCGTTTTGTTGCCAACATATTGGCTCGGCTCACCATAGCTTCTCCGTGGCCTTGAATCAATGCTAGAACGCCAATACGGGCTGAGTCAATGCAGTCATCAGGGTCTGTGAATCTGCCATTGTCATCAATCGCATAATTTCTAGCTTCATCAAGGAATTCCGTGCAAGATTCGTTAATCAAGAAGGTTCCACGTTCCATGCCTAGGCGCATTATATTGATTCCATACGCTTTATGGTTTGTTACTTTGCCTTGGTCGTTTGGCGGGTTAAGAATCGCGCCCGGAATGCAGTTAAGGCCGTAGGAGTCTTCAAAAACTTCCCTAACTGACTGCTCAGTAAGCGTATATCGTCCCGCCAAACCAGCATCATGTGGGAGCGCAATTGGAACCCCTCGGGACTCTCGATCAAGTAAATAATGTACGTATTCGTCAGGCGTCTCGCCAGAAGGGATTTTGATTTGCCTGTGAAGGTAAATCTTTTCTTCAACAGGGTCTCTAAATAGGAACGAGATAATCGTCGGGTCATTCTTAATTCCCAAATCAAAACTAATCAATCGCTCAAGTTTTTCATTGTTGAGCAGGTCTTTGTCAATGGATTTGTAGGTAGGCCACGTCAGCATTGGGAAAACAACGCCTTTGCCCACCAAAGGAATACCGTTTATGCGGCATTCACGCTCCCAAGGCATAAAGTCTCGTGAAAGTTGTTCACGCTCTTGCTTGGAAAAGAATACTTCGCCCCATTCGTTCTCGTAAGGAATGTCATCCCACGTTACACGCACATGAGAATAGCCTTCTATTTGATCCCAGAATTTTCGGACGAGTCCTGACAACCCTTTGAGTGGGGTAAATGAGCAGATAACCTGTCCATTTCTAGCCGCTGTACGCACAACAAGTTCTGAAAAAGTTTCATCTGGTGGCTGTTCATCAAGGACAACCAAATCAAGCTCGAACCCTTGGAGGTGACGTACTTGCTGCGTGTAGTTGGAGAAGTAAAGCTTGGACTTTCCCCCAGTAACGTGCCAGATCTCGATACTAAGCACGTTTTGCCCATCAGATCGGTATGATTTTTCATCAATGTATTCCTTGGGGATTGATCCTGTCCCTAGTTTATACGTTTGCTTGATGTCGTCGCAACCCAACAACTTGGATTGCAAGGTCTTAGCCACCTGTTCCCATGATTCACCAGCCGCCATAGCAATGATTGGCTTGTCCCAGCGCTTGCCTTTCCACCAATCAGGGTATCTGCCAGTCAGGTGATAGGCAGTTTCATAAGTAGACGCAATGGTTTTGCCAGCACGGTTGGCAGCAATCATGCCACGACGAGCAAAATGAGCGCCAGTCTCAAAGAATTTCTTTTGGTATTCAAAAGGACGGAACCATTTGAGCTGATTGAACTGCATATCAGTTGCAATCTTGTCTCTGGCAACTTTCATTTTGCGGAGTTGTTCAGCATCAAGTTCTTTGACGGCACGTTTGCCACCAGCAAGTTTGACGAGGTGTTTTAAAGCACGATCTTTGTAGATCGGCTGGATGTAATCAGATGCTTCACTTTTTGCCATAGTCGTCCCTGATCGTCAGCAAGACATCAGCAGCTTTCGACAGGTAATAGACGTCAGCCGGAGTCAGTTGCTTATCCCCCTGAAGGTCTTTTTGTAACCATTCAAGGGTTTTACGAGCACAGACTTCGGCTTGGCCTGAAAGTTTCTGCTGAAATTTTGCAGAAAAATCTTCCATTTAAGCCCAAGGGTTGGCGATGTTTTTCTCAGAAATACGTACAGCTTCTTTGTCAATCAAAGGCCAAATACCGCCGCCTTTTTCACCAACACAATACGCATACATACCACGGCCTTCTTTGGTAAACGAGCCATCAGCTTTACGCATTAGACGTTCACCAGTACGGGGATCAAGCCATGTGTATTTTTCGGGCTGCACTTGACCGTATTTGTTCAAACGTGAACCCTTAGCTTGTTTTTCCAATGGGCCAACAACTTCAAAAGTCAATGAACCATCTTCATACTTGCGGAAGGTAATGTGAACTTTGCGATCAGACTGTGGATCCAAAGGATGAGGCATGTTGGTAGCACCAAAGTGATGAACCATTGCTTCAGGATCCAGCAAGCCAGCTTCACGGGGAGGGACGGAAGGCATTGGGTCTTCAGGAACCAAGTCTCTCTTTTCCACGTAAGGGTTTTCATCAGTCAAGAATTCTGATGGAATTTTTTTGCCTTCAAGAGCATTCTTAGCAGCCAAGTACTGATCTTCTTTTGGTTTGCCAACAAGATCAAGCGCAATGCCAGTCTTGTCGTAAACGAACTGAGACAGTTCTTTAGCCGTGGGTAAGTCTGCCTTTAAGGCTTCAATGTCATACGTTGCCATACTTTTCCTTTAAACGTTTTTGGGGGATTTGACAGTTTTGAATTTGCCACGTTGGTGAATGTCATTAGTCTGCATGTCAGACAATGAGCGACCCACAAATGCTTCACGAACAGCGCCAGCAATCTTTGCTGAACGTTCATGTCCTTCGCTGAAGGTAGACAGTTTGTCGTTGATGCCTTTGGTCAAGCCTTTAGACATCTGTTTGCCGCCACTGATGATTTTGCCGTAGGACATGGTTATCTCACTTACGTTCAAATTTGTCGCCACCAGCCATGTAAGCTTGTGACTTTTTAACTTCGTAGTTGCCTGTACCGTAATGCACAGTCACTTTTTGACCACGACCAGAAGTAACGCCAGATTCTTTGCCGCCATTAGCTGCAACTTTAGGACCAGCAACATGGCCTGCGCCATAAGCAGTCGAACCCTTAGCTTTAGGCTGATCAGTAGCACCACCCTTGTGCGATGGTTTAGCACCATTGACGTTGCCAGCTTTAACGGCATGTTGACGCTCCAGTGTGGGAGCTTTGTTGCCAGATGTATAAGCGCTCATTTTTTGCCTTTCGGTTTGCGTTTGTCATCAGCATCCCGTTTGACTGCGTAGGCAATCGCAACAGCTTGCTTTTGAGGTTTACCAGCTTCCATTTCCTTCTTGACGTTGGAACCAAAAGCTTTTTCGGATTTAGACTTTTTCAAGGGCATATCATACCTTCCTTAGCGATTCAATGAAGTCATCCAAAGCCTCATCAGCGTCTGTCTCCTCTTCTCGGGATACGTTTTGAACGTGCTCGATAGAAATGACAGGTGCTCGTGAAGACTCAAAAGGAGCTAACTTGTCGGCAATTCTAGCCTTATCTTTAATATCTAGTTCATCAGATTGCATGGCATCAATCAAGACTTCCATAGCAGTCTTCAAAGGAGCTAACCCTTTGGACACCCGTTCTTCATTCAGCTTATTGAACAAAGCCCCGTATTCAGTGACACGGTTAACAATGGATTTAGGACGGCCTTTAGGATTAGTTATAACCCCTTCAGCAAAACCACCACGAGGTTGTCTTTCCCCACTTGCGATAGCAAGGGCTTTTTTTTCAGCCTTTTTAGCCCTATAAGCGGCACGAGCTATCTCTTTCTTTTTTTCGTCAGAGACGTCAGAACCCTCAGGTCTTATTGGTTGGTCAAACACTTCATTGCCTCTTCTGTACGAATCCAAGCATAGGAGCCATTCACTGTGAACCCACGCTTTTGGTGAATCTTTATAAACCCATTATGCTCCGCCCTGATGGAAGTTGAGCAAATAATAGGTATCCCGTAAGTATGCGCCCATAGGATATGTTGGTCAATCATCTCATTAACAAGACGAACCCGAGTGCGAGGACTAAGAGAAAGATCAATGTGGTGAAATTTTGCATTGCTGATCTCTTCATTAGAGTAGGTTGTATAACCACCCCGATCAAACCAGCAAAACCCAAGGAGCTTGTAATCAGTAGTTCGTCCAACAATATCGCCTTGGAGATTTACCAAAGGAATTTCTTGTTCTTGTCTACACACTGCAATGAACTCTCGGGACTTATTAAAGATCTGCTCGGTAGTCGCAACTGTAACCCGATGCCGGAAAACATTGCGATCCCTCTTCAATATCCCGTCTATCTCTGACCCATAGTTCATGTCAGCCAAACTCACTATGTCCTCTACGTCATGCAGAGGATGTGCCAATGTCCATTCCATACTATTCCTTTCAATTAGATTGTTGGTGGCACTGCCAATCCGTGCATCAACCTTGGCACTCTTATCTCGGGTTATTCACCAACACGGCTGAGGACTCTGGTTATGTTTATCCAGTTCGGATTAGACCGACAATTTAATCCTCATGCGTGTATGTTTATTATACGCAGGTTAGAAAAGTTTTTGTAAAAAATTTGGGAATGGGTGAGTGGGCCCCCCTCTCCGCAGTACCTAACCCAGCCCTACCCCCTAGGGGTATCGTGCCGAATAGATGCCCAGCGAATCTCTAGGCCATGCCATAAATCATCAGTGTACTGATCATCAGTGTACTGTTTGTTGCGCGATTAACGCACGCTGGAATAGTCTTCAGGGGCGAGGTATGGTTTTATTAGTTTTGAGCTGGAGCGAAGCGAAGAGCGAAGCTAACTATTCTTATCTTCCCTTATGTCTATCCCTTAGCTATTCGCAATAGCTGATTTAGGGGCTTCTAGGTTTTATGCGGGTTTCAGGCTGGTTTAATAAACTAGGGAAATGCGCTGGTTTGTCTCTCTACTCTCTTGTATCTCTCCTATCTGATTGACTATTAAGGCATGGATAGACCTAGGGGTTTTCTCTTTTCTTTTTGCGCGGCTCTCGATAACTTGAATCTATCAACTAATCAAGATAGTTATACACAACGACAATAGTTATGCACAGTATCCACAGCTTGCACCTATATTGTGCTTGATGCACTGTTATAGATAAGTATAATTATACTTTGCACCAATACGGACAATTAATGTAATGCTGTAGATTGTAATTGTGTTGTCCTTAGGTTTCATAAACTAAGGTTTATTAACTGGCATACTTCGTGCAACATATAAAGCAATGCCAATTTTGGCAGATGCAAAAAATAGGGGTTATCAACATGGAAAACTTAGATTTTATTCGCACACATATTGAAGCTTCTGCACCATGTAGTTTTTTTAGTGTTGCAGCATGGTCTGAAAATCAATTGAATATTTCTAAATCTGGATTTATTGCAGCAATTGATATTCTTGTATCTTCTAATGTAATTAGTATTACTTCAGATGATAACGGTTTAGTGATCGATCTAATTTAAACGTCAAATTTTAGGAGCAATTCAAAATGACAACCATTCAACTCACACCTAATCTCGCTGCATTCATTGACGAAGCTGGTGCATTAGATCAAGAGATTAAACGCTTAACTAAGCAATTAGACACTATGAAGGCAAAGATCAAAGCCGAAGGAGCTGGAGATTTTGGCGGCTTCGTTTTCAATGTAAAGGTTATCGATTCTGATCGTGAAATTACCGACTGGAAAACTATTGCGGAGAAGTTTCAACCCAGCTATCAACTAATCAGTGCTCATACAACTAAGAGCATTGTTCAATCTATTCGCTTTGTAAAGGCTTAAACCATGAAAACAATTCTCAATTTTGGGTTTTCTTTTTTTCTTTTTTGCGCTGCATTAGCTTTAATGCTTGCGTATTTTGACGTTTTAACTAAGTGAGGCAAAACATGGCACATATCAAAACCTATGAAAATGGCACTATTGCATTAGTAGACACTTGGACAACTGAAGACGTCTATTCATGCGCCGAAGATAACGATCTATCAATTAATGAAGATATAGCAATTAAAACATTAGAACTAATGGCTAGATCACATGATGCAAATATTGGCATTAATTGGAATTCTATGCTTTTTGCTATTGAGCAGGCCATGCAGATATCTTCAAAAGAATCGAACAATGTTTTTGACTTGATCAATGACTAAGGGGCAAAACATGCACGAACTAAATTACATTAACAAACCCAGTATTCGCACTTTACGTTCTGATATTCGCAAAGCTTACGAATTGGGCGCAACTACTATCGAACTAATTTGGGGTGAAAACCAGATTGTTATTGAATGGAATGGATCTAACAAAAAATGGATAGGTTCGGGCTGGATAGGACGCAATGGCGGTTTTGATCTAGCCAACGAACTAAACATTAGAGAATCATTCTCTAAACAATTCAATGATCCTATTAAGTTTCTAAAAGATCATTTCACAATCATTAATGTTAAATAAAAAGGTGTAATTATGGTTAAAATTTCTGTAACTTCAAAACTTGATGGGATCAAGTCATGGTCTTTGCAAGCCTTAGACACATGCCCAGGATCTATTGAATCACCAGGCGTTTTAGTTGATGCATGTAAGGGATGCTATGCGACAACGGGAAACTATCGCTATCCAAACGTGAAAGCCCCTAGAGAGCACAATAAGACCGACTGGCAGCGCATGGACTGGGTAGAAGACATGGTAGATGCATTAGGAGATTCTCGATATTTTCGCTGGTTTGATTCTGGAGATATCTATTCTCTAGGGTTAGCAGAGAAAATTTTAGAAGTAATGCAGCGCACTCCGTGGGTTAAACATTGGTTACCTACAAGAATGCACAAATTTCCGAAGTTTAAATTAGTGCTCCAAACTATGGCAGAACTAGATAATGTGTCGGTGCGATTCTCTAGCGATTCGGTCACCGGAGAGTTTATATCTGGTTTACATGGCTCTGTTATTGTGCCCAGCTCTGATTTTGAAACCAGCGCAACCCTTTGCAAAGCTTATGAGAATGGCGGGAAATGTTCGGGTTGTCGGGCTTGTTGGGATAAGTCAATAGAAATAATCGCATATCCAGCGCATGGTCTAAAAATGTCAAAAGTCATTATGCTAAAAAAAGCTAATTAAGCCCGTCGGGGCTTTTTTTTGGCCTTGCTTTTTTGTGCGCTAACTTAGCGCATGGATTTGTTTTGTCTTTTTATGCGCTATTGCGTAGGCGGTAGCGTGCCCGATTGTCTTTTATTGTCCGAAAGTGTCTAAAAGTGTTCTATAAATTGTGGGTTATATGCTGGGTTTCGTGCTTAGTGGCATGGATTGATTAAACAACGTTTTACGTGGTTTTTCCATGTTTTAAGTATCTACCTATTGTCGCTTGGTTTGTCATTCCTAGCGTTGATCTAATGCGTTTAATCGGCATGTATGGATTCGCATGTAATTTTTGCCAGTAATACTACTGTTGGCGCATACAGTAAAACTGTACAAAAAACCCGTGATCGATAGTGCTATACTACTTTACCCCTACATATGTAATGCTTTTCCGCTACATGATAATGTGATTTTTCAGGGTAAATGACCCCCTCCCCCCTTAAAAAATAGACCCCCCCTTAAAAAAAAGAGACCCCTCATTTCTGAAAAGCCTCAAATCCCAACTTAGAGAACTTACCGATTGGCTCCAATATGCTTAAGAACTCGTCTTGCAGCTTCTCGTCGCCAAGGCTTAATTGTAGGGTTGTCTGCTAATTTATGCCATTCCTGTACTTGTTTGTACCAAGCTTCATCAAAGATCTTTGCTTTTTTTCTTTTGGAGTCACCACTTTGATCTAGCCATGTATGGCATTTGTAGCAACCCCATACAGACATGCAATCATCAGCTTTGATCCCTTTGCCTTTTCCATCAATAATCTGATTGGAATGGCAGGCCACTGTTGACTCACCCAAATCGTCATCACAATAAGGGTGTGCATGGAGCAAACATTGAGCACCCTGCGCCAGCTTTAGCAAGTCAGGATCTCTATACATTGCTCATCATCCTTGTCTCACTACGTTGATTAAATGATTGTGTGCGCCAATACTCAAATTTAAGTTTAGCTGCGTCCATGCGGTACTTGATTTCTTCTTCGATTTGGACTGCTTCTCTAAGCCCTTCGAGAACTGTTTGATAGTCTGGGTGGGCGTAGGCGTAGATTTCTTTTGCACCTAATGTTCCTGTCTCTTGTGCCATCAACTTAGCTTTAGTTGACTTTAATCCATTCTCTGTGAATACACGCTTGGCCTTAGCTTTGGCATATATCGGTGCATGATCACGTATGTAATCAACGCATTTCATTGCTTCTTCGTCTGTCATACGATTTCCTTTGCATTACGTGCAACTATCAACATTTGGTACGTGCGATCAAGCTCATACCTCCATTCCTTTAAAAGATCTACTTTGGTCTGCCAGTCAAGATCCTTAAAGGGCTTGCTTTGCTTGACTTCTCCGTCTTGCAGAAGCTTAACAAATTCTTTTTTCATCACAAATACTGATTGATCAGCTCTTCAATTCCTTTGGCAACATCGCCATTTCCCATCTCCATTAAGCTCATTCTTTGAATGTTGTTTAGCTTAACGACAATAGTATCTCCAGTTGGTTTTTCTTTCCAAGGCTTTCTACCAGCACCTTGTCTTTTGCCACCCCAACTACCTATCTCACGACCAAGCTTTTCAGCCCGTTTTTCTCTTTGTTTTTCTATCCGTTTAGCAGCTAACCACTCTGGCTCTTCCTCTGGATAGTTGAATGGGCTTTCAAAAGTGCTCACGTCTTAAGTACTCCGCTAAAAGTAAAGCCTCAGCCCTGCCGTTATCCTTCTTTCTTGTTAAAGGTGCAGTAGGCCAAAGATCACGTGCCATAGATAGGCTCAAATTCTTGTCAGAATCTAGTTTAAGAGCCTTTTTCCATACTCTAGGACTCACGGTATGGAAATTGGTATTTATGCGTTGTGCGACCGATAAAGCAGCCCCGTATGCCATACCAAACTTAAAGGTGCTAGACACTCCTTGTTTGGGCATTGCATGGACAGCCTCAATAATGACAGCAACATCTTGTCTTTCACATGCTTGACGGATTTCAGCATAGACCAAGTGAGACAGAATGAATAGCTCGTCATGCAGCATGTCACCACAAGATTGATACTTACCATTGTGGTCAATCATGCCCCATGCACCGCTGAAGCCCGGATCTATGCCGATATACATCATGCTTTCTCCTCATTAGCAGCAGCCAAAGGTACGATCACTCTTGCTTGTTTGTTCATGTAAGCGACATTAAGCTTGTTTAAAGCCTTCTCCATCGTGCGTACATCACAGACTTTGAGCTGTTCATCGTGAATCGCTAATGCTACTTGAATTAACTTGATTTCCTCGCCTGTGAATCTAAAGGATTTCCCACTGATGCCACGCTGTGCCATGTGATACAAAGCATCTTGTGCATCCATGATTTCAGGTAGCCAGTCTGAGCCTATGCGAAAGTCAAAGGCCAGAATCTCTGTCATGTTGATTGAATGCACTAGGTCATCAACGTGGGCTTTTGTTGGGTTGCCTTTCAGAATCTCATCAAATGACTCATGGTTTTTTATGAGGAGGTTTACTCCTGCATTTGGCACTTGAGTTACTTTAAGCATTCCAGACTTTACGTATGAAAGGTTATCAACTCTGATCGGCTTGGGTTTGTATTTGCTTTTCTTTTTCACTTTTCAATTCCTCAATTCTTTGCTTTACAAGTTGTGGCAGGTCTTTGAACAAACCCGAAGGATCATCCCTCATTTGTCTCACCATATAACGTGCGTGATCTACAGTAGATGGATTCATTGCCATTGTGGCGTAGTGATCTACGGATTTCTGGATCACCTGTGTGAACATCAATGTCTCCCAATGTGATTAATGCTTCGTTAACCATCCTCACTGGAACTAGCGGATTCCATCTTGCCATATCCAGTACTTCCTTTGCTTTGTCTTTATCCATTTTGTTTCTTGTATTGATGGATTTCATTCCAAACGTTTTGACACATCAAACAAATTTCACAATTGTTAGTTGAGTCATGTACGGAATATTTTTTTTCTCATTCCTCCTGTGCTGTACATCTTGCAATAAGTATCGCCATCGTCCCAAAGATGTGCGCGGCTTTTTTGTTTGTTTAGGTTTATCAGATACTTCATTTACATATCCTTTCAAGTTATCCACAGATTGATTGGTATTAAACATACCCTTTGGTGGTGAATGTTGGAGCAAAGCACAGCCTTACCGTGTTCAAAAACAAAGTTCGCTCTGTGCTTTGATGAAAGTTCCTTTGTATGGAGCCATGTCATCGCATTACACTAACCCAGACTATTTCAACCACCGCGCTCTAGGTATTCGCCCACGCTCCCTGCTCTGGCTTGCTCATGTAACAGGGTTGTTTAAGAAACCACCACCGACGTACCGCATGGATTCCGAGCTGCGTGATAAAAAACAAAAAAGCCCCTTACTGCTGCTCCCGGTGATAAGAAGCTTTTTTAAGGCTTCAGGAGCATGAGTAAGAGGCTTCGACATGTTGCTTATCACGACAACGGTTTGAATTATGCCGACTTGAGAGCTTTTGTCAAGTCCCTCAATTTTTGTCGGACATTATCAGGAATTGGTGTCGCCCTTTTGCTGTCTTGCTCAATCTTCTCCAAAGCAGGGTCTTTGAAGTTGATAGACACATTGACAGTTACTTCAGGCACTTCAGCACCATCCCAGCGCATTTGGTTAATGTAGACCAATGGTGCAGGGATAAAAGCCCCATCAGACTTTTTCCAAGCGTCAGTAGTCTTCATGTATTTCACGTGGGCAATTATTGTCTCCACGTCAGTGTCAAGCTTGAGCTTTTCCCACTTTGCTTTGCAAGCAGACTTTCCACCCTTACGGACAGATTTAGGCCATTCAGCCCAAAAGTCTTCAAATGTCATTACTTTGCTCCTGTGATGATTTGAGGTTTATCAATTTCTTTCAAAAAATCCATAAACAACATAGCCACGGTCATTGCTTTACCTTCCTGTTGATCAGCCACGATACGCACACCTAATGTGCCATCTTCTTTGTCTGTCAAGATGATGTTTACTTCACTCATTTTTACTCTCCAATTCAATCAACAATTCAATGTAATGCTTTGCTTTTTCTAAGTCAGCAATGCCATTTTTGTCTTTGTATCGGGTAACGTACTTAATGACATTTCCGACACAAAAGCCAAGGTTGTTGGCATGGATGTATTCAATGGGTTGAATCTTTTTGTCTTTGTAGTGATCGCCACCAACTTGTTTAGACAATGCAGGATTTACCCTTGGCTCAAGCGGTTTCCAATTTAAATTTAAGTTTCTTGAATTCATTTGTAAACAACTTAAACAAGGTTCATCAAGGCTGTTATGCCATATATATTTGCATGAACTGCAATCTTTTATCATCATGACTCCTTTACAAAAATACCATCAGCATTCAAATAGCCTTTGCGATCCTTGATCTGTTCATAGGCATGTTCTAAGCATTCAGTCAAAGTGACCTTCTGAATAGCACACTGCATGATCAACGTTACGAGAATGTCGCCAATAGCATCAATGACTTCTTTACGGTCATTAAGGGCAATGGCTGCAATTAACTCGTTTGTCTCTTCTAGGGTCTTTTTAGCCTGTCCTAGAGGTTTCCCATTCTGGACAATGCCACGGGCATAACCCCAGATTTCAACTTCGTTTTCCAAATATCCAAACGTCTTCATTTTTTGTCCTCAGGTTTAGGTTTCTTGCCAAAGATCTGATCCCAGTTATCACGGAATTTTTGTGGATCGGGAATGGGTCTTGGGTTGCTTCCTTTACTCATATTTTTTCAACTTCTCATAGGTGATGACAGCAAAAAACGTAGCAGTGACTACAGACATGATTCGATCTGCTTGCGTCCACAATCCAGCGTTAAAAGTGAAATTAACAAAGGACATAATCATGTATCCCATGAAGATGCCAAACAGTAGAGAAATCAAGTCTTTCATTTTTGCTCCTTAGTAAACCACTCTGGTTTTTTCTCTTTCAGTTCAAAGACACGCAACTTTGGGATCACACCAGTCTTTTTCCACTTGTAAGTGGCTGGAGCAGTTACTCCAAGTACCTTTGCAATCTCATACAGCGTTACATGCTTTGGCAATTCAGACAATTTCATAAGTTCCTTTCGTTTTACAACATAGCGATAATACACCATGCGACAACAGATGGTTGATTGAATTTATCTATCGCAAATGCAAACGTGATAGATATTTATTTGTAGACAATAGCCTAAGTTGAATTAACATCCTCATACGTTCAGCAATCAAAGGAGTAATAGATGGAACGCAAAGACGCAATTAAAGCCGTAAACAGTGGGGATGCAATCATGGCATTCCAAGCTGGGCTATCAGAGGGCATCAACTTAGCTGTTGAGCACATCAGCAAGTTTGCAGAGATTGAAGATTGCAAAACACTTGTCCAACTGACATCCAAAATCTGGGACATGAAACAGGAGCTGGAATATGTTTAAGTTCAACATTTTTTCTGGCAACACCTATCTTGAGTCCAAGAACTTTAAGGTTTCCTCAACTGGCGAAACATTCGTCAAAGCAGGCAGCTTTTGGTTTGGCGACAACAACAAAACAATCCTCGAAACCAAGCATCAACAGATCAACTTAGATACTGGTGTCATGTCCAACTTTGGCGATCCTTTTGGAGATAAAAATGGTTATTGAATACGGCGACTTCACATTTGAAATCATCGACATTGAATACTTTGCTGCCGAGCCTGCATGGGGTTTGTCAGAAAGTGTTGAGTTTGGCGTGATCCTTCTAGACACTGCATGGGAAGACATGGAGATGGCAGTTCGCATTGGTGACGAAGTTTGGGACGAATTGACATCAGACCAACAACAGTACCTTGAGCGAGAAGTTATCAGGAGAATCAAAGATGCTGCCTGATCTGCACCCCACTGTAAGAAAGTACCCCCGTACCTTGAATGAAGCTTTCCCAAGCTCACGCGACACAGCTAAATGGCTTGAATATCATCAACGTCCAATTAGTTTTCAGTCAGCAGCTACCTATGCTCTGGCATTGTTAACAATAGTGGCAGCACTAATCCTATGGGCAGCATTGTGAATTGGGAAAAAGATGTGATGTCTTATGACATCAAAAACAATCATTTCATCAAAGACGTTGAGTTTGATGGATACAAGTTTAGGCTTGTGTACACAAGACCAATGAACTACATAGATGAGTACGTCATCAAAAAGGTTTTGACCCTTGATGGACAAGACATTTTGGATTTGCTCAGAGATAGATTTATCGAACGATTGGAAAGGATAGTCAAATGAAAACGAAAAGCATGTACGAACAGTACGTAGAAGAGTTCAGTGCCAGTGACGAGCAGTATTGTGCTTATTGTCTGGTAATCAATGGCGGTAATGGTTGCGATTGTGATCAACGAGCATGGCGTCATTTTTCTGAGCTGGACGAAAACAGTCAAAAACAAATCATCAACGAAGAGTTATCAATCCCATTTGGAGAAAAAGTATGAATGTTTACAAAAAACTGAGCTTGGCGCGTAATAGCTTTCACAAAATGGAACTCAAAAAAAGTGGTCACAATAAATTTGCTGGCTATTATTATTTTGAGTTAGCCGATTTTGTTGTGCCTGCTCTTTACGTAATGCAAGATGTTGGATTGACTCCAATTATTTCTTTTGGCAAAGAAATGGCGGAAATGCGATTAGTAAATGATGACAATCCAGAAGAGTTTATTTTGATTACATCACCAATGTCAGAGGCAGCTCTTAAGGGGTGTCATCCTGTCCAGAATTTAGGTGCTGTCGAAAGTTACATCCGTCGGTATTTGTGGGTTGCAGCGCTTGAAATTGTTGAGCATGACGCATTAGATGCAACAACAGGTCGCAAAGGTGATGCACCAATCATTACACCTAAAGGCAATATTGGAGAAGATTTGCCTGAAGATGAAAAAGAGTTCTTGCGTGAGATGGCAACATCTTGCGAGGAATTGGTCAATCAAGGGAAAGCAGCAGAGGCCAACAAAATGGTTGAAGATGCTCAACTTGAATCTGACCAAAAAGTGTGGCTGTGGGGGCAACTGTCTGCTTCAACACGGTCTTCAATGAAAAAAGCCAACAAGGCTTAAAGGAAATTAAATGGAATACGACAACACAAACCGAGGTTCTTTATTCAGAAACACAAAGAAAGAATCAGAGAAACATCCAGACATGAACGGCTCACTTAACGTGAACGGCACAGAATACTGGATCAGCGGATGGACGCAAATAGCCAAAAAGGATGGCAGCAAGTTCTTGTCTTTGTCTATCAAGCCAAAACAAGACGCCCCCCGTCAAAGTAATGCGCCCACCCGTCAAAATGCCAAGCCTATTGGACGTCAAGCCCATGATGATTTGGATGATGGGTCCGACTTGCCATTCTAGAATGGTATATACTGCACATACCATTTTAAGGAAAAATTATGAAGGTATGTCGGGAATGTGGAGTTGAAAAAGAATTAAGTGCTTTCTATAAACATTCAAAGATGGCAGACGGACACCTTAACAAGTGTATTGAATGCGTCAAAGAACGGATTGGAAAGCATCGTGAATTGAATTTAGACAAGATAAAAGCATATGACCTTGCTAGAGCCAAAACCCCTCACAGGATGGCTAAAAACAAAAAATATGCTCAGTCTGAAAAAGGAAAATTAGCTCATAAAAAAGCTTTGGAAAATTACAGATTTCGTTATCCAATGAAAACTGCGGCACATCGAATTTTTCGAAACGCAGTAAAAAGACGAGAACTTTTAAGGCCAACACATTGTTCAGAATGTAATTCCACTCACAAAATAGAAGGACATCACGATGATTACACCAAACCTCTTGAGGTACGCTGGCTTTGCGAGAAGTGCCACAAAAACTGGCACAACTACAACGAGCCAATTTATGAATAACCCATTCTGATGATTAATGGGGAAAGCGGATGCTTCTGGATAACGCCCAATCAAGTGATTTAGTTCATAAGGTGAAGCCCCAGAAGACGCAGCGAGTACCCACCTAATATGAAACCTGATTGTTTCCCCACATTGAAAATGTATAAGGAATGGATTTATCTGGCTAATGTAGTCAGAGAGGTTTCCAGTATCTGTGACGATTGTTCACCAGAATACAAGCAAAGCATGGTTGAAAAAGAAAGATGCCACGAACAGTCTCAACGGACAAATCTTCATGGCAAATTAATGGTTTTAAAGCAAAGGAAAGACAATGTTCAAATCGACTTTATCGACTTTATTCAACAGAGCGAGGAAGAATGATCCTCAGACTAGCAAAGATGCTGGTGAACAAATAACTGATACAGCTCCAAAACACTTTGAAAAAATCCTAGAAGCCCTTGAATTAAATGGCCCTATGGGTAAGGACGGGATTGCTTATGCAAGCGGTTTACGGCCTGATCAAGTGTGGCGCAGATTGCCTGAAATGCAAAAGCTTGGATTGGTAAAGCTTACAGGCAAAACAGTGGAATCTTTTAGTGGTCGTCAAGAACGTGAATGGGAAAAAACATGATTTACCTTAAACGAAAAACTCTTGGCGGAAATATTGTTGTTGCTCGATTTAGAGATGATCAAAGATTAGCCGCAACTATTTGCCTTGTCCAATTAAGAAGATCAAACCCAGATTTGAAACACACATATTTTTTAATCAAAGAACGTGGAGGTAAATAATGGACTGGATTGATATTGTTGTTGGCGGCATTGTTGCCATTTTTATTGTTGGTGGTTGCTTGGCGTTGTACGCTGATGCAATTAACCATCCTTGGGGAGAAGATGATGACCATTGAAGCAATGAAACGGTATTCTCAAACATGCTGGAATTTCTTGAACATCACCAAGGCATAAAGGAGTAAGCGATGCCATGTAACTTATGTGGAAAATGGAATTGTGTTTGTCAGTATTCACAACCCAAGCAACAGCAAGAGTTTACGTCCTGCTTTTTCAGCCGCGAGGCCATGAAAGAGCATAGCGATTTTCACCCACAACCCAAGCAAGAGCAGGATGAACCTGTGGCGCTTGTTACCGGTGTGTACGGTGGGCGGTTTACCTACGCACCAATCAAAGCATCTGTGATATTACCTGTGGGTATGGCGCTCTACACTCGCCCACAACAACGCACATGGGTTGGGCTGACGGATGAGGAAATGCTAACACTTGAAGAAACAACCACTTGTGCAAAAGATGAATCGTGGTTGCGTAATCTGACCCGAGCCATTGAAGCCAAACTCAAGGAGAAGAACACATGAAATATCCGTCTTACTGTTGTCAAGAATGCGGAGAAATGATTGGCTGTCTTGGTCGAATCATGCCGTTTCACAAATGTAAGGATAAAAACAATGGATGACGATTTTTGGAATATCCTCATGCTTTGCACAATCCTGTTTTTTGGAGCAGGATTCTTTACCGCATTGCTCATTGCCAGTTGGGTAATGATTGAAGCCTTATCCGACTAAAACCTGATAAGCCTTCTGAGTCAATGCTACCCGCTCTTCAAGCCCAAACGTGCCGCCATTGATGATCTTGGTCACTTTTGTCCAATCTTCCGCCGCAGCCGCAGCATTCAAATTGTGCGTGCTCCAAAACCACCCGGCGCT
>Ga0164297_10001635_pt1 | contig 23410 bp, 22 predicted proteins | sample GEODES058metaG_FD_113539 | JGI IMG/M metagenome (GOLD analysis project Ga0164297, IMG submission 113539) | Dystrophic lake water microbial communities from Trout Bog Lake, Wisconsin, USA - GEODES058 metaG | ecosystem: Environmental > Aquatic > Freshwater > Lake | place: USA: Trout Bog Lake... | reverse complement strand
GTTGATGCAAGTAGCTGCACTGAGACACTGAGTCAAGCTGCAACGCCAACCTACGTTTGCGCGGGCGGATACAGTCTTAGCGGCTCAACATGTTTACAAACTATCACACAAACGGGCACACCAAACTACAGCTGTTCGGCTGGCATTCTATTGGGGACAGACTGTATCTCAACAGGTCTAGCCAGTATCTCCAGTTTCATCTGCCCAAGCGGTTTTACGTTGAATGCGAGTAGTTGCGTGCAGACCCTGAGTACGAGTGCAACTGTATCTAGCTATAGCTGCGCAAATGGAGGGGTTCTTACAGGCTCAGGAGCCACATCATCATGCATTACAAGCTTTACAGTTCCTGCAACTGTTTCCTATTCATGCATCGACGGCTCGGCTCCTGTTAAGGGTATATGTATCCTTAGGTCCGCAACTACAGCCTGGGCTGATACTTGCGGAATTTATGAGACAAGCGCGGGACAAATATTAGGAGTTCCCAATTGAAACCACAGTTTATTGCAGCCTACCTTCTTGGATTTGTGCTGAGTGTGTCAGCACAGCCTGTTGACAATCTTTTTGTCAACGCGTTAACGCAGGGCCAAGCCAGCGCTCCATTGAGCCCAGGTCAGGTCAACGACCGGGTGAGTCAAATTCTTAAGAGTAGGACAAAAAGCGAGGGGGCTTTATTCCAAGAGACCCACCTTCTATACCGCTTTAAAGAGCAGACGCATTGTGGTCGGGTGGAGTTTTTTATAACACAGCCCTCCTCACAATCGGTTTGGAGAGAAATGGGTGGACAACTCAATATCTGCGAAAACGGGCAGGCGCCGATGCAAGTCTGCAAGGAAGGGGTTTTAGTTCCAAATGGCCTTTTGTGCCCCAATCACTCTAAACCCGAAGAGACTGAAGAAATCAAAGCTTCCATTAAAAAGGCACTTGCCAGTGGTTCATTGTCTGTAGAGCAAGTTCAGAGTCTGCAAAAAAATAAATTGAAGAGCGATTTGTGATTTCCTGTCTTAAATTCACCCTCTTAGCCGCCTTTATAGGGGCTTTGTGGGGGCCACTTTCAGCTCAAACACTTGCACCAGGAGCGTGTACACAAAGCGCCATAGCCTCGTGTATTGACGCAACGCCTTGCAAATCAGATTCAGATGGGAACATAGCGTGTTTAGTGGGTTCAGTTTTACCAATAGGTGCGGTGCAGCTAACCCAGACCTGTTGGAAGCTCTCCTACACTTACACCTGTCAGGGGATTTCTACGAATACATGTTCGCAGTATTCTCAAAAAAGTGCTTGCTCACAAGCGAGCTCCAGTTGTACAGGCTATTTAGGTGAAACAGGTAGTTGCAATTCATGGTCTAACACCTACTCCTGCCAAACCAAGGCTGCCCAGACCTCTAGCCAAATGCAGTGTTCGAGTAATGTATCCACGGGGTTGGACATTGCCTCGCCTGCGACTAAAAACACAGATTTCGTTCAAGCCGCACTTGCTCTTGAGATTGCCAATGAGACCCAGACTTACTCGACAAACGAGAACAACATTTTTTACGGCGTAGGGGAGTCCTGCAAGACGGGGGATCTGGGGATAAAAAATTGTTGTCAAACGACGCCCGGGGGCAAGACCAACGGAGCGGTTTTTGCGATGGTTTTTGGTGCGGCAGGGTCCGTCACAAAGTATGCAGGTCAGTCTGCGGTAGACGCCGCCTCGCCTTATGTATTTGATACCTTGTACGCAGCGGGAAGCCCTTATTCGCAGGGCATGTATGAGTCTATGTTGGCCTCCTCAAATGTGATTGCGACTGAGGGGGGTGATCTGATGGGTACTCAGTTTGCAGCGGGGGGGCTGAGTTTGGGGGCATATGGATTTACGTATAGTGCAACCAGTTTAACTGGAACTGGCTTACTGAGTAGCACCCTTCAACTGGGCAGTTCAGATATTTACTTCAATCCTTACAGTTTTGCAGCGTACGCTGCAATCACCATTATTCAGGATTTAGCGAGTTGCACCCCATCAGAGCAGCTCCTAGGACTTCACCGCGGTGCCAATCTGAGCCAATTCGAAAGCCAATACTGTTCTAACAAAATACCCATTATTGGCACATGTTTAGAGTGGACCAGCACTTATTGTTCATTTAACTCTGTGCTTGCGAAAATAATCAACATACAGGGGAAGGCCCAATTAGGCCTGAATGCAACTGATTGCTCAGGCTTGACCCAAGCGCAGTTGGCTAAGCTCAATATGAGCAAGATAGATTTCACCCCATTTACGGCCTCCATGGCTGCAAAGGCTCAGGCTAATGCGCCCTCCTCTGCCCGCATCGGTGCAAATTACCAACCCATTGTTAATTCGTTACAAAGTGGCACATCTCAAAAATCTGCCTCATCTGTTCTGCCGTCCTATAAATAACTTGAAGGAATTCCATATGTTAAAAAAGAAATACCAAGTATCTATCATTTTTCTAACCCTATTGTTAGCCGCCAGTTCAGGGTATGCAGTTTATTTAGCAAGCGTTTTAAGAGCACAAAACGAGACGCTCACTGGCGAAAAGGCTGCACTGACAAAACTTTTAGAACGAAACGCTGAGCTTGAGCATATCAATAAATCGGACGAAGAAGAGATAAACGGTGCGGGAGTCGAGTACGCAAAATTAAAAGACTCGCAGGGAACGTTGCAGGCCCAATTAAAAGCCTTTTCCGTACAAGCCTATGCTTGTGAGAGGTTGCGAAAACATATCTAATTTGATTTAAATAGGAAAACCGAAGTTTTTTACTTTTTTTTGCTTAAAATTAGGTGAGTAGTAAAGTAATATTAAAGATCCTCTCGCAAGACAGGGGAAAAGTTTTCTAAACTGGGTCCGCAGGCCTGGTACCGAATAATAAGAAATTTTCAGGGATTTTCTCCTATGACTTGGTCAATATTAGCCAGGGATCTCAATGGTGATTACGGCATGGGTATAGCTAGTCGTTTTTTCGCTGTCGGTTCACTTTGCATTCATGCGTGCCCAGAAAAAGGGTGTCTATCAACCCAAGCTTTGATGAATCCTTTGTACGGCCCGCAAGGTATCGAGCTCATTAAGCAGGGATTAAATCCAAAAGAAATTGTTGAGACCCTTGTCGCCGGCGACACGGGAAGCAGACAAAGGCAGATCCACGTATTAACGAGTTCAGGTGAAAGCTTTGCCCACACTGGAGATGAGTGCATAGATTGGTGTGGTCATATGAGCGTGCCTCATATTAGTTTGGCAGGCAATATGTTGGTTGGACACGAAGTACTCGAACGAACCTTAGAAGCTTTTCAAGACTTGGACGGCGAGCCTTTGGCTAAAAGACTTATTCTTGCAATGAGCGCGGGGGAACGTGTGGGGGGAGATAAAAGGGGGAAGCAGTCAGCGGCAGTTTTGGTTCAAAGTAATCAGCCCTACCCCGCTTTGAGCCTCAGAGTTGATGATCACTTAGAACCGATTGAGGAGCTAAAGAGGCTTTACAACAAAAGCCTTGAACGCTTTCAGCCCTTCATCTCTTGCCTGGCAACGACTCAAATGACCAGCGGGGTGACCGATAGAGCGTCGATTGAAAGTACGATTACTGAGTTTCACAAATCTAAGAGCAGCTACCCCATATGAGTGAAGTCTTAAGAGTTACGGATCTGAGCACGCAGTTTACGACGAAGGGCGGTGTTTTCAAAGCCATTGAGGAGTTAAGTTTCTCGCTCGACAGGGGCCAAGTTTTGGCTTTCGTTGGCGAGTCAGGAAGCGGGAAAAGCGTCACGGCGTTATCTATTATGGGATTACTCAACCCAAGAATCTCCAAAGTATCTTCGGGCTCAGTCAAATTAAACGGCAAGGAAATTGTCGGAGCTACGGATCAATTTCTACAGAAAATCCGGGGCTCCAAAATATCCATGATATTTCAAGAGCCAATGACCTCTTTGAACCCATCCATTTCAATTGGCGAACAAGTCAGTGAAGTCATTCAGACCCACACGGGGTGTACTTCCGCAAAAGCGGCAGAAAGTGCTTTAGATGTGTTGCGAAAGGTTGGGTTGCTGAACGCGGCCTCAATTTACAACTCCTACCCCCATCAGCTATCGGGGGGAATGCGCCAAAGGGTCATGATCGCGATGGCTGTGGCCCTTGAGCCGGACTTGGTGATTGCGGATGAGCCGACTACGGCCCTGGATGTAACGACTGAAGCGGGGATCATGGATCTCTTAAAGAGTTTAAAAAAAGAGCGCAAAGGCACATTTATCTTGATCACACACAACCTCAGTTTATTGCAAGGTTTTGTAGATCAAGTTATTGTGATGTACGCAGGCCAAGTGGTCGAGAGATGCACGACAGAGCAGTTGTTCAACCACCCTGAGCATCCCTACACAATCGGTCTGTTGGGGGCAATTCCACAGTTAAGCGATCTAAAAACAAGCTTAGTTACGATTAAAGGTCAGGTGCCAAGTCCTTTTGACAGGCCCGAGGGGTGTCGGTTCGCAGCTCGCTGCCCCTTTAAAGAGGAGGTCTGTTTAAAACCTCAAGAACTTATTGAAATCTCCCCCAAGCATTGGTCCAGGTGCATCAAATCGCCTTTGAAACTGGATCAGATGGCGCTTAGGCCCATAAACCAAACTTCAAAGGGATTACGAATTTTATGAGCGCGCTCTTAGAAGTTGGAAATGTACGAAAGTACTTTACTCGGTCTTCGCCGGTAATATTCAATTGGAAGGATAAAAGGGGTGTGAAGGCGGTGGACGGCGTAGCCCTTAGTATCAACCGAGGCGAGACTTTAGCGATCGTAGGCGAGTCCGGATGCGGTAAATCTACGCTGGGAAGAATCATGGTGGGGTTATTAAAACCGGATGAGGGGTTTGTAGATTTTGAAGGTGTGCGCTTAAACAGTTTAAAGGCATCTGAATTAAGAGCACTCAGACAAAACATACAAATCATATTTCAAGACCCGTTTGCGACATTAAATCCTCGCTTAACGATAGAGCAGACGTTGATTGAGCCTTTAAAGAATTTTGGACTTCACAAAGGAGAAGAATTAAAAAGAGTGGTTGAGCTCTTGGAGATGGTTGGATTATCCAAAGATCACCTCAACAGATACCCCCACGAATTCTCAGGCGGACAAAGGCAAAGAATTGGAATAGCGAGGGCTATCTCAGTTGAGCCCAAATTAATTATCTGTGACGAGGTGGTATCCGCCTTGGATGTGTCCATTCAAGCTCAAATTTTAAATTTACTTCAAGATTTACAAAAAAGGCTGGGGTTAACTTATGTCTTTATATCCCACGATTTGTCCGTTGTACACCACATAGCGGACAAAGTAGTGGTGATGTACAAAGGCAAGGTAGTAGAGTCCAGTGATAAGCAAGAGCTATTTCACCGCCCTCGCCACCCCTATACTCAGGTGCTGCTGTCTTCACTACCTGGTACTCAAAACTCGCTCGTTCACGATACACTCGGCGGCGAAGTTGCTGCTTCCGCCTCTTTAGCGTCATGTGCTTTCGCGGATCGCTGCATGTTTGCGGTTGATATCTGCCGCAAGCAAGAACCTAAGTTAGAAATTTATCAGCATCCAACGCATTTAGTTTCTTGCCACAAAAAGGAAAATCTTCCCGACTTTGACACCTCTTATTTAGACGCGCCTGCGCAGTCACTTGAGTCTATTAGGCTGCAAAGTTTTCAGTCTTACTTTGCCTAACCTTTTTTATCACTTCACGAAAGCTCGTATTTATGAATCACACCGTTTATTCAACATTTATTAAGAGTTTAAGGATTTCAGTCCTCTTGGTGGGTCTGGTTGTCTTCTCTGTTCAAGCGCAGACACTTCGAATCGGGTTAGCCGAGGATCCCGATGTGTTGGATCCAACTTTGGCTAGGAGTTTTGTTGGACGAATTGTTTTTACGTCTCTTTGCGATAAGCTCTTTGATATCGACGAGAAGTTAAATATCGTCCCACAGTTGGCATTGAGCTACGACTGGAGTGCGGATAACAAGGCGGTTACGTTTAAATTAAGATCTAACGTCTTTTTTCACGATGGAGAGATTTTCGATGCAAATGCCGTCAAATTCAATATAGAAAGACATAAAACCTTAGCAGGTTCAAACCGAAAGGGGGAACTCTCTTTGGTGAGCTCGGTGGATGTGATTGATCCATTAACGGTGAGATTCAATCTATCGGCGCCTTTTGTTCCCTTACTTGCACAACTTGCTGACCGGGCCGGGATGATGGTGTCTCCCAAGGCGGCGAAGAGTGAGGGTGATAAATTCTCTCAAAACCCCGTTTGCTCTGGCCCATTCAAATTTGTAGAAAGGGTTGCTCAGGACAAAATAGTACTTGAAAAGTTCAATCAATACTGGGACAAGGGAGCTGTCAATTTTGAGAAAGTTATATTTCAGCCCATTCCAGACTCAACGGTTAGACTGGCTAATTTAAAGTCGGGTCAACTCGACTTCATTGAACGCGTTGCAACCAACGATATTGAAAAATTGGAGACTGATAAGAAATTTAAAGTCTCTAAAATAACTGAGCTTGGCTATCAAGGCATCACAATCAATGTGGGTAAGAGTGAGGCCGCAAAGAAAAATGCTTTAGGCAAGGACGCAAGAGTGAGACAGGCCTTCGAATTGTCTCTTGATCGTCAAGGACTGATTCAAGTCGTGATGGACAACGAGGCGACTTTGGGCAATCAGTGGGTCCCCCCAAGCAACACCTTTTATGCGAAAGGAACACCCATTGTTGGAAGGGATATAAATAAAGCAAGAGCTTTACTGAAGGAAGCCGGCGTAACGAACCCAGTCGTAAAACTCTTGACCCCTACCACCTCGGACGCACAAAGACTGGCCCTAGTGATCCAAGCGATGGCGAGGGAGGCGGGCTTTGATGTTCAAATCCAATCCACTGAATTTGCAACAACGCTCAACATGGCAGATCAAGGTGACTTTGATGCTTATTTACTGAGTTGGAGTGGAAGAGCTGATCCAGACGGTAATGTTTACAGCTTTCATGCCTGCAAGCAGCCATTAAACTACGCGGGCTATTGCAACCAGGAGGTCGACGCCTTACTGAACCAGTCCAGGACAGAAAAAGATACTGCAAAAAGAAAGAAATATTTTGACCAAGTAGCGGCTAAAGTAAATGCGGATCGACCAATTATCTATTTGTATCACCGCAATTGGCTTTGGGCTTATAACAACAAGCTGCAGGGCGTAAAAAATATTCCAGACGGATTAATTAGAACCAAGGGGCTTAAATTAGCTTCGTAACTGCTTTAGTATGTTTAAATTTTTAGTCTCAAGAATACTGTCCATCGTACCTACACTGTTGTTGGTATCGATGATGGTGTTCAGTCTGCAACAGCTCATGCCCGGGGACCCTGCCAAAATATTGGCAGGCGAGGAGCAAAGTCCAGAGGTTGTGGCCTACTTTCGGGCCAAATTACATTTGGACGACTCACTCATTACGAGATACGGGTATTGGATTAAGGATGTAACGAGCGGGGACTTCGGGGTCTCTCAAAGAACGGAGCAGCCTGTCTTGCAGTTAATTGGGACTAAGTTGCCCGTAACTTTCGAGCTGGCAACGCTGGCTATGTTTTTTGCACTGTTGATAGGCATACCCGCCGGGATATTAAGCGCCGTTTACAGGGGTTCCGTAATTGATCACGGCGTAAATGTTGTTGCACTTTGGGGGTTGTCGACACCCAATTTTTGGCTGGGTATATTGATGATTTTGTTCTTTTCGGTATATCTGGGATGGCTCCCCGCCTCTGGATACGTCAGTCCAGTTGATGATCTTTGGGGTAATCTAAAGACGATGATCATGCCGGCATTTGTTTTGGGGAACTCGATCGCTGCAGTGATTATGAGACACACCAAGAGTGCAATGCTTGGGGTTTTATCGAGTGACTATATTAGAACTGCCCGGGCGAAGGGACTAAGCGAGAAAGACGTAATTATCAAACACGCTCTAAGAAATGCGCTGATGCCGGTGATTACTTTAGGGGCGTTAGAGTTGGGGACACTTTTGTCAGGTGCAGTGCTGACAGAGCAAATATTCTCGATCCCAGGGTTTGGGAAGATGTTGGTTGACGCTGTTTTTAACCGAGATTACCTTGTCGTTCAAGGCACAGTTTTGGTGACGGCGTGCGGGTATATGTTTGCCAATGTAGCCGCAGACTTTGCTTACTTCGTGGTTAATCCAAGGCTTCGCAGATGAGTACAGGCTCATTTTTAGTGCTGTTTAAAAGACTTAAAGCTAAGCCAGTCGCTTTTGGGAGCACGATTGTCGTTTTCTTATTTGTCGTCTTAGCCATTGCCGCGCCGCTTATTGCCCCGTTTGATCCAATTGCATCAAGTTGGAGTGTGATTAAAAAGGCACCCAGTTCAGTGCATTGGTTAGGTACTGACGAGATTGGTAGGGACATATTATCAAGAATAATCTGGGGAGCAAGAGCCTCACTGAGTGCTGGTTTTATATCGGTTCTTATCTCGCTTGCAATTGGGTTTCCCCTAGGCTTGATTGCAGGCTTCGTGGGCGGCGTCCTAGATAGTCTTATCAGTAGAGTCACAGACGCTCTTTTGGCGTGCCCCTTTCTAATTCTGGCGATTGCTTTGGCTTCATTTATGGGGCCAAGTTTAATCAATGCGATGATATCGATTGGGATTTCAGCGTCCCCCGTCTTTATTCGCTTAACAAGGGGACAGGTAATAGATGTGATGTCACAGGATTTTATTGAAGCTGCAGTTGCTATTGGCAGCAATCCTTTAAAAATTGCCCTCTCACACGTTGTGCCTAATATTACGACCCCCATTATTGTTCAAGCCTCATTGACGATTGCTGCAGCTGTGATTGCGGAGGCGAGCTTGTCTTTTCTGGGACTTGGCCAGCAGCCACCCTCCCCGAGTTGGGGGAGTATGCTTAATACGGCAAAAGATTATTTAGAGTCCGCGCCTTGGATGGCTATATTTCCAGGGGCATGCATCTTTTTACTGGTGGTGTGTTTTAATTTAATGGGCGACGGTTTAAGGGAGATTTTTGATCCGAAATTAGATTGAAGAAAAAATAACCACTAAGAGATCGCTCTTGCAGTGATTTTCAAAGGCCAAGGGTACGTACCTGGGGTTACACCCTGAGACAGCACAAACCTGAAACTAAGATCGTGTTTAGAGTTGTTGGGGAGAAAACTCCTTACAGTAAAGGCCCCCCCGTCTGAGCCTAATAGTGCTGTACTCCCCATACCGAACACTTCTACGGAGTCAAATATATGACTTAGTGGATTTAGGTCAAGAATAATTCCCTTTTTGCTGTTGGTGAACACAGAGAATGTGTAAGCTGAAAAAACGTCCATATACCCTTTAGCAACATCAGCCTGCGTAATTGTTAACTCTGAGTTCTCAAAGAGTGTTTGTGTTTTTACGGCTGCAACGACGATTGCTGATACAGCGATTGTTGCGCTTGATTGCCCAGCCTTGACGGGAACAATCGCTGAGGCTACTGTAATGCCAATAGCGGATACCACTAATTTGGGTTTAATTTTTTTAGTTAAGTTTTGAATCAAAAAAAGGACTCCTTAGGCGTAGTCTCGCACATAAGGTCGGAACTTTAAGAAAATTAGCTAATTTAAATAGTTTGAGGTAAAAAATCGCAACTTTAACCCCTAATCATGAATTAATCAACAAACTCAGCCAATAACTTATTTTTTTAGTAGCGAAGTGAGTTGGTCGGCTGTTTGGATTTTTTCAAATTCATGAATTAAAGACAAAGTGTCTTTAATTTTTTGATCTGACAGTTGGGAGAGCGGCATTAGTTTTTGATACTTCGAATCAATGTCCGCCCAATCAATTCCACGCACGCCAGAGCCGCGTGCGGCCTTGCACGTATTTTTATAAATTGCACCCGAGTTCATTTGAATTATTACTGTACCGCCGTGCCGATGCGTGAACCGATCGGGCAATGCCGGTGGATTAGGATCAAACACCACCTTATCTTGTAATTGTGTGATCAACGGATCGGTCATTTTTGCTGCAGTCATGTGATCCCAATCAAACCTGCGATCGACCACACTCGCAGCAACAAAATAAACCACGCTGTGCGCCGCACCAATCAAATCGCGCGGATGCGCTTTGCTGCCCCAATCGCGCATTTGAGCCGCTGAGATAGTTATAGTGCGCACGTCTTTGGGGTCCACATTACCCTCAATTGCTGCATTTGCGGCGGCCTCAGCAATTGCATGAAAAGGATGACCACCTGGCATGAGTTTGATAGCCATATCGGTCACGATATCCCAAGATTTTCCCCAATCTTTTAAAATATCTTCAATAGCTTGGCCGCCCATGGCATATAAAAATCCACGCGGGGCTTCAAGAGAATTTATCTCAGATTGAAAACCTCGGTGCGCAGCCATCGCGGCTTGTGATCCCAACATCGCCGACAAGCCTGCGTGATATTCACGGGCACAACTGGTATCCGCAGCAATAGCAAGTCCGCCAATCGATGTTGCAGCAATTGCTATCGCATGCGCCATTTGTTCTGCATTTAGTTGAAGCAAACAGCCCGCAGCAACAGCAGACCCAAACACAGTAGAAACAGAGCCATGAAATCCTCTTTGCATACGACCGGGAGTTAAAGACTCATCAATCCGCCCTGCAACCTCATAACCCAGAACCATAGCGTGTAAGATTTCTTTGCCTGATCTACCCAGTTTTTCTGCCATTGCAATCGATGAGGAAGAAATAATCGTACCTATATGGGCAATGCTGCGCATGTCACTGTCATCCGATGCGGCTGCATCGCTTGACAGCGCGTTCAAACGTGCCGCACTTGCTACAGGCAGCTTAATTCCATCAAACCAAACAGTTGCGTGAGACGCCCCCGCATTTTCTATTTCAATGGCGCGGATGACTTTCGTCGATGCGATATCAAAGCCCATCGCACAACTGGCGACCGTACTGGCTAAACTCATTTTGGCACGCTCAAGCGCTAAGGGGGGTAAATCACCAAGTCGAGTGGAATTGACCAACTGGGCCAATTGAGAAGCAAGCGTCATATACATCTACCTTAGTCAATCATAATACCAGCGGACTTGGTCACTTCGGACCAACGTGAAGTTTCACTTTGAATCATCTTGCCGTATTCATCACCCACTAATAAATTAGCTTCAGCACCCATGGCTTGAATACGCTCTTGTAAATCGGGTGTCGCCATTGCAGCAAGAACACTTTTAGTAATCCATTCATAAGCTTCTTTTGGTGCGCCTTTGGGCACAGTTAAACCCACCCAATTATTGGATACGAAAGGAACCCCTTGTTCGGAGGCTGTAGGAATATTGGATGCAGCAGACACTCGCTTGGCCGATGAAACAGCCAATGCACGCATCTTGCCACTATTGACGTGAGGTAATCCTGTTGGGATTGCCGTCACAATCAAATCAACTTGGTTGCCCATCAATCCAACCACCGCATCACCCATGCCTTTGTATGGGATTTGTTGCATGGATATGCCGGCACTGCGAGAAAACATTTCACTCACCAAATGATTCACTCCTCCATTACCGGAACTTCCGTAATTTATTTTTTTAGGATTGGCCTTGGCATATGAAACCAACTCGCCTAAAGTTTTGAAGTTACTGTTTGAGTTGACCGTGAGAATAAACGGCATTTGCGCAATCAAAGTTATCGGTGTTAAATCGCTAGGTTCAAAATTAAGTTTATTTCCAAAAATACCAGGCAACATGGTGAAGGTTGCATCGGTTGCCATGATGGTGTAACCGTCGGGGATGGCTTTAGCGCCCGCCTCGTAACCAATTCGCCCGCCCGCACCACCACGATTTTCAACCACAAATGACTTGCCAGTTTGCTCGGTGATTTTGAGCGCTACTTGACGAACTACGTTATCGGATACGCCACCAGCGACAAAAGGAACAATTATCCTAATCGTTTTATCTGGGTAAACCGCGTTTGCAGTTGCACCCCACAATAACCCAACCGTCATCAGTACAGATTGAATCATCTTAAAACACTTCACGACTTAGTCTCCATTTTATTTACTAGTTTTTACACGTGAAAATACATTCGTAAAACAAAACCACAGCAGAACACTCCTGCTCAAAGATTTTTTCCTTGATCAGCCCAAGGATGCCCTAAAGCGCTTGCGCTCAGGCCGCCGTCGATTACTATTTCGGTTGCTGTGATGTAACTCGCATCATCGCTGCCCAAAAATGCAACCGCTTTGGCGACGTCCCACGCGTCACCCATTCGACCCATTGGAACAATTTTGTTGCGCGCGTCTAGCGCATCTGCATAGCCGTCACCAAATTTAGTTTTCATACGAGCCGTGATGCGCGGTGTAGCCATGAGTCCAGGTCTAACTGACACCACTCGAATACCTTTTCCAGCGTACTGAACGGCTAAGTTTTTTGTGAATGCGTCTACTGCCCCTTTAGAACTTGAGTACGCAATACTGGGATATAAAAAACTAATCGCTGCCATGGATGAATTATTTATTATGACGCCACTCTTTTGCGCCGTCATTACGGGCAACACATGCTTACAAGTGAGGAACATGGATTTGACATTGGCATTCATCAATCGATCCCATACCTCCTCCTCAAGCTCCTCTGGCCCACCCAACGATTGCAAGCCTACATTGTTAAACAAGAGGTCAATACGACCCCATTTTTTCATACATGCGGCAACAGCGGCTTTGATATCGCTTTGCGATGTCACGTCGCCCGTGTGCGCTACACAGGTGCCACCCTCCGACTGAATCGCCTCTACCGTGGGTGCTAAATTTTCTTGATTGAAATCGAGTGCAAAAATTTTGGCTCCCTCACGCGCGAGCAAGACAGCAACAGCCTTGCCGTTACTCCAACCTGGCGCAGATGCGCCAGCACCACAGATAAAAGCCACTTTGTTTGTGAATCGCACAAAATCCCCCTTGAAAAACAAAAATCTATCTAAAAACTCTTGAGAGTTGCTATAGACTTATCCTTACACAAAAGTGTGTTTGACTTGCTCAAAATAGTCAACCCCAATTTACCCTTGATATAAGGTCTCGATTTAATGTCTCAGCACAACATTGCTTTTCTAGATGATGATCACGTGATTCGACTTGCTCGTTATGCATTGTCCAAACCCGATCAAATCTCCGACGATTGGGTGAAAGCTTTTTTTGCCCCTGAAGCTGTTAATTTACAGGAGGTGTACGATGCTGCGCACGGCTTGCACCCCTCTGATGGTGTTCAAGCGTATGACTTGTCGGCAACCCCTGAGGACCTTGCTAAGGTTGACCCTAGCATCATTATCTTCCGACGCGGCGTCGTTGATTCAGACAAAATCGCCTCTTCATCCCGTTTGCGATTGATTCAACGCATGGGTGAACGCTCGGACGGTATAGATGTGGTGCTGGCTCATCAAAAAGGAATTCATGTGTCATGCATTCCACGCCTCACGCTGATCTATACGGCTGAACACGGCATCATGATGATGTTAGCCCTTGCTAAACATTTGGTGCAATCCCACAATCAAATTCACTCAGGTCAGTGGAACAAAGAATTGATCAATCCGGTTGATGGGGTAGCCTACAACTGGACTGGGAAGACCCCCCTATCAGGCCTTTACGGTAAAACATTGGGCATTATTGGATTGGGGGAAGTGGGCTCTATCATGGCATCCATTGCACGCGGGTTTGGTATGCGTGTTTTGTATCACAATCGCACCCGGTTAAGCGAGGGTAAAGAAAGAGAATTTGGCGCATATTATGCAGAACGAGATGAATTGCTTGCTCAGTCTGATTTTGTCTCTATCAATGCTGCTAATTTACCCGCCAATCGCGGCATGATTGATTTAAATACATTTAAATTAATGAAACGCAGTGCATTCTTAATTAATACCAGTCGTGGCAAATTAGTTAACGAAGATGATTTGCATACTGCAATCACCACAGGATTGATTGCTGGCGCAGGACTAGACGTTCATTGGCAAGAACCCCGGGTAGTTGGTGACAAATTATTGAACTTGCCCAATATCATCATGACACCGCATTATGCGGGCGGTTCCCGCTTTGGTGTGATGGAAGAACTCAAAGTTATTTTTCATAACTGCCGACAAGCCATCGCAGGTCAATTGCCCGATCACAGGATTTAAAAGCGATGTTTTTTTAAAAACAGATGGATTAAATCAGCAACCTCTTTTGGTTGTTCAATGAAAAGCATATGCGGCGCACCCTTCACAATTTCAAGTTGAGCGCCAGGTATACCCTTGGCAATCAATCCAACAGCATCAGGGGAGGAAGATGCATCGACTTCACCTGCAATGCACAGTGTGGGCTGCTTAATGTGTGGCAATCGTGCCAGTTGATCGATATTTGAAATCGCATGCCATCCGTGCACCCATCCCCCGTGATGCGCAGACAACAAGTGCTTTTGGGACGGCAGATGTCCGTTCTTGGCCCTAAACGCAGGCGTAAACCAACGCTCCACGGTCGCCTCAATCACTGAGGTCATTCCGTCTTTTTTGGCGTCCGTGCCGCGCTTGGCTGAGATAGCTCGGCTGGTATCGGGCAAGGTGCAAGGACAAGCACAGGGGATCAAAAACGAGACATCTTGAGGATACAAAAAAGCCAAAGACTGAGCAATCATTCCGCCAAAAGAAAAGCCAACAACCGCACATGGTGTAAATTGAGCATGTTGCAGATTTTCATGAACGTCTCTTGCAAAATCATCCAACTTCATCGGATTTGGATCGTCAACTGATAACTGCGGCGATTGACCGTGCCCGGGTAAATCCATACTCATCACTTGATAGTGTTGGCTCAAGAGATCGGCCAAGGGCTCTAAAAAAGTAATTGCACCCCCAACAGGGTGCAACAGCAATATGGGAGATCCTTGTCCTTTAAGGGTGTAATTTAGTTTCAAGATGCCCGTCCATCAACGGTGACACCTGTCCACTCTTCAAGCATCTTAGTTATAGTCGTGTAGTCGTCATCTCCACGACCTTCTATCATGCCTTGAAACCACAATTGCATAACACTTGTACCTACCCACATAGGCACATCTAACGCACGCGCTTCATCCAGACATAAACGCACGTCTTTGTACATAGTTGAAAATTTGCCGCCATAGTTGAAAGATCGTGTAAGAACCGATTGTGGAAATTTATCGGATGTGGCCGTGTTACGGCCTGTGCTTGAATTGATGGCATCAACCAATGTGGTGGGATCGACACCTGCTTTGACCGCCAAAATAATCGCCTCTGATGCGGCAGCCATGCCCGCTGCAGAAATCATGTTGTTAGCAAGCTTTGTCATTTGTGCTAGACCCGGCTCGGTTCCTACATAAAAAACTTTTTTAGCAATGGTTTCAAAAATAGGCAGGCTTTGTTCGAAAATGGCGCGTTCACCGGCCACCATGGCAGCTAAAGTGCCGGCACGCGCACCACGAGGACCACCACTGACTGGGGCGTCTAGTAAAGAGACACCTTGCTGTTTTAAAGATTGGGATATTTCTTTAACTGTAGATGTTCCGATAGTGGAGGCTTCAATATAAATTTTAAGATCCGGTAAATTCTTACCTATACCTGTTTCACCCAAAGCGACTTCACGGCTGACGTGTGGGGAGGGTAAACAAGCAATAACTGTACTTACACCAGTTGCGGCGTCCCGAGCAGATGTAGCTGCCCGAGCACCCATGGCCACAAGAGGCTTGAGCGCCGATGGATTAGGATCATATATGCTGACTTGATACCCCGCTGCAATCAAACGCTCTGCCATCGGTGCTCCCATTGCACCCGTTCCAATAAATCCCAGACTTTTATTCGTTTTCAATCTGCTACTCCGTCAAATAAAAAAATTACAAACCATGAACGACGCGTTCTCCGCCATCGATGATAAGCGCAATACCTGTGATGAATGACGCCTCATCCGAATGCAAAAATAAAGCGGCATTGGCAACGTCCCAGCCAGTTCCCATTTTTCTCCCCAAAGGGATGCGGCTGTCTCGAGCAGCAATCACTTCTTCGCGTGCGCGACCTTGCCCTACACGCGATTCAATCGCCATGGGTGTGTTCATCAGACCAGGTAATATGGCATTGGCTCTAATCCCGTAGCGCGCATTTGCGGCGGCCACATTCTCTGTCATGGCAATCACCGCCGCCTTCATGGTTTTGTACCCCAACAAGGGATAGGCTTGGGCCGCGGCCAATGAAGAAATATTGACAATAGAGCCTTTGTTTTGTTTGCGAAAAATAGGTAAGACATGTTTGATGCTCATCCAACCGCTTTTGAGGTTGATCGCAAAACTGCGATCAAACGCTTCTTCAGTTAAAGCTTCAGCGCTTTGATCACCCAACTCGATGCTAGCCCCGATGTTGTTGTGCAAAATATCGATGTGCCCCAATTCATCATGGACCTTGGCAATGATAGATTGAACTTGGTCTTCTTGGGTCGCATCACATTGCATTGCTTGTGCTAAGCCGCTCGCCTTTTGAATGAGATCAGCCGTTTCTTGTGCGAGCTGCAATTTGCGATCGACCACAATGACGTGGGCCCCTTCGCGGGCCAAAACCATAGCAGTAGCCCGACCGTTGCCAACGGTTTGTCCTGGCGTTTGACCGCCACCAAAAACAATGGCCACTTGGCCGGCTACGCGTCCGTTCATTAAAGTACCTTTTTTTGTTCTAACTTGAAAGCAAATGTGCGAGCCTGTGATGCGCCTGTTGTGTGGGATGTTTTGTAAACGAGAAGCGACCGATGATTAACATCTCACATTTCAGCCTAAGGCGATGCAAAAGGATATTTGGCTAAAAATACTTGAAAATCGGGCTCGTTATCGATTTGCATCGTTTCTAAAAACCGGACCACACCGTTATAAAACGAGATGATAATCACCAAATCTGTCAGGTGTTCGTGGCTTAGTTGTTGGCTCAAAAAATTCCACGTCTTATCGCTCATGGCGTGTCCGTTGGTCATCTCGGAGGCCGCGTCTAAAACAGCTTTGGATAAGTCATCCAATGTATGGGGTTTGCCAGAGGCGTATGCGGCAATGTTTAACAAATCATCGTGCGTAACACCGAAATCAAGACCCAATTTGACGTGGTGAGTGTATTCATAAACAGATCTTGTGATGTACCCAACTTGAATAATCGCCAGTTCGCGCAACCGCGCGTCCAGTGGGCTATTACTGCGAATGTAATCGGCCAAGCCGTAAAAGGCACGTGCGCCGCCCGGACTGTGAGTCATGGCACGGAATAAATTGATGGGCCGCTTGAGAAGGTCTTGGTTTTCTGGGGCAAGATCAGAGGGATTTAGATAGGGTAAACGAGCCATATACAACCTTAAGGTATGTTTTTTAAGTAAAAAAAGTTGAACATATGATAGGTAGAAAAATCGAATCCTAATTAACTATTTACCCTATGGTGCAATGTCAACCAGCTTTTAAAGAGCTGATGAATTTGCTAGACCCCTTGCAGTTACATTGTGTTGGCGTCTAATGTGGGTCAATTTTTTAGAGCATATTTAAAAACTCTCGCCATTTCCAATTATGATTGATGAATTAGCCAACTCGCCGTATCCTTGTAAGGCAAGATCCACTCACCACGCAAATGTACCAACCGATTGATTAACGAGATCCGGGACATATTCGCTCACACAACCAATCTAGAAAATCATGCACATACAACTCCATGATCTTAACTTTTTAGGTGAGAATTTACATCGTCCTGAGAGCGTGATTGCAACCTCCAAAGGCGAATTATTTGTATCGGACCATGATTGCAGCGTGCACCAACTCGGTCATCCAAAACAGCCCATTCATGGTAAGCCAGAGGGGTTTTTAACGAATGGAATTGCACTTACACCAGAAAGAGAATTTTTAGTCGCCAATTTAGGCACGATTTGTGGTGGTGGGCTATGGAAAATCAATCACAAGCGTCAACTCTCCCCCGTGGTGATGGAAATTGATGGGGAACCCATGAGCAGTACAAATTTTGTAAGCATCGACGCCAAAGGTCGCCGATGGATTTCAATGAGCACACGTAAAATCCCCCGTACCCTATCATTCAATGCCCATACATGCGATGGTTTTGTAGCGTTGATGGACGAACAGGGGGCTCGGATTGTGGCCGATGGCGTTGCGTTCACCAATGAGTGTCGAGTCGATCCAACAGGTCAATGGCTGTATGTAAATGAGACTTATGGACGCAGACTCTCGCGTTATCCCATTATGGAGCAAGGCGTTTGCAAACTGGGTCCGAAAGAAGTAATTCATACTTTTTCAGATGGTGATTTTCCTGATGGACTTGCATTTGATTGTGAAGGCTCGGTGTGGGTTGCGTGTGTGGTCTCTAACCGGGTCATTCGTGTGGACAAAAATGGTGAAGAGCATATCGTGGTTGAGGACATCAATCAAAAAATTATTGCCAATGCAGAGGCGAAGTTTGCAGGGGAAGGTTTAACGTTTGAAGACGTATACGCAGGCACTATCCAAACTTTAGGAAATGTATCAAGTGTTGCCTTTGGTGGGCCTGACCTAAAGACTGTTTATTTGGGCAGCTTAGGTGCGCAGCGCATCGCCACATTTCAATCGACGATTGCGGGTGCACAACCCCCACATTGGTTTTATTAATTGTTCCTTAGGAGTGAATCCATGAAAGCTGTGCGAATCCATGCCTACGGTGGACCCGAGCAAATGCGTTACGAAGACGTCGAGCAAGGCGCACCCCAACCTGGTGAGGCATTTGTAAAGCACTCTGCTATTGGTGTAAACTTTGCAGATTTGCACAACTGCCAGGGACGCTATCCTCTGCCTTCATTACCGCACGCATTAGGCGGCGAAGCTGCTGGAATCGTTGAGGCGATTGGCGCAGGCGTCACGCACGTTCAAGTTGGTGACAGGGTGGCCTACGCGGCAGGTGGACCCAAATTTGCACCAGGCTCCTATGCACAAGGTCGCATGTTTCCTGCAGAACGACTAATCCCTATTCCTAAAGAAATTAATGACATCACAGCTGCAGCACTATTTACCAAGGGGCTCACAGCACAATATTTGATTAAAAGTGTGTATCGCGTCCAAGCTGGGGAAACGATTGTGGTTCATGCGGCAGCTGGTGGTGTTGGATTGTTTATTGCGCAGTGGGCTGCGCATTTGGGCGTTCGTGTGATTGGTATTGTGGGCTCTGAAGAAAAAGCTGAAATGGCGAAAGCCAATGGGTGCCAACATGTGCTGTTATCGAGCGAGGCAGATATCCCCAAACGCGTGCGATCCCTCACGGGTGGTCAAGGTGTGCCTGTTGTATTTGACTCTGTTGGAAAAGACACTTTTGACCTGTCATTGCTTTGTCTTCGTCCACGAGGTCTGATGGTATCTTACGGTTCGTCGTCTGGTCGGGTGCCGCCCTTAGACATCTTCAAACTCAATGGACTCGGCTCTTTATCGGTTACCAGTGCGGCATTTTCATCTTTTGTGGCGAACCGTGAAGAATTATTGATGCGTGCGGCCGATGTAGTTGACGTAGTGCTTCGTGGGGCTGTCAAAATTCATGTGTGCCAACAATTTGCATTAAAGGACGCGGCACTTGCGCACCGCGCAATTGAGTCAAGAAAAACGATCGGTTCGACTGTTTTAATTCCTGATTAAAAAAGAATAGAAAGCCATTGCAATATTGGCAACAACTGTCTATCCCTGCACACATAAAAAAAGCAGCAGCAATTTCTTGTCTCGCCCTTTACTGCTTAGGCCAAACTGCTGATGTCGCGGCAAATGAAACGGGGTAAACCGTTTTGGGTTCGCCGTTTTGCCATTGAATAATCACCAACTCAGAATTGACCCGTCGACCATTGGGCTCGAACGACAATTTACCTCCTGGAAAGAAACGCGACGCCCCTCCAGTTTCATTGAATCCGCGAATTGCTGCGGCAACCTTTTTGGGATCTGCAGAGCCGGCCTTTTCCATTGCTTCTTTGAAAATCCAAATATCACCATAAGTTGATATGCTGTCTTGCGGCATCCATGGTTCTTTGTGTTTAGATTTAAAGTCAGCTAGCAATTTATCGTGCCCCTTGCCAGTCCAGTTGGCCATCGCAACCATTACGCCTTCGAGTTGCTCTTTACCCGTCACGCTTAAGAGTTCTGGCAATCCAAAATGCCCCCCGTTGCCCAAAATAGGAATGCGTCCACGACCCATTCCCATTTCACTCATTTTCTCCAAAATCAATTTGGTGTCTGGAATGTTAGTTGTGCCGAGGAACAACATATCGGGTCTGGCATTGCGAACTTTTTGCACAATCGAGGTGGCGTCTGACAACGGTGGTGTGTAGATCTCATCGACGACCAATTTGATGCCAAGCTTCTCCAGTCCGCCTTCGCGCAGGGGTTTGGTGAACGAAACAGGTGAGGCGGTATTGTCCATCACGATGGCCATGGTTTTAATGGGGGCTGAGCCTGAAATCTTGGCTATTTCCATCATCGTGGGTATGGCTTCTGCCGATTGTTTGCTTGCAATGGGGGACGTTTGAAACACATACTTATAACCACGCGCAGTGATTTGATCTGAATAAGACAATGTAAGCCACGGTACTTCAGCGCGCTCTGTGATTTCTGTGATTGCAAGGGTAAAAGAGCTTACAAATGCGCCTGTGCCGCCGACTATATCGGGATCTTGAGACAGCATACGCTGAGCCGCATTTTTAGCTTTTTCTGTGGAATCTCCTGCATCTACAGGAATCAATTTAATCTTGGCACCACCCAAGGCTTTGATGCCGCCTGCTGCGTTGATGTCTTCAGCTGCCAATTGCGCGCCTTTGAGATGCAGTTCTCCACTGCGAGCCCAGGCACCCGAGAGCGGAACTTCCACAGCAATTTTTACTTCACTTGGGTTTTGCGCCATAGCCAATGATGGCAAACCGGCAGAGGCCGCGATTGCAACGCCTCCCAGTAACAGCTCACGTCGATTGTTGTTTTTCATGTCTCTCTCCTTATAAAAATTAAAAACCTAAATACGATTTTTTAATGCGACTGTCTTGCATTAATTCTTGATGAGTGCCACGCATGACCAAATGCCCTGATTCCAGCACATAGCCAAGATCACAACTCTCTAATGCTTCACCTACGCGTTGTTCAACCAACAAAACGCTGATGGCTTGCTCTTTATGAATGCGCTGTATACATTCAAAAATTTGATCGGCTACTGCAGGAGCAAGACCCATGGAGGGTTCATCAAGCATCAACAGCTTAGGCAGCGATGCAAGCCCACGACCAATAGCCACCATTTGTTGCTCACCGCCCGACAATGTGCCTGCAGCTTGGGCACTGCGTTCGGCTAAACGAGGAAATAAAGTGTGAATAAAGGCTAATGTTTGCGGCCACGCTTTTCTTGCTTCTTTGGATTGCGCACCCATTTGTAAATTTTCTAAAACACTTAGAGACGGAAAAACTTGCCGACCTTCGGGTACGTGCGCAATACCTAAAAATGCACGCTCATGTGCTTGTAGTTTGGATAAATCTTGTCCGTTATAACTGACTTGTCCTGCTGTGAGCGGTACCACGCCAGAAATTGCTTTGAACAAGGTGGTTTTGCCAGCGCCATTAGGACCTACTACGGCAACAAATTCGCCGGAATCGACCTTGATATGTACATCATTGAGAGCGCACAAACCTTCATAATAAACGCTGACACCATTAATGTTGAGCACGTGCACTCCATTTTTTACCTAGGTAAGCTTCAATAACCATTGGGTTGTTGGTAACGTCTTGCGGCAAACCTTGCGCACAAACCAGGCCATGATCTAAAACAATCATACGATCGGCCAAACGAACCATGGCGTGCATGGTGTGTTCAATAATAACAATGGTGATGCCGGTTTGACGTATAGATTCAATTACTTTTAAAACGTGTTCTGTTTCACTACTACCCAATCCAGCCAATATCTCATCAAGAAGCAACAAACGCGGGGCAGGAGCGAGCGCGCGGGCTAACTCCATCAATCTCAATTCAACCGTGGTGAGTCCAGCCACAATAGTATTCAGTCGCGAACCTAAACCCACCAACTCAACTGCCTCTTGCGCCATCAGGTACCGTTTGTCTGTATCAGCTTGTGTAAAGTAAGTTGCAATCACCACGTTATCCAAAACCGACATCTGCTTGAAAGGACGAACAATTTGAAATGTTCGACCAATACCCGCTCGACAAATGTCATAGGTTTTGAAAGTCGTAACGTCTTGCCCGTTGAATATTTTTCGACCACTCACGGGCACCACGAATCCATTAAGCGTGTTGAATAAAGTAGTTTTACCGGCGCCATTGGGACCGATGATGCCTAATATTTCACCCTCCATTACATCAAAGTTGACATCCTTTAGAGCGTATAAACCACCAAAACGAACTGTAACGTCACTCACACTCATCAAAACTTTTCCTGTGGTGGGTGGTGTCTTGCTACTTCGTAAAAAAGAATTGGTGTTCAAACCAAGAGGTGGTAATTCAGGGATCAATTTTTTGTGAAATTTAGAACGCATCCAAGGCCAGATGCCCTCGGGTGCTAAAAGTACAGCCGTGATAATGGCCGCGCCAAACACAACACCTTGAATACCGGGTAACTTCTCTCCCAATTCAGCATGCAAAATTTCACCGACCGGAATTAACACCAATGCACCAATCACAGGGCCTGCAATCGTGCCAATGCCGCCAAATAAAGTGACAATCAATGCTTGAGCTGAAGACAACATGCCAAACACTGAAGAGGGTGTGACAATAAGTAACACTACGCCGTACAAGCCACCCGCTAAGGCTGTGAATGCACCTGAAATAGCGATGGCCGCGAATTTCCAAGGCAAGGGATTGATACCTGAAGCCATTGCCGCTGGCTCATTTTGTTTGATTGCAAGCAAAGCCAGTCCAAAACGCGATTTAGCAAGAGCTAAATTGGTCAGCAACGCCGATATCAACAACGCCATGGCAACCGCTATGTAGACTCGTTGATCTTCAAACTGCATGTAGAGTAAGGGCTCTTCGCGCTTCATGGGCAACGTGACCTCTTGAAAACCTAGCCATTCAAAAATGTAGAGCAAAGCCAATGGGAAAGCCAGCATAGCCAATGCAAAGTAGTGGCCGCGCAATCTGAATGTAGTCCAACCAATTAAAACGCCACTGAGGGCGCCGACAAATCCAGATGCAATCAAACCAAACCATGGACTGACATTAAAAAGCACCATCAACAACGCAACCGTATATGCGCCAAGGCCAAAAAAAGCTGCATGACCAAATGACAGCAAACCCGAATAGCCTGAAAAAATATTCCAAGCCACACCCACTAATGCCCAAATAGGGACAATCGTGAACAACAACTGGTAGTAACGATCTTTGATCATCCAAGTCAGTATCAAATAGACAAGCGAGGCCGCACAAATAATAGCCGTCTCTTGCCTCCATGAGTGAGCGGG
>Ga0164297_10001631_pt1 | contig 23420 bp, 20 predicted proteins | sample GEODES058metaG_FD_113539 | JGI IMG/M metagenome (GOLD analysis project Ga0164297, IMG submission 113539) | Dystrophic lake water microbial communities from Trout Bog Lake, Wisconsin, USA - GEODES058 metaG | ecosystem: Environmental > Aquatic > Freshwater > Lake | place: USA: Trout Bog Lake... | reverse complement strand
GGTGCAGCATGGCAACAACATCATGCATACACCACTCTTCACACCTCCAACTGACGGTGTGAAGAAGCCCAATCAGCTTCTCAAGGTTACAAGACAAGGCCATCACTACAAGTTCGACTGGACCGATGTTCGGCGCTTTATTGCACTCACCAAGAAATGCGGATTCACCGGTTACGAATGGAGTCACTTCTTCTCTCAATGGGGTTGCCAGCATGCCATCCGAATCTATGAGGGCGATCCCAGTGCTGAAAAACTCCTTTGGCCCGCCGATACTGAGGCAGCATCTCCAATCTATCGAGAATTCCTTTCTCAACTGATTCCAGAGTTGGAGAAGTTCTTGGATCAAGAAAGGATTCGTTCGGTCTCTTACTTCCACATCTCCGACGAACCCCATGGAGAAGAAGCGTTAGCGAATTACAGAAAGGCGCGAGCAATGATGCGAGAATTGGCTCCGTGGATGAAGTTCATGGATGCACTCAGCCAAATCAGCTTTGCCAATGAAGGCCTGATCGACATGCCGATTCCCAGCATCGAAACCGCCGTCGATTTCCAGAAGGCCGGTTATCCCGCCTGGTGTTATTTCTGCTGTGGTCCACGTGGTAAGTATCTCAACCGATTGATGGATACGCCTTTGCCCAAGATCAAGATGTCGGGCTGGCTTTTCTACCGATTAAAGTCAAAGGGCTTTCTTCACTGGGGATACAACTACTGGTATCAGAGCCAAACACGTACGATGATCGATCCGTTTACAGAGCAGTCGGGAATGGCATGGCCAGGCTGGGCTTACGGTGATACGTTTATGGTCTATCCGGGCCCTGCAGGACCAATTGATTCACTCCGATGGGAAGTGTTTGCCGAGAGCCTCCAGGACTTGGCGTTGCTGCAGGCAAGCGGAATAAATCCAGACGACCCGTCGCTCGGCGATATTGTGAATTACCACCAGTTCCCCAAAACGGAGGAGTGGGTCACCCAGCAACACCTTGCGGTGCTCAAAGCGCTGGATGACCGAACTCAATAGTTTCTAGCGCTTTCCGATATAAGAAATGCGGTAGACGCGACCGCCATCAGCAGCGTCTGAACTGAACAAAATCGAACCGTCCGGTGCTTCCACGCAATCCACCGGGCGGGCATGAACCTGCTCCTGGTTATCCATGGTGCTGACGATTGTTTGCTCACCGAACGGGCGACCTGTGGCCTTATCGAAGAGGATTCGATCAACCTTGTAACCGGAGCGTCGCGACCGGTTCCATGATCCGTGCAATCCGACGAACATGTCGCCTTTAAAGTCACTTGGGAGATGAGAACTCTTGGTAACCCAACACCAGCCATCAATGGCGCAGTGGGCAGGCAAACCCCACTCAGGCACGATAGTCTTGGATGCCAAATCAATGATGTCGGGCTTGCTATAGAACTCGGGCCGTACCGTTCTGAATCCAACCACAAAGGGGTGCCCGTAGAATCCACCCTTCACGTAATGATTGATCTCATCAGGAGGATTGAAGTCCGTGATCGGTTGCAAGCCTTCACGATCACCAAGATTCTTGCCTAGCCAGTCGCTTCCCTGGTCACCACCCCATAGTTCGGTCGTTCCAGGACGATACGCAAGCTTCTCGGTATTGCGAATGCCACTGCACCACAGTTCACGGGACTTTCCATCCAAGCTGTATTTCCAAACCTTCTCGCGATCCGTCTTGGTCAAATCCGTGATGTTGCCAGAGTCACCTACGCTTGTATAGAAGCCATCCGTCGTGACGAACAGGCTTCGCCACCAATGTCCACTTCCACCAGCGATCGAATCTTGTGGAAGAACGTCTTGGACATTTGTTGCTGTGCCATCGGGGCCGACTTGAGCTTTGAAAACCCCGCGTGAGGTGGTGAACCACATCCAACCGTTGACAAATTGCATCCCTTGGAGCTGACGTCGACCAGACAGGAACGTGGGACCAGGCTTATAGGTACCGTCAGGAGATGGAAGGAAAGTTCGGATATCTCCATCATCTGGTCGGCTGACGTAAAGTCGACCTTTGTTATCAAAAGCCATAAATCTGGCATCGGGCAGACTCGGCACTGCAACCGTGACACGAAATCCTGGGCGTACCCAAAAACCGGCTGGGACCCCAGGTCCCAAGTCTCCATGGGTTGCCGGGTTGCCATGAACTGGTGGATCAATCATTGGGAGTGGACCGTTGTAGACTCCATTACTTCCACGCTGGCCCCAGCATCCAGCTGTAATCGCCGCCATGAATAGGATCATGGGCACTCGAAAAGTGACATCACAAATTGGCATGCCAAATTCTACGAGACTGGAACCAATTTCGGATGTGTGAATGGATCTTTCGTTTTTAACAGACGTTGTATTCCGAATAGTCTTGGCCAGAACGTAGTCGCCCCCTGGTTTGTGGGGGCGTTTTGCTTTCTATTGCCCCAAAATCCGTAGTTTAACCTACACAGATTCAGTCAATGAGACACGAAACGCTGGCACGAACCAGCCAGCGACTACGACCCATTTGATAGTTGAAGACAACGGTCAGACTGTTCAACCTGTCCATGGAGAGTCTTTTCACAACCTTTAGAAACCAAACCAACCGGGCTCATGAATTCTCAAAACCTTAAAGAAGTCAGCCAAGTTCCTTTGGCGATACATCTCCATCTCATGTTCTGCTGTAGCCTCGGCAAGCAATGCAGCGGCCTGTTCCTTGGGTGAGACAGGTTGGTGAGAGAGTTCTCGCCACTGTCTCATCTGGGATAGCTCGCCTGCCGAGACAAACAAACCACCGCAATGGGTGCATGCATGGATCAGCAAGGGTGAGTTGTACATGTAATGGTACTGCTCAAGTAGCACGCGGCAGTCGGGGCAAAACAAGCGGGACGGCCCTTGATTGTCATGGACAACTTGCTTTTCATTGAGGTGCTCAAGCTGGCTGAGTACTTGAGGTGGCTCGGAAAGGATTGTTTTGAGCACTCCCGTCTGGAACCAAATTCCGCCACATTCAGGACAAATATCCAAGGCAATTCCATGAATCGTCTGGACGGACATCGATGCCGAACATTCTGGACAAATTCTTGTCATGGCATTTCACCTGTCCGCAGTCTACACCCAAATTTCGGCGGTTATGCTCGTCGAACTGCGATGCTTCCCGAGCGACGAATCTCTGCTTCGGCAATCGGTTGCAAGCGATTCATAAGAGCTTGGATTCGGTCACTTCGCTCGCTGATTTGTGCAATGAATCCTTCGTCGTTGAGCTTGAGTAATCGGCCTCCTGCGGTTGCCACCATGCTGAGGGCCTCATCTTGATCTGAACCTTCTGCATTCACCGTCAGCACTGCCAACTCCATTCGGATTGCTTCCGATGTAATCAGGAAATCACAGCTTCTTAGCGCCTCGCATCTCACGAGGACAGCATTGATTTGTTGGGCGTCCCCGACCAAGTCTATGGATACGCAAACCTGATTGAGGTCAATCGATGGAGTGACATTCCAGTTTCGAACTTCGATCCCGACTGCCGATAAATTTCGGAGAAGCGCGTCGACGTCCAATAGGTTTCCATCGAGGACGGCGGTGAGATGATATTCAGTTGATGTGAGATTGATGAGTGCAGACATGGTTGTGATCGATGCTCCAAGCGAAAGTAAGAAGGGCCCTCCCGGTTTTCCGGGAGAGCCCTTTGTTAGTCAGTGAAGGTGGTTCCCGGGTCTAAGTCGAGGAAGTAAAAAACCACCAAAAGCGCACGATCGAGCATCGATCGGTCGAAATCACAGTTGCAGGATTTAGTTGTGCGCGTGGCATGACATCGGGATTATAGCACGAGTTTTTCAAACTCGTGCTTGGCATGGATTGAGACCAGTGTGTTGGATGGCACATCGTGTTCTTGGGTGCTCGCCGTCCTAGACTCGCCTTTGCATTTTAGAGAGTTTCATCCATATCGATCAACTTTGATATTTTCTATGGTGGCCTTCCCGGCCCGGGCATTCCCTTCTCCCTGACTCGAAGTTCTGTCATACGTTCACGGACAGTCTCCTCGGACAATACTCACCACGTTCGAACACAGTGTGTCCTCTGGATAAGACTGTCCAAGTTCACTACAGAACTTATGTCGGGAGAATGGGAATGGAGCTTTCTCTCAAACCAAACGCATCCTCGCCGACGGCGAGGATGTGATTCCGGGACCTTTCCCTGTCAACGTCGCAGACTTGATGGAGAGAGGTAGGAGAGGGGTTCTGGAAAACTCCTTTGACACTCAAACATGGATGAATCCACCAAGTCTCATACCAGTCTCGTTACTTCTAAGCGCCCATCCGTGGGAGCTAACCCTTCAGATGCTTCAGCATCTCGGATACCGTGACAATTCGGTAGCCTCGTTGCTTGATCCCCTTGAGGATGCTATCCAGGGCTGCTGACGTCACTGGCATGTCATGAATGACGATGATCGCGCCCGGTTTGAGCTGTTTGAAGACGTTGGAGCGAACCTGCTCGACATGGGTATCAAACCCATCGCTCCCTTCATACCAAGACCGATCTCCTTTCAGGATGAAATCCCCAACCGCAATATTTTCCTCAACCGTGATGTAGCCAAGCTTCTTGCCAATCAATAGGACATCTTTGGTGTACTGGAGTCCGGGTGGGCGCATCAACTTCATGCGGTAACCCGTTGCCGCAAATACGGCCTTGTGACATGCAACCAACTCATCATGAACTCGCTTGAGATCCACTTGGGTCAATCGGGGATGCGTCATCGAATGGTTGCCCACTTCATTTCCATCGGCTAACATCTGGCGGACCAGTTGAGGGTTTTCATCCACCTTCTTACCCACGACAAAGAACGTGGCATGAACGTTGTTCTCTTTCAAGGTTTGAAGGATATGGGGCGCCCATTTGATATGAGGTCCATCGTCGATGGTGAGGGCGACTTCTTTAACGTTTGGATTCCCTCGACGCAAGAGATGTAAGGAAGAGTTGTAGGTTTCAATCTTGCTATCCGCTTGCGGACGGTCAAATCCCAGTGCATAGCACGCCATTACCCCGCTTAAAAGCACACACCCGATTCGAGCGGGAGACCATCTGAAAGCGAAAAATTCCATGCGTGACACTATTCTGGAGCATCCGGTTTAGCATCGTTTCACCGATCTCACTTAGAATAGTGGTTCCCATGAAGTTTGCCCTGGTTGTTTCTCTTGTCATCAGTGTCTCGGTTCCTGCCCTGGCGCTGAATCAAAGAAACACTGCTCCGAAGAAACCCAACATCCTTTTCATCTTGTGTGACGATCTGGGATATGGAGACCTGGGAAGCTTTGGCCAAACGCATTTTGTCACGCCCAATCTGGATCGGATGGCCAACGAGGGCATCCGGTTAACTCATCACTATTCAGGTGCGCCAGTTTGTGCTCCGAGTAGGGCCAGTCTCCTGCTTGGACAGAGCACCGGCCATGTTGGAGTCAGGGATCAACAATTTGATCGCGAATTGGCCAGCACAAACACCATTGGCTCAGTGATGAAAACTGCTGGGTATCGGACACTGGCGATTGGAAAGTGGGGTTTGGGTGGAACTCCCGAAGAGGGATTTCCTGCGCACCCGATGAAGAGAGGATTTGATCAATGGTACGGACTTTATCGGCATAACGACGGGCACGTGCACTACCCAGACTCCAAACATCCGTTGTTCGACGGTTTCCAAGATGTGACTGACAAGGTTAAGGACTGCTACTCGACTGATTTGTACACGGCAAAGGCGAAGGAGTGGATCGCCAAACAGGCTAAAAACAGTCCCAACCAACCGTTCCTCATGTACCTCGCGTACGTAGCTCCCCATGAGGCATTTGATATCCCAGACAGCCCGTACCCTACCGGGTCTGGTTTACATGGTGGAGTTCAAATCCCCTTGGTCACCCATCCTGAGATGAAGAATAAGTGGATCTACCCAGAGTTTCGAAATGCCACCTATCGAGACAACAATGATCCCAAATCGCCTACTAAGCCATGGACATGGCAGATGCAGCATTACGCGACCATGGTTCGACGTATCGATGAAGCGGTGGGGGACCTGCTCCAAACCCTTCGAGACCTGAAGATTGAGCAGGACACTCTTGTCGTATTTACCAGTGACAACGGGCCCGCCTACGATGATGGACTTCACCCGCCCCAACTGATCTCTTGGGGAATCCTTGATGGGTTCAAGCGAGACCTGTTCGAGGGTGGATTTCGCGAACCAACCCTCGTTTGGTGGCCCAACCATACGAAGAGAGGCGTTGTCGATCCAAGGGCCTCCGTTCAATTCAGTTGGCTGAACACCTTTGCAGAGCTTGGGGGAGTTGTTCCTCCCGTTACTTCCGATGGAAGTTCTCTTTTGAAAACCTTGACCGGGCATGGCAAGCCGGTGCGAGACGATTTTTACTACTTTGAATATCACGGGTCGTCTACACGACTTGAAGATCGGCAAGTCCTCCAGCGCCACAGTTATGTTCCTTCGGCAGGAGGGAAGAATGATCCTTGGGGGGAGCAACAAGCGGTTCGAATGGGGCGGTACGTCGGAGTCCGAGCCCAGATTCAGTCCGCTGAAACGCCGATCAAACTTTACGATGTCGTAGATGATCCTCATGAAGATCACGATCTTGCAGCCGATCCAAAAAACGCGGGACTTGTAAGGCAGATCAAGAATCTGATGTTGACCGCGCGTATCCCTCAGGAAGGGAATCCCAGACCGTACGACAACACGCCGATGCCCGCCGCGACGGGGTCGCCAAGTCAAAAGGGCCTGGCGTGGAGTCAATATTCCGATCCGACTCCATGGGCTCCCGACACACGATATCTACGGGCAATTTCCCATGGAATCGTGACCGATATGTCAAAGCCGATTCGTCAGGCTCGAACTGATGAAGCCTGGACTTTGGAGTTCAAAGGTTCCATCACTGTGCCAACAACGGGCAAGTACCGGTTCCGAATTCAGGGTGGGGCAACTGCCCACCTTTGGTTGCACTCTAGCCACGTTCTGGACTCAGAGGCCGATCGGGATCATCCCCGTCGTGAGCAAGCGGTCTACCTGGAGAAAGGGTCTCACCCAATCCGGGTGGAAGTGACCTTTGGTGCAAAGACTGTTGATTCAAGCGGATTGAAAGTAGAGTGGTGATTTTTATCGGCTCATTCCAGCAGAACCGCGCGATGTTGTCAGTCCACCCTGCTTCATCCGATTCCTGTCAAAACGAGGCAGGAACCAGCTCTCGGCCACACGGGCTTAAAGGGGCTATTGGTCAGTTGTCACATGCTCTGCCAAACTCGATTATTGTTGTCGTCGACGTTTAGCCACCCCTGGGTTGCAGGCTTGGCTTGATATCAAGAGCATGGAGCCAAAGTAGAAGACTGGGTAACTGCCCTGCCTAAGCAAAATGGAAAGGCCTGAATCCTTGGGGTACTGTCCCCTCACTTTCCAGGCCGCAACAAAAAAACGCGCTCCGTGGCAAAACCACGGAGCGCGTTGAGTAACAGATAAGCTCTTAGAAGCGAACCTGGAACTGAATGTAGCCGAACTTACGAGCGTCGCTGAACCCACCCACAGCCTGAGTGAAGTTACCAGGCTTGAAGTAGGAGAAACCAGCGGAGAGAGTGCCCTTACCGAGTCCATAGGATGCAGAGAGGTCAAACTCTTGACCGAGGTCGCGTCCACTTGCACCGGTCGGGTCGACCAAGTTACCGTTCTCGCCCACGTTGACGCCGCCAGCAGCGTTGTACCAAGCGTCTGATGCGTCCCGGAGGCTCAGATTGTGATATTCAGCCTTGAGCGAGATGCCGTGAACGTTTGCCTTTTCCAACTTGACCGCGAAGTCGTTGACGTTCTTCCAGCCTGTAAGGTCCGAAAGACCGTACTGATCGTGGTTGGTGGGATAAAGGTTGTCGAACGTGCGAGTGGTGTTCGCATCGCCGCCGCCGCTAGCTGCGTTGTACTCGACCTTAAGGGTAGTACCCAGAACGAAGTCTGTTCCTACGCCGACATGGTAAGCCCATGCCTTCTGATCGGTGCCCTGATTCTTACCGGTCTGAACTGCACCTTCTGCATCCAGATTGAATCGGCCAAAGCTGGCAGTAAGAGAGTGATCCAAAGTCTGGACGTCAACCGATCCACCAGCAGCTCGATCATGCTTGATGATGACCTGGGTTGTCCCGAGTCGGTTTGCGCAGGCGATTCCACCAACACGAGCTTCCGGTGTTCGATTTCCATCGACTCCAACCGTTGCTGCGAAAATATCGAGCTTGCCGAACTGAAGTCGAGCGCCATCAAATGATCGACCGAGCATGGTCCAATCGCTGGAGCCGATGAGACGCTGATTGCCCCAATCGATCTTTTGGCGACCTGCGGTCAAGGTGATGGCATCTCCTGAGTACTTCAAGTAGCCCAGGGAAACATCGCTGGCATCTTTGCTACCGTTTGCCGCATCGGAGAAGAACAGGTCGTGTGAGTACTGATACTCAAATCGACCAGTGATGCGTGGAGCGAAAATGAAGTCCGATCCAGCTCGAACTCGGGTGTAAAGGTTGGACCCGTTCTTCTGAGCAGCAGTGGAGAATGTTGGGTTCTGGGTTTGGTCCAGACGCTCGCGCCACTCGACGTAAGGAGCGACCAATGTGTCTGGATTGTCAACGACGACAGGTGAGACAAGAAATAGCATATTGATTCAAGTAATTTACTTATGGTCAGAGGCCATCAGGCGTTTGACGAGATATTCTCGGTGTCAGACCCGAGAGATACCGAACATGTTTGCCATTGGATTGGCCGACAACTCGGTAAAGCAGATCATTCCCAAGACGGCAAAGAGTACTCTCTCCAACCGCATATTGTGCAATCGCACTATAAAACCAAGTAGTTTCAAGCCTGATCCAAAAGAATCTGAACCGGGTTAAGCATTTCGCGAAAATTGACATCTGGATTCTGATGTGGTTATTAGATTCTGTAATGGTTCATGTTCCAAGGCATCTGCTTGAGAATCAGCGTCATTGGGCAGATACCGGTTAAGGCATCTAGAAGCAGTCCAAACATAGGCAAGATGGCCAAATAGGCCCAAGGCGACGAAACTTTTGTGGCATGGATCATTGCCAACGCGAGTAGGAGACCAGCCACCAAATGAGTTTGGCGGCCAAGACTCATCAACTGTTTGGGTCGAGCTCAACCTCGTAACCCGATGCAATCCAACCGCATGTTCCGCCAGTCAAATTGTATAGGTTCGGGTAATTACTCTGCACCCTTTCACAGGCTGCAGCGGACCGAACTCCAGCCTGGCAGATCATGATGACTTCTGCATCGGCAGGTACGCCGGGAAGATTCGATTCAACATCCGGAAGTGGCAAATTTATAGTGCCAGGAATGTGGCCACCAGCATATTCATAGGGCATCCGCACGTCGATCAGGTGAAGTTTCTCACCAGACTGAATACGGCGAAGCAATTCTGCGCAGTTGATATCTTTGATCATGTTCTCTCGATTCTCCCCAATCTACGTGAGCCAAAGGGCTCCGATATTCATGGAGAGTCGGTCCAGTCGAAAAAGGATTCAAGATCCCAAAGTTTGAGGATGAATCCTTTTCAACATCCCGAGTCTCTGACCCAATGAACTCGTTGAACGAGAGCTTGGGATATGAAAACGCAATTAGAGAAATTCGGAATTTGGAGTGGTGTGCTGGCCAGTACTGCAGCCTTAGCATTATTGGAAGGTTGTGGGGCACCAGAAAGAAAGGTCGCAGTAGACACACCACCCAAAACCGTCTATGCCTCCGTTCAGGAAGTTCGTTTGATCGCCTCAGCGACGAGCGTCACAGCAGTCGGCACTATCCGAGCTAAGTTCAACTCATCCCTGTCGTCCAAAGTGGCGGGAAGAGTGGTCAGTGTTTATGCCCACGATGGAGATTCGATTCGACAGGGGCAGATCTTGGTTCAAATTGATGCTGGCGAGTTGCAGTCTGCTGCAGATACCGCTCAAGCCAACTATCGAGCATCCCTCGTCGGTGTGGACAGCGCCAGGACCGTCGCTGAAATGGAAGTTCGAACAGATGCTGCCCGCATAGCCCAAGCCAAATCACAAATCCAACAGGCCAAGTCTGCCTTGGCATCTGCAGAGGCAAAAGCAGATCTCGTTCGAACTGGACCCCGTAAGCAGGAACTAGCCCAAAGCCACATCGCAGTTCAACAAGCTGAGTCAACAATGAAACTGGCTCGTGTCCAACGAGATCGAGTCGCAACTCTGGTTAAGCAAGGAGCGATGGCGGGCAAAGAGCTCGACATAGCCCAGAACCAATTTGAGTTGTCGGAAGGGCAGTATCACAATGCAGTCCAGGCGGAGAATATGGCGATCGAAGGATCTCGTTCTCAAGAGATCCGATCGGCTGATGAAGGAGTCCGACAGGCTAGAGCGTTCCTTAGAGAAGCAGAAACCGGCTTGGTACAGGCACAAGCTGCCTCCCTGCAAATTGCGGTTCGAAGGAAGCAGATTGATGTTGCGGCTGCTCAATCGCAGGAGGCACAAGCGGCAGTAAGATCCGCTCAGGTCGGACTGTCTTATACTCAAATCCTTGCTCCCTTCGATGGACACGTCACCCAGCGAATGGTGGATCCCGGAACCATGGCCGGTATGGGAGTTCCGATCATGAATGTTGAGGGCGGCGAATACCGCTTGGAAGCAGTGGTTCCCGAGAGTGCCCTTTCTGCTATCCACCTTGGGCAAAGTGAAACAGTCATGGTGGATGCCCTGCCGAGCACTCCACTCAAAGCCAAAGTAGCTGAAATCGTGCCGCAAGCAGATGGAGCTACCCATAGCTTCATGGTTCGTCTTTCGCTCGGACAGCCCGCCGGATTGCATTCGGGCATGTACGGAAAAGTTCGGTTTATGACTGGAAGCAAGCCTCGGTTCCTTGTTCCTCAGACGGCAACTTGGCTACGTGAAGGACTTGCATATGTCTATACCGTTGGCTCCGATGGAAAAGCTCACCTTAGGATTGTCACTACCGGAGAGAAGTTTGGTGATCAGATCGAAATTCTGTCTGGTCTCAGCCAGGGAGATAAGTTAATCGTCAATCACCTCCAAGAGGTTGAGGAAGGTGCGAAGGTAGAGGCGGACCGATCATGAAACTCGGATTTGCGGGAAGGTTGGCAGGCACATTCGTCAACAGCAAGCTTACGCCGCTCCTGATCTTGGCGAGCCTCCTCTTGGGCGTCTTCGCTGTGCTAAAAACTCCGCGTGAAGAAGAGCCCCAAATCATCGTGCCGATGGCAGATGTGCTGGTTCAAATGCCCGGTGCAAGTGCCAAGGACGTCGAGCAAAGGGTCACGACACCGATGGAAAAGTTGATCTGGGAGATCCCCGGCGTGGAGTATGTTTACTCGACTTCGAGCCCCGGTCAATCGATGGTTGTGGTTCGATTCTTGGTAGGGCAAGATCAGGAGCGAGCCTTTGTTCGACTGAGAGAAAAACTCCAAAGTCACTACGATTTCATCCCGCAAGGCGCATCTCAGCCGATCATCAAGCCGCGATCAATCGATGACGTGCCGATCCTCGCCCTGACCCTCCACAGCAAGACTTTGAATGCCTTCCAACTTCGACAGGTTGCGCTCCGAGTCGAATCTGGAATCAAGAGTGTCCCAAACGTCAGTGAGACGACGGTGATCGGTGGCTTGCAACGAGAAATGCGCATCATTCCCGATGCAGCTAAGCTCTCCGGATTTGGTCTGACGATCAACGAGGTTTTGCATGGACTTAGTCAATCGAATCAACAAGAGCAGACGGGAATCTACTCGACATCAAACCGAGAGATTGCACTTAAATCAGGTCGATTCTTTAGGACTGCGGAAGACGTTCGCAATGCTTCAGTTGGAAACTCAGCAGGGCGCACCGTCTATGTGCGGGATATCGCCGAAGTAGCCGATGGTCCGGAAGATCCGACCCATTACGTTCTGTTCGGTAACGGTTCGGCGGAAAAGGGCAGTCCGACCAGCGAACTGGAGCCCGGCGTTACGATAAGTGTCGCGAAACGACAAGGTGTCAATGCAATTGATGTTGTCCAAGGTGTCTTGGCAAAATTGGACACCTTAAAAGGCACGATTGTCCCATCTGATGTTGAGGTCACGGTAACCCGAAACTACGGTTCCACGTCCGCAGAGAAGTCGAACGAACTTCTGTTCCACATGGGAATTGCGGTTGTTTCGGTGACCATTCTTATCGCAGTGGTACTTGGCCGCAAGGAATCGATGGTCGTTTTGGCGGCAATCCCGGTCACTTTGGCTCTGACCCTGCTTGTGTTCTATCTTTACGGGTTTACGCTCAACCGAATCACCCTTTTCGCTCTGATTTTCTCCATCGGAATCCTGGTAGACGATGCCATTGTGGTGGTTGAGAACATCGTTCGGCACCTCCGGATGCGATCGGAAGATGGTCCAGGCCTGATCGAAACCGCCATTCATGCGGTTGATGAGGTTGGCAATCCAACCATCTTGGCAACCTTTGCCGTTATCGCAGCGATCCTCCCTATGGCGTTTGTCGGCGGCTTAATGGGGCCATACATGAGGCCGATTCCCGTAGGCGCTTCGGCGGCGATGATCTTTAGCCTTCTCATTGCGTTCATCGTTACTCCATGGGCGGCAGTTCGAATTTTGAAGAAAAGCCAAAGTAGTCATGGTGGCCACGGAGAAGCTGCACCAGAGGACTTCCTGACACGGGTCTACCGAGGCATGATGACTCCTTTGCTTCGCTCTTGGAAGGTCCGAACAGGGTTCTTCGTGGTCGTTCTCGTCTTGCTCTTTGGCTCAATGGGGCTGGTCGCAAACAAGTCGGTCACGGTCAAGATGTTGCCATTCGATAACAAGAACGAGTTCCAAATCATCGTTGATATGCCTACTGGAACGACGTTGGAGCAGACCGCCGTCGCAAGTCGAGCACTTGCCAACTATGCGGCCAGTATTCCGGAGGTCATGAACTATCAAATCTATGTGGGTACGGCTAGCCCATTCAACTTCAACGGATTGGTTCGCCACTATTTCATGCGGTCGGCGAGTTACCAGGCCGATATCCAGATCAACCTGACCGACAAGAACGAACGCAAGGCTCAGAGCCACGACATCGTCAAACGGACCCGTGAGGGCTTTGTCAAGATCGCGGCGGAATACGGAGCCAAAATCAAGGTCGCAGAAGTCCCGCCGGGACCACCAGTTCTAGAAACCTTGGTTGCAGAAGTCTATGGTCCTGACCAAGATACGAGAGTTCGTGTTGCCGATCTAATCAAGAATGTGTTCAAGTCGACTGAAGGGGTCGCCGATGTGGATTGGTATGTCGATGACGACCAGATCACTCAGCGATTTGCGGTTGACCAAGAGAAAGCCAACCTCTCGGGGGTGACCGTTGCTGGCGTCAATGAGTCTCTAACAACTGCCCTCTCGGGTATGAATCTGGGCTTGCTCCACGATGAAGGAGCACGAGAAGATGTTCCTGTTACTGCGCGACTTAATCGTACGGCCCGAAGTGACGTGGATCGTCTGGCGGGAATTCGGGTCAAGAGTCAAACCGGAGCGATGGTGCCGATCAGTGAATTGGTCAAGATTCACGAGGAACCGACTGACAAGAGCCTCTATCACAAGAACCTCTTACCGGTGGTCTATATCACGGGTGACGTGGTGGGACGGCAGGAAAGTCCGGTCTATGCAATCCTGAAAATGAATCAGACGATCGATCATCTAAAGCTTCCCGATGGAGTCAAGCTGAACGTACAAACGACGACTTTGCCGAATAATACCAATCAATCCACGGTGAAGTGGGATGGCGAATGGTTCATCACTTACGAAGTGTTCCGAGATCTTGGCATCGCCTTTGCGGCCGTCTTGGTTCTGATTTACATCCTCGTGGTTGCCTGGTTCCAAGATTTCAAAACGCCAATTGTCATCATGGCGCCGATACCCCTCACACTGGTCGGGATCTTGCCTGCTCACGCGATGATGGGTGCATTCTTCACTGCGACATCCATGATTGGGTTCATCGCCGGGGCCGGAATCATCGTTCGGAATTCGATCATCTTGGTGGATTTCGTGGAGTTGCAGCGGCGTAACGGCTCTTCATTGGAACAAGCGGTTATTGATGCGGGTGCAATTAGGTTCCGGCCGATGCTTCTCACGGCTGCCGCCGTTATCGTCGGCTCGTTTGTCATCCTATTCGATCCGATCTTCCAGGGGTTGGCAATTGCGCTCATGGCTGGAGAAATCGCCTCGACACTGTTGTCCCGAATCGCCGTTCCTGTTCTGTATTTCCTATCGGAAAGCAAGGCGGAGAAGGCCAAAATTCTCCCAATCCCGTAGTCCAAGTGCGCTAGCAGAGCGTCTCTTGGTCCGGGAATTGAGAGTCGTAGAGGATCAGTATTGCCAGGAGACGCTCTTCGAACGCATCTGGCGGCCTGTTGGAGGTTTGTAGTCCGCCACTTCTTCTCGTTTACCTGTAGCCCAAGGTGCGAGCTATGGCGAGCCCTTGGCAAAGCACGTTCAAATTAATGGAAATCGGTAATGTTAGGAGACGCTCTTCGAGCGCACCTGGACTACGGCCCGTTAGTGATGTGTCGTCCGCCACGTGTTCTCGTTTACCTGTAGCCCAAGGTGCGAGCTATTGCGAGCCCTTGGCAGAGCAGGTCAAATTTATGAGAATCGGTAATGCCAGAAGACGCTCTTCGAGCGCACCTGGACTACGGCCCGTTAGTGATGTGTCGTCCGCCACGTGTTCTCGTTCACCTGTAGCCCAAGGTGCGAGCTATTGCGAGCCCTTGGCAGAGCAGGTCAAATTTATGAGAATCGGTAATGCCAGAAGACGCTCTTCGAGCGCACCTGGGCTACAGCTGATTGACGATGAGGATTTGACAGCCCCTGGAAAACGCCCCACTCCACAACAAAGGGTCATTATGAGGTCATGAATCCTTTTGACCGAGCATCGACTCTTCTTAACTGTAAGCGGTTACCCACCGGGAGTGAGTCTCCAAGGTTAACCCGCTTCGGAGAACCGAATGAAAGTTGAATGGAAGGGACAAAGAGTTTTTGAGGCAACCGGCGAGTCCGGCAATTCGTTCACGATGGATGCCTATCGCGAGTCCGGTGGGCAGGACAAAGGGCCAGCACCCATCGAAGCGTTCATCGCAGGAGCCGCCGCCTGCTCCGGAATTGATGTCCTGATCATCCTGGAAAAGAAGCGCCAGAAGATCACCAACTACAGAGTTGAAGTGGAAGGAGAGCGGACCGAAGAAGGTGTCTATCCAAGACCCTATGTCAAGTTGGTTTTCAAACACATCATTGAGGGCGAAAATATTGACCAAGTTGCGGTGGAACAGGCGATCAAGCTCAGTGACGAGAAGTACTGCACGGCGATTGCTACCCTTCGAGTGGCTCCCGAAGTCTCTTCGGTTTACGAGATCAATCCCGCCAATTAAGCCTCATCCAAGTAGGCTGTGCAACCCATCCCGGTGTCTAGATTGGTGCGCATAATCTCTCTCGCGCGATGAAGTCTCGACTTCACCGCCGGGAGAGAGAGCCCCATCGACTGAGCAACATCTTCAGCTTTTTCTTCCAGCACCTCACGTCGAATATAGACTTCCCGATAGACCTCCGGAAGAAGTTCAACGGCTCCCCGAACGCATCCCTTAAGAGCCGTTATTTCTGCTTCTTGTTCAGGTGAGTTCTGACTGTCTGGAAGCTCCCAGCCCTTTTCCTCCAGTTCGGTAATCGAATGCTTACCTAGCAATTTTTCACGAATACGCATTCGGGCACACGATCTTGTTCCGATTCTGGAAAGCCAAGCCTGGAAATTCGACGGATCACGAAGCTGGTCGGCTGCTTTCATGGCAGCGAGCAACGCTTCAGCCAGTGCGTCTTCGGCGTCATCATGATTTCCACAGGTTCGAACCATCTGCCGATACACGGCATCCTTATGTCGATTGATGAGCCTCTCAATATCCATAGGTGGTGTGAAAATTACCTGAATCAAGCCGTTGTCACGGACTTGGACCGTTTAATAAACGGAACCGATCCGATCAGACCGAACAGGGACAGCGTACAGCCCCATTCGAATGTTGCAGCCGGGCCGAATTTTTGCCAAAGCAATCCCGCGATGAAACTGGCTCCCAACACCGCAATTCCATTCAAGAGGTTAAACATTCCGAATGCGGTGCCCTTTAGATTGGCGGGAGAGGTGTCGGCGATCATGGCGGAAAGAACACCCTGGGTTGCTCCCATATGAAGCCCCCAAATTGCGATTCCAAGTCCAGTCAGTAGCGTGTTGGAAGAACTCGCCAAGACGAAATCCGCTAAGAACAACAAACCGAACCCAACAACAAGCAGATGGGATCTGGTGAGACGATCGCTCAAAATCCCAATTGGGTAAGCCGATGCACCATAAACAATGTTCATCGTGATGAGCACCAAAGGCGTCAAAGCAATCGGCAAACCAGTGTTTTGAGCCCGAAGCACCAGAAATGCCTCGCTGAATCGCGCAAACGTCATGATCGTGCCAATGGCTGTCACCGACCAAAAGGGAGTACCCAGTTGAGTCCATTCCGACCATTTGATATTGGTTTTCTTGGATTCCGAATGAACCTTAGGCTCCTTCACAAATGTGGCCAAAATGATGACCGCAATCACTCCAGGAACGATTGCGACGGAAAAGACCAAGCGGAAACCGTTCGGCACCAACGCCATGATCACTAACGCGATCATCGGGCCGACAAACGCACCGACAGTATCGAGCGATTGTCTAAGGCCAAAGGCGGCTCCCCGAATTTCCGGAGGCGTAATATCAGAAACCAAGGCATCTCGTGGTGCCCCTCGGATTCCTTTGCCAACTCGATCGGTAAATCTGGCACCTAAGACGTAGTTCGCAGTGGGAGCGAACGCAAACAAAGGCTTGCTCAGAGTCCCAAGTCCATAACCAAGAATGGCCAGAAATTTCCGGCTGCCAAATCGGTCGCTGAGCCATCCCGAGAACATCTTCGTGATAGATGCGGTGGCCTCGCCGATCCCTTCAACCGCTCCGACAAACGCCATGTTGGCGTGGAGTACGGATACTAGGAAAACGGGCAGTAGTGCATGAATCATCTCCGAAGAAATGTCCATGAACATGCTCACAAAGCCGAGCGCCCAAACGCTCTTGGGAATTGGAGGACGGTCAACTGATTCAGTTTTTCGCTTTCCCATGTCAGCCGATTATAGGCACTAAGGCCTAAGAGAGAGCATCCTTTTCTGCGGGATCGGATTAGTCGCTTGCTTGCCTACCTGGGGCATCTTTCCAAACTCAATGTCGAAGTGTACAATCACCTTGCGATTTCCACCCCGTGGATACTGTTCCCACGGATGAATTGGGATGAGATGTCAGACAAACTCTGCTGAATTGAGATGAGAGAGTTTGCCTTATGAGGGTCTAATATGAATCTGTTTTTTAATGTTCCAAGGGCTCGAAGGGCCGTTGGTCGAGCTTGCTTGGTTGCAGTTGTAGGACTAAGCGCCGCAACGATGGCCGCTGCACAGTCGGTTGCCGGTATTTCGATAAAGCCTTCTTCTGTGGTTGGTGGAGTTAAAGCTACGGCCACCGTCACACTTACCAAAGCTGCTGGTGTTGATGGCGTTAGCGTTAGGTTGGCATCCTTGAGCGACTATGCGATGGTTCCGCAGACCGTTTCGGTTACAAGCGGAAGCTCGTCCGCAACATTCACAATCACCACGTCACCTGTCCCGACGGATACTTCGGCCGCAGTGTCTGCAACTACCGGTGACGTCACAAAATCTGCCTCGCTAACTCTCAAGGCACCGAAAATTACTTCGTTGGCACTCAGTCCAACTCTCGTAAATGGCGGCGCAAGTTCGACGGGCACGGTAAAGATCAGTTCTCCTGCACCTGCGGCTGGTCTGCCAATCATGTTAGCCAGTAATCAGGGCGCGGCGAGTGCAGGCGACTCAGTCGTAATTGAAGCTGGTGCCACTAGCGGTACTTTCACTGTGACCACGGTTGGTGTTGCAACCAAAACAGTCGCGAAAATTACGGCTTCACTGAATAGCACATCGATTGGTGTGTCTCTTACCATCAATCCTCCCGTAATTTCCAAATTGACCCTTGATCCAGCAACCGTAGTGGGTGGATCGACCTCAACTGGAACGGTAACGTTGTCAGGATCGGCTCCTGGGTCAGGAGCGGTCATCAAACTTACGGCAACAGGAAACAATGCAACGGTGCCTGTTACGGTTACGATTGAAGGCGGTGCAACTTCCGGTTCCTTTACGATTACAACCAAGGCTGTAACGACCAAGACCAGTTCGACAATTGGTGCCAAGTTCGGAACCAGTAATACGACCGCTGCGCTGACGATTACCGGAGTTCCAGTCAACAAATATGCAGGCACCTACAACGGATCGTTCTTGTCCGATTCTGGTGACATTGGAAGCGTAGACTTGGTGGTCAGCGCAACCGGCGCCATTGTAGGCTCGAGCGTCGATGGCATCTCTGGAACGAAAACACCGTTGAGTGGCACGATTGATAATTCAGGAAATGCCACCATAACCATTTCCAATGCCAACGGAACATCCACGAGTACAGGGACGTTCATGTCGGCAGGGTCTGTCATCTATGCTCAATTTAGCGATAGTGGAACAGGCGGCAAGACATTCGTAACTCTGAATCTGAGTGGTCGGCTGCTAATGTTCAAGGGACTCTACAGCGGAACCTTTAATGGCGGCCAAGGCTCGACGGGAACTGTAAAGTTGACGATTGCGGCTTCAGGGCAAATTATCGGAAGCTATGTCGGCGACAACAACAGTGGCAACGGCACGATCAAAGGTAACGTTGCAGCCGACGGAGTTGCAAAACTCACGGTAACCAACAGCAAGGGAACCAATACTCAGACCGCATACGCGGCGTTTAATTCTCAGGGCCAACTCATCGTTGTCGTGATCGACACCGGTAGTGCTGCTAACACTGTTCTAACACTGACACAACAGTAAGGAATCAGATATGCGGTCTGCCATCCTTCGGGTTGGCAGACCTTTTTTATGTTTGAGGCCTGGGAAATGGCCGAAAAACTCAATCAGATAACCAGTGTTTGAACCCCAAGCCGTTGTCCAACCCACTTGTCTCTCGAATTCGGCGAGAAACGTTCTGGACTTTATTTTGCGTGATCTCTCGGTCGATTCCTAGGTGTACAATCGGGCAGTGAACGCCATGCTGTCGATTCAATGTATAGCATCGGAGTTCGCAATGATTTAAAGGGCATCTCATAGGCTCGATGGGTCGCGAGATGGCCAAGTGAGGGTCCGTTATGAATTGTATCCTTGGTTTTCGCGAGGCGAAACGAGCGATGATGCGAACCGGCCTTACCGCCATGTTGGTGGTTTGTTCAGTGGCAATGGCATTCGCCCAAACTGTCTCCAATGTTTCAGTCAATCCAGCATCAGTCGTTGGCGGAGTGAACGCAATTGGCACGGTTACGATTTCGGCCAAAGCAGGCGTTGATGGCGTCAATGTCACACTCGCCGCCTTAAGTGATTTCGCGACCGTTCCTCAGTCAGTCAGCATTCCCAAAGGCAAAACGTCGGCGACCTTTACGATTACCACTTCTCCCGTGCCTACGGACACCAATGTCACCGTTTCGGGCACCGTTGGTCAAACCACAAAGTCCGCAACACTCACGTTGAAAGCTCCGAAAATCACCTCGTTGGCTCTAAGTCCAACCCAGTTGGTTGGAGGAAACAATTCAAATGGAACAGTGAAAATTAGTTCGCCTGCTCCAGGGTCCGGTTTGACGATCAACTTGGCAAGCAACCAAGCCGCCGCAATGGTGGATAGCACCGTGGTCATCGGAGCCGGTGCAACAAGTGGCAAATTTACGATTACCACAACGGGGGTTTCTAGCAACACAACTGCCAAGATCACCGCATCGCTGAACAGCTCCTCAATTGGCGTGAGTCTAACCATCAACCCGCCGGTGATTTCCAAATTAAGCTTGAGCCCAACGGCCTTGGTTGGCGGAAACCCAGCCATCGGAACTGTTACACTTTCGGGCGCAGCACCACCCAACGGGTTGACCATCAAGCTGGGTGCAACTGGGGCAGCTGCAAGCGTCCCAGCAAGTCTTTTCCTTGAGAGTGGGACAACGAGCGGTACGTTCAATGTGACCACAACTGCGGTCAAAACCAAGAGCACATCAACAATTAGCGCCAAGTTTGGATCATCAAACGCCACGGCAGCCCTAACAATTAATCCAGCACCGGCAAATAAATATGCCGGAACTTATAGCGGATCATTCTTGTCGACCTCGGGTGACATCGGATCTATCGATATCGTCGTCAGTGCAACGGGTGCGATGAGTGGAGGTAGCACCGATGGCCTATCAGGCACAAAAGCCACGCTTACTGGAACTATCGATAATTCTGGCAATGCGACTGTGACCGTTACGGACAATAGTGGAACCCATTCCAATACAGGAACATTCGTGAGCCTGAGCGGGGGCAACATACAGGGAGCTTTTCCGAACGGAAATTCGGGAACGACTTACGTGACCCTCAATTTGGCGAACAAGCCACTGATGTACCAGGGGACCTATTCTGGAACCTTTGATGATGGCCAAGGAAGTTCGGGATCCGTCACGATGACAATTTCGGCTTCGGGGCAAGTGAACGGAAGTTACACTCAGAATGGTAATGGCAATGGTGGTAATGGAACCGTAAAGGGAACTGTCTCTGCAAACGGAGCGGCAAAGTTAACGGTGAAAAACTCCACGGGTTCCAATACGAAGTCGGCATCTGCCGCGTTTGGCCAGGGTGGAAGTCCGCTCAACATTGTTGTTCTCAACAGTGGAAGCGCTACCAACACCACTTTGACTTTGACAAAGCAGTAAGACATTGTCTGAATTGCGGTCTGCTGGCTGTACTGGTCGGCAGACCGCTTTTTTGTGTCTGAACCACCGGACCAAAACAGTGTGTTTTGACGTCCTGTCTCTTAATGATTTCGCCCGATGCGACTGCTGCCCAGTTTCGAAACGACGCCTTTGAGAAGGTAGATGCCCAACTTCAATCTGCAGATCGCGACCCCAATCAGGTCGCCCAGGATGAAGAGTTCTGGCAGGGTATCCGGGCCGCATTCAGTCTGAATCCAAACCTCATTAACTTCAACAATGGTGGTTGTTGCCCGTCACCTCGTGTTGTGTCTGACTCATTAAAGCAGCAGATCGATATCGCGGCTCAAGCTCCCAGTATCTTCATGTGGCGCGATCTCGATCCGAAGATTGAAGACGTGCGGAAGCGGCTCGCTTCCGTTTTTGGTTCCGATCCCGAAGAGATCGCGATTACCCGTAACGCCAGTGAATCGCTGATGACTTGCATTTTTGGTCTTCCAATGGAGTCTGGTGATGAGCTACTGACGACGAACTTGGACTATCCCCGCATGATCTTCGCTATCCGACAGCGTGAGCGCAGGGAAGGGATCAAGATGGTGCAAGTCGAAGTCCCGGTTGTGCCGAACTCTGCTCAAGAGATAGTTGAAGCGTTTGAAAAGGGGATTACCTCTCGCACCAAGATGATTCTGGTGTCTCATGTGGGCTTCATGAATGGTCAGATATTTCCGGTTCGGGAGATCTGTGATCTGGGTGCGAAACATGGAATCCCGGTCGTGGTTGACGGGGCTCATTCGTTCACTCAGTTTGCTTTTGAGCGGGATGATTTAGCTTGTGACTACTTCGGGAACTCTCTCCATAAGTGGCTTTTGGCTCCCGTCGGGACCGGTTTCCTCTATGTTCGCAAACCACTCATTAAGGATCTTTGGGCACTTATGGGGTTCGATGAATCTTTTGATGACAACATCCGCAAGTACGAAGAGATTGGGACTCACCAGGCGGCCGTTCATAATGCGATTGGCGAGGCGTTGACGTTCCACGAAATGTTGGGACAGGAACGAAAGACGGCTCGTTTGCGGGCGCTCCGTAGTCGCTGGACAGAGAAAGTTCTGGATGAACCGAATATCCGATTCCACACCAATCTGTCGCCAGAACATTCCTGTTCCATCTGTACGGTCGAAGTGGTAGGAGTCAAACCCGGTGATTTGGCAACCTGGTTGGAGAAGAATTATCGGTACGTCGTGGCTCCGATTGAGCATCCGAAGTTCAACGGGGTTCGGGTGACTCCGAACATCTACACTACCTTTGAGGAAGCGGATGGTTTTGCCAACGCCCTCATCGATGCCGCCCGAAACGGAATCGGTATGTAGCGAATGCTCATGGGAAAGGGCGCTCAAGAGGAAAGCCAAACGAGCGGCATGATGTCGATCAATATCGGAGTACTTTAAGCGGCGACATCAACAATTCACGTTCCCCTAGTTAAATCCCATTGCTTTCTGTTGGCCTGAGTCCGGTATCGAGCTTTGACCTGTCTGATCCGAGGCCACACCGTGTTCGAGCGCATGCGAGTATTGGCCGAGGGACAGGTCAAGTGAGATTGCGTTAGGACTCGAGTCAACAGATGGCAATGCGCCGTCCGCGGAGGACACCGTTAAGAGAAAAGGGCAGAACGGCAGAACGGTCGAAGGGCAGAATGTTTGAGCGCCCACGGATGGTCACTTAAAGAGAAAGCAAGAATTGCAGCAGGATGCTGCAATTCTTGCCAACAAACAAACCGCGCGAAACAGGATGTTTCGCAAACACGCACAGGATGTGCACTGAGAATGGGCAGAAGGAAATGTAGCGCTGAAGGCGCGACGTAAGTCAGCCCTGGGTGACTGAAGGGAACCCAGGGTAAGGATGCCAATCAAGCTTGGAGCCCTGAAAGCGGCGACATCAAGGTGACGCCATGTCACTGGGCATCTCGGATGAAGAATCCTCGATGACCAGTGGCACACAAGATAAAATCAGCATTCTCCTAGTTAAATCCCATTGCCTTATGTTGGCCTGAGTCCGGTATCGAGCTCTGACCTGTCTTTTCCGAGGCCACACCGTGTTCGAACGAAGTGAGTATTGGCCGAGGGACAGGTCGTGTGAGATTGTGTTAGGACTCGAGTCAGCAGAAGGCAATGCGCCGTCCGCGGAGGACACCTTCAAAATGCACGGAGGGAAAGGGGAAAAAGGCAGAAGGGTGGAAGGCCTGAGCGACCACGGATGGGCGCTCATAAGAGAAAGCAAAACGAGCGGCATGATGCCGATCGTTTTGCCAAACAATAAACTCCGCGAAACAGGACGTTTCGCAATCACGCACAGGATGTGCCTTGGGAATGGCAGAAGGAAATGTAGCGCTGAAGGCGCGACCTAAGTCTGCCCTGGGTGACTGCAAGGAACCCAGGGTAAGGATGCCGATCAATCTTGGAGCCCTGTAAGTGGCGACATCAACGAATCTCAAAAATAACACTGGTCATCTCGGATCGAAGATCCTCGCTGACCAGTGGCACACAAGATCAAATC
>Ga0164297_10001630_pt1 | contig 23423 bp, 17 predicted proteins | sample GEODES058metaG_FD_113539 | JGI IMG/M metagenome (GOLD analysis project Ga0164297, IMG submission 113539) | Dystrophic lake water microbial communities from Trout Bog Lake, Wisconsin, USA - GEODES058 metaG | ecosystem: Environmental > Aquatic > Freshwater > Lake | place: USA: Trout Bog Lake... | reverse complement strand
GTGGGGTGTGCAGGAATACGGCCTTTAAAATCAGCAATGACTTGGAGTAAAGGAGACTCAATATTGAGTTCAGTCTTGAGGGTTTGTAGGTCGATCTCGCTTGAGTTCAGCGCTTTGGACATCTCCAAAAAGGTCATGGATAAACCCAACTTGGCAATCTCAAAGCGGTAGTTCATCCATTGAACTTCCTTGGATTCAACCCTGTGGATGAACGCCATGATGGATTTACCTCTTGCGATCAGTTCCTCGCTAGCGTTTTGTATGAGTGTACCTACAATCCTCATTGATCGATCTGAGTGAGTTCCTCCACCTTTGGTCACAAACTGGGTGTCACCACTTCGAAAAATGATATCCTCAAGTGCGAAACCTAAATAATGATGGATAACTTGGCGAAAGGTGGTCTCATGCCCCTGGCCTTGTGACTGCGTACCCGTGATGAACTCAAGGTGTCCATTGTCTTTAAGACTCAGGCAAATTCTCTCAATCGGTGCACCAACAGGAGCCTCAACATAATTGGCCAGTCCGATTCCGCGCAGTTTGCCCCTGGAGATGGACTCTTGCTTTCTTTTGGGAAAGTCGGACCATAGAGCCATTTGCAATGTTTGCTGCATATTGGCTACAAAATCCCCGCTGTCATAGGTCAATCCCATTGGGGAGCGATAGGGCAATTGATCCTTTCGAATTAAATTGATTTCTCGAATTTTTATCCTATCAATGTGTAATTGATCGGCAGCAATATCGAGCATCCTCTCCATCACATGGTGCGACTCTGGGCGTCCTGCGCCTCGGTAGGGGCCAGTTGGAACGGTATTGGTGTAGACAAGCTTGATGTTCACGCAGGCTTGTGGAATGTCATACACAGTGGTCATGATGCGCATGCCATTGGAAGGCGGTACAAACGACACACTGTGTGCACCGATATTGGCAAGCCAGGTATTTTTAACTGCGACGATCTTTCCGTTGTGATCAAAACCAATAGTGGAGTGGATTATTTGATCCCGACCCTGGTAGTCAGAGACAAAACATTCTGAACGTTCTCCACGCCATTTGATAGGTTTTTTGAGTCGCAGAGCTGCCCAAGCGACAGCCAATTGTTCAGGGTAAAGCATGGTTCGTGGACCAAATCCACCTCCCACATCGGGGCAGATTACCCTCACCTGATCGTCCCTAAGTTTCAAAGCTTCCAAGAGACATTGCTTTTGTTTGTTGACTCCTTGACTGCCAGAAATGAGTGTCAACGAGTCTTGGTGTTCGTCATAGAGTCCAATTGCACTTCGTGGCTCCATTTGAGCATTGACGATACGAGAGTTGATGAAACGGCGCTCAATCACATGCGCTGCGTGGCGTAGCTTTTCCTCAACTCTTTCAAGGTCTCCGAATGTTTCCTCATGACACACATTACGTGCGACTTGTGGCCACAATTGTGGCGCTGCCTCACCAAGAGCATCATCGGCCTTGACCACGGCATTCAAAACTTCGTAGTCTATGACCACCATTTCTGCAGCATTTTTGGCTGCCAAAACTGTTTTTGCAATGACCATCACCACTGTCTCGCCAACATGCCTGACCACACGGTGAGCAAGAGGCAAGTGCAGATTGACAAAATACTGAGGATTTTTAGCAATTGAAAATGAGGGCCTGCTGGAATCCACCGCATCAGCTGGATTGGGGACGTGTTGAATGCCCTGGTAGCCTTGATTGAGGTAATCCTCGGCCGTTAAAACTGCCAACACATCAGGACTTGATAGCGCATCTTGGGTGTAGATCGAATTGATTTTGGCATGCGCATGCTCAGAGCGAATAAAGTAGGCGTAAGTTTGTCCCTCGATTTTGATGTCATCGGTGTATTGACCTAGTCCAGTGATGAGACGATCATCTTCAAATCTTAAAATTGATTGACCAATCATCTCATGCCTCTGTCAACATTTGGAGATCAGGATACATCTTCAGTGCCGCAGTTTTAAAGGCTTTGATGATGTTGACATAACCTGTGCAGCGGCAGATATTGCCCTCCAAAGCTTTGATGATGATTTCGTCGTTCAATTCTTGAGGCTTGTCTTTTAGAAAATGAGAAATAGCCATGATCATTCCGGGTGTACAAAACCCACATTGAAGAGCATGACACTCTTTGAAAGCCTCTTGAACGGGGTGCAGATGACCATTGCTGGACAAACCTTCGATGGTGGTGATTTGGCTGCCGTCAATTTGTGCAACCAAGAGGGTGCACGATTTGAGGATTTTTCCGTCAACTTCGACCGTACAGGCGCCACACTGAGTGGTGTCGCAACCCACGTGAGTTCCGGTAAGACTTTGATGTTCACGAAGCAACTCTACGAGGAGAGTTTCATCGGGCAATTGATGGCTTACTTGTTGCCCATTGATCTGCAGTGTTGATGTAATCATGGTGTTAGTTCATTTGCTGCGCGAGCGCAAAGTACACGCATCAGTTGTGCTTTGTAGTGAGCACTTGAGTCATGGGTGGACAAGATGTCCTCTATTTCAATCGGTGTACTCTCAAAGTTTGGTGCGGTGCTGCTTTGCAATAAGAGATCTTCTGCTTCGAGCCAACGTCTCACGCAGGGATAGACGCCAGTGATGGCAACTCGCTTGAAGGACTCGGAGCGTGTCATCCAGACACCACAAAGAGCGTAACCGCTGGAGGGATGGCGAAATTTTAGATATGACGACTTTTTACCCAAGGGCAAACGAATACTGAGGATGATTTCATCGGAGTTCAAAGCCGTACTGAACATGCCTTGAAAAAAATCATCAGCATCAATCTCTCGTGCGTTGGTTTTGACAATACCCCCTAAGCCCAGCAAGGCTGCTGGATAATCGGCAGCGGGGTCGTTGTTGGCCAATGATCCACCGATTGTGCCTTTGTATCGGACTTGGGGGTCCGCAATCATGGAGGCAAGTTTTGCCAGGGTCGGTAAATGCGCCTGAACACTTGCATCCGCGCTGACTTGGTGATGGGTGCAGAGGCTACCAATCTCAATGGCATCGCCTTGCACTTGGATTTGATGCAAGAGTGAGATCGACGATAAATCGATCAGTGCGCTAGGCGAGGCCAAGCGCTGCTTCATGGTGGGAATTAAGGTCATCCCACCCGCAATAATCTTAGCGTTTTCTTCGTTTTGAAGCATCTTTAGTGCCTCAGAGATTGATTGCGCCTTTATGAATTTGAATGCGTACACGAGTGAGTGCCTGTCAATGAGCAATAAAAGAAGACCTTGATGATCTCTTTTTAATTTTTTATGGTCGAATAAAGAACAAGATTGGTGGGGTCAAAAAATGCTAGTCAATAAGTTGTCTAGATTTCGATACTTTCCACGTTATAGCGAAACAGCCAATCGTAGCGTTCTTTGACTTTTTCTTCTTGCCACTCATTGCTGACATAAGCCTCGGCGCCTTTAGCATCGGCCAAGGCTGGGTTGTGAAAACGCTTTGCGTTAGCATTGGAACCAAGCACCACAGCCTCTGTGCGCTTGATCCTAAGCTCTTCGTAGCGTTTGAGCGCTTGGGGTAGAGAGGCTGAGTATTTCTCCACACACCTAGCCAATATATAACCATCTTCAAGTGCCATACCTGCACCTTGTGCTAAAAAGGGCAGCATGGGATGACAAGCATCTCCAAGTAGTGTGATACTTCCTTTCGTCCAAGTGCTCATTGGGTCCCTGATTTTTAAGACCCATTTGTATGGGGTGTCGATGGTCTTGATGAGAGTTTGGATATCGGAGTGCCAACCGACAAAGTCATTGAGGCATTCTTCAGTGGTGCCTTTCTCTGACCAAGATTCGATCTCCCAGCGTTGTCCCTCAATGGCGCCAACAAAATTCATCAAAGCCCCATTTCTCAATGGATATTGAACCACGTGTGCGCCAGGTCCCACCCAGTTGGTCGCGACTCGTTGATGCATGTGTGAGGGCAGTTTGCTCGCATCAATGACTCCTCGCCAGGCCATGATGCCCGACTGTTTGGCATCGTGCTGGCCAAATAGGCAGGCACGAATCGCAGAATGAACGCCGTCCGCACCAATGAGTAAGTCACATTCATGGTGATCGCCGTTTTCAAATTCAATACTGACATGTTGACCATGTTGTGATGCCGATTTGACCTTGGCATTCAAGACAATGGCATTGGGTTTTAACCGCTCAACCTCACGTTGTAATATTTTTTGCAAGTCAGCACGGTGCATTGTGAGATAAGGAAATCCATAGAGCTCAATGGCCATCGTGCCTAGGTCAAACAAGGGCCATGTTTGACCCGTGTTCCAGAGTCGAACATTTTTTCCTTCAGTAACGAAAGTGTGTTCATTGAGAATTTTCTCTAATCCTAAGTTATAAAGAACACCCACTGCATTGGGGCCCAATTGAACACCCGCTCCCAATTCTCTTAACTCGCTGGCTTGCTCGAATACTTTGACTTCAAAGCCTCTCTTGATGAATGATAAAGCCGCAGTCAATCCCCCAAGGCCTGCGCCAACGATGCCAATTTTCATATAGTGTTCTCAGTGTGTAATATCCAAAGGCCGCGAGCTTTTAATGCAAGAGGACTAAAAAAACGTTTAAAAAACGAATGAATTGAAGATCTAATTCTTCTATCTCAACTCTAAAGCAGCGATTATCTCTCACCGGTCAATGAAAATTCTTAGTTATATTTAAAACCTGGTGGTGATCGGGGAAAACCCTAGATGAAATTTTGAGCTTACAGAGGTCAATTCGCCACTCAGAGGTGATCGTTTGGAAGATAAGAATAAAAACGCTCATCAATATCGAATTGGAGATCTGCGAATGTGTTTGAAAAACTGAAATGATTTCAACTTTAAGAGACCAGTTGATTTCTAATTTTTTGGATGTGATAGGGGAGTCCCATTGCTAGAACTCGATCAAAAATCGACTAAATCAATCTGCCTGTGTAATTTATAGCCTGGCGCGCTCAGAAAGTAAGTGCAACTTTTTTTAACGCAGTTAATCCCTTAAGGCTGAATTTCAATATGCCTTGATTCAGCAATTTTTTTGTATTTTTCAATTCCTTTTTCTACGATAGTATGGAATTCTTCGGGTGTAGTTGACTGTGGCTGCACACCTGCTTTTTGCATTTGAGCCTGTAACTCTTTGCTAGCCAGTGCGACTTTAATGGCTGAATTGATTTTTTTAACGACTTCTGTGGGTATGCCTGGAGGTGCGGCAATCCCAAGCCATGAAATCACCTCGAAACCTGGAATGTACTCTGACAAAGTAGGCACATTGGGTAGTGTGTCATAACGTTGAGCTGAGGTCACAGCGATTGCTTTTAGTTTATTGGCCCGGACGTAAGGCACGATGAGACCTGGTATGTTGATCATCATGTCAATTCGCCCCGCCAAAATATCGGTGTATCCAAATCCACCTCCTGCTGGAAATGGGATATGTGTCATTTTTGTGTCAGTCTCAGCCGCCAACAACTCACCCACCAAATGCAACGCACTCCCCACACCTGACGTGGTGTAGGTCACGGAGCCTGGGTCGGCCTTGGCCTTTTTGATCAAATCAGGAATACTTTGAACGCTGGCGTCGGCACTCACTGCCAATAAAAATGGATATACCCCTACAGTGGAGATCCAGGTGAGGCCATCCACAGGATCGTAGGGAAGGTTTTTCAACGTGGCCGCTTGCGAGGCGTGTGCACTGGAGATCGAGATCAGGGTATAGCCATCGGGAACCCCTTTGCTGATCAACTCAGTTGCAATTTGTCCCCCAGCGCCAGCTTTGTTTTCCATGATGAAGACTTGTCCCAAGGCCTCACTCACTTTGTTACCCACCATACGGCTCACAGCATCAGTTCCAGAGCCTGCAGGTGAACCAATAATCATTCGTATGGGCTTATTGGGCCAAGGATTGCTTTGTGCTTGGACGCTATTGGCCAAAGTCAGTCCAAAAAACACCAGACTCTTTATAAAACTCAAGCCGTTAGTATTCACCTCATGTCTCCTTTTTCATGATTGAAATGGGGTCTTGCCCAACACGCTCGATACTTTGCGCGTTAACCAATATATTGTTCAATCCAAATTGATATTGGCCTTCTTTACTATGGGTCCCCAGGTGGCGATGTCATTTGCAATTTGTTCGCTGAATTGCTCAGGTGTATTACCGGACGGCTCAATGCCCAAAACCCCCAAACGTTCGCGAACATTGGGAATTTGCAGTACTTTGACCATCTCCATTTGAAGCTTGTCAATGATGGCCTTGGGTGTGCTGGGGGGGGCAAAAATGCCAATCCACGTCGAGAGTACAAATCCTGGTACACCAGACTCCACAAACGTCGGGGTGTCTGGGAGCGTCGAGAGTCTTTTAGCACTGGTGACCCCAATGGCGTTCAATTTACCCGACTTGATGTACTGTTGTACCGTGGCCAAAGTGGTGAAGACCATCGGAATTTGACCACCCAGGGTGTCTATGGTTGCTTGTCCTCCACCCTTATAAGCGATGTGCTCCATGTTGACGTTGGTTCGGGCTTTGAAGAGCTCTCCCGCCAAATGCGGCGTGGACCCTAGGCCAGAACTGCCAAAAGGAAAGTGCGCATCTTTTTGTTTTGAAAGTTCGATCAATTGAACAATATTCTTGGCCTCAAAGGAGGGGTGAGCGGCCAAGACCATCGCCGAGTCTCCGATTTTGGTGACTGGGGCAAGATCTTTGAGGACATTGAATGGGGGTTTGGAGACCATCATGGGATAGGTGATCAAAGTTCCATCGAATCCCAAAAGCAACGTATATCCATCAGGTGATGCGGTGGAGACCGCCATGGTTCCAATCACACCCGAAGCACCGGGGCGATTGTCAATCACAATGCTTTGACCCAAACGGGTGCCCAAAGCCTCACTGATAGCCCTTGCTCCCGAGTCAGCAAACCCACCAGGGGAGTAAGGGACGATGATCTTGAGAGGTTTATTGGGGAAATTGGTTGCGTTGACTTGGGCTTGAGCACTCGAGAGGCCAATGATGGAGCTTAAAACCGGAATCAGAAAAATCGAACATCGACGTACTAGTCTTGGGTAAAGGCTTGAAAAGCCAAAGACCGAGCCTTGAGCCGAAATTGAGGTTGATTCTTGAGTGTTTGTCCAAATGGGTTCAATGTAATCATCGAGCGTTTTGTTGATTTCTCTAGGAGTAGGGCAGATGCTTACTGCGATCATGGCGAGGCCTCAAAGTTTAGGAGAGGAAGTGGACCTCAATTGCTCTGTCATGACTTGGGTCCAAAAAGGATTACTTTTCATTGTGAGACCCAGTGTGGCAATCGAACACTGGTGTTTAACCTAGGTTTCAGTGCGGTAATTCATCTGTTGTCTTATCCTTTGAGAACGTTTGGTGATTGGCTTGCTGATTAAAGAACTAAAATCAATACCTTTAGCGAGAAGAGAATCAAGGAAATAGCACAATGGACATGACCATCATTTCTGAGGCGATCCATTTGGCGACAGCGCCTGTGTTTTTACTCACAGGTGTTGCGGGCATATTGAATGCGCTGGGTAACCGATTGGGTCGGGTGATTGACCGCGCGCGTCGAATAGAGGTTTTCATCGAGAATTTACCCAATCCAGATGCCAATGGATTGATTAAACTTGAGCGTTACTACGATGAGCTTGAATCACTCGAATTCAGGAAATTGATCATCAATATCGCCACGGCATTTTTAGTCTTATGCGCTGTCCTTATAGCCTTGACCGTGATAGAACTTTTCTTCTCAGTGAGTATCGAACCCGGGAAGCTTCACATCTCCAACTGGGTTCCCATCACTTTCATCGGCAGTTTCATCTCCTTGGTGTCGGCTTGCATTTTGTATTTTGTTGAAATCATGTATGCCTCTCATACCATCAGCTTTAAACGAATCAAAAAAAATGCAATGACCCCTCGACCCTGATGGATGGCATCCTGGAGTTCTTTTTGAATTCTGTTATTGGTCTTGCAAAGAGATGTGGGCGTCTTTGATTGTTTTACTATAAACGGCAAGGTCTTGCTGAAATTTAACCGCAAATGCCTCTGGAGTGCTACCAAAAGCCTCGTACCCCCAATAGGGCAATTTCTCTTTGATTTCGTTGGAATTCATAGCTTTAACAAACTCAGTCTGTATCATTTTGAGAAGTGCAGGGGGCGTAGCTCCTGGGGCAAATAGGCCCAGCCATCCAGTGTATTCAAATCCACCAGGACCACTCTCAATCATGGTCGGAATGTCAGGAATGGCCGAAGAACGCTTGCCCGCACTCATCACCAATATTTTGAGTTTGCCTGCTTTGGCCGCAGCACTGACACCCGAGAGTGGCGAAAACACAGCGTTGATATCACCAGCAAGTAAGGCCTGGTTCATCGGGGCATCGCCCTTGTAAGGAATGTGAATGAGCTTGATGTTGGCGCTTGACATCAGGAGCTCCATGATCAGGTGTGGCGCTGCGCCTTCACCTGTAGAGCCAAAATTCAAGGCTCCAGGTTTGGACCGAGCAAGGTTCAAAAATTCCGAGAATGTGTTCACGCCGATCGAAGGGTTGACCGCCAGCACCAAATATGTCGTCATCAATTGAGAGACTGCTGCAAGGTCCTTTTGTGCATCAAAGGGCATCTTTTTGTACAAATTGGGCGCGATGGCCAAGCCTTGAGTTGTGAGCAGTAAGGTGTAACCATCAGGAGAGGACTTGGCCACAGCATCCGCACCAATGTTGGCACCTGCCCCTGGTTTGTTGTCCACAATCACCACTTGTTTGAGGTTGTCGCCAATTTTTTGTCCCATGGCGCGTGCCACCGCATCAACAGTGCCGGCTGCCGGAAAAGGAACCACAATGTGAATGGGTTTATTGGGCCATGTTTGCGCATTAGCCCATGAGCACCATAAGCCCAATGGGCCCAATGAGCAAAGCCAAAGTGCAACCATCTGTAAGAACAAATGTGGCAGTGAAAGGGAGATTTTCCTAGAAGGACAATGGGGCGATTCAAAAGTGCACTCTGACTCCGAGTGCTTACATTCCAGGGTGGAGGTACTCATGCTAAGTTCCTTTTGTTATTGGTCGCTTCGAGAGCGCAAGTCTTGAGTGGCATTCATCTCAACCTCTCCAGCACTGTTCAAAACCACCTTATAAGTGTCTTTCGCGGCTTTTTGACTGATGTAGCCTTGCCGAACATCGTGTGCTACCCGTGCTGGATCTCTTTCCTGGGGCGGTCCGAATCCGCCACCGCCACCTGTGAGTAAGGTGAACGTATCTCCAGCATTGAGTCGTTTCATCAATACCTTGGCATTGGGAAACTTGTCTTGTACGACGCCGGCGAGTTTTATTGTCACTTGATTTCCCTCACCACTTTGGCCTCCGTCTAGGCCCCACGGCTGACAATGCATGCGGTCGACTTGGGCATTGAAGTTGAGACTCGAGCGTGCCATCACCACTTGCTCGGTTCCCAGTCCTCCTCGAAAACGACCCGCTCCACCTGAGTCTTGGCGCAATTCGTGTTTCAAAAACAAAAGGGGAAATTTCGCCTCCATTTGTTCAATCGGATTGTTGTGCGTGTCTCCATCGTTCATGCAGACCGTGGCAGACATGCCGTCTTCTGTGCTTTTTGCACCCCAGCCACCACCTGAAGGGCCAACGCTACCCATGAAAAAACGACCATCTTTGGGAGATATGCCATTGACCATGCCAAGTCCCAGATCGGCATGGTGTCCCGCAATGACCTGGTCAGGCATGGCTTGGTGCATCGCTTTGAAGACCGTGTCGATGACTGTCATGGGATAGGTCATCCACCACCGCATGGCCGCAGGCTTGACGGCGCTCACGACAGTGCCTTCAGGTACGATGGTTTTTAGCGTTCGAAAACTCCCTTCGTTGATGGGGTAATCCAAGGCCGATGTCAGACATTTGTAAGCTACTTGCGCGCAGGAGATGCCCGTGCTTGGTCCAGAGTTATAAAAGCCCCTAACCTGAGGGCTTACACCGCTCAAGTCAATGGTCATATGTTCCCCCTTTTTAATGACCCTAACTTTAATGGGAATGCGTTTGCCGATATCTACACCGTCGTCATCCATGAATGACTCAGCCTCATAGATGCCGTCGGGAATCGCTCGGGTTTGTGCGCGCGCTTTTGCCTCTGAGTTGTCCATGATGCGCTCAATGGAGGTCAAGACGTTTTGTCGGCCATATCGTTGAAGTAGTTCCAGAAAACGCTTCTCTCCAGTGGTCACGGCAATGATTTGAGCCCTCAAATCCCCCATGGCCCGTTCGGGAATACGAACATTATTGAAGATGATATCCACCAAATCTTGATTGACCACTCCGGCTGTTTGGTACTTCAAAATGGGAATTTGCAGACCTTCAGAGAAAATATCCGTGGTCACCCCCCCAAGAACGCCGCCTACATCTGGCCAGTGGGCCATGCAGCAAGACCATGCACACAACTTGCCTTCAAAAAAGATCGGAATGCTGAAGGTAAAGTGGTGCAGGTGGGATCCCGTGATGTAAGCATCGTTGGTGACCAAGATATCTCCAGGACCCACGTTGTTACCAAAATGAGCGATCTTGGCCTTGATGGTGTTGGACATGCCACGAATAAAACTCGGTAGCCCAAGTCCAATAGAGACTGTCTCTCCAGAGGCGGTGTAGAGCCCGACGGTGAAATCAAGTGCCTCATAAATGATCATGTTGTAGGCAGTCCTCATGAGGTTGATCTTCATCTCCTCAGTGACAGCCAATACACCATTGCGAACAATTTCAGTGAGCACAGCGTCTGCACGGCCTGATTTGTTGGGGCGACTCGATTTCATCATGCGACTAGTCTTGGAGTTTCGAGTGGATTTGGTTGATCGTTTGGGTTTGGAGGGTAGTGTGCTTTTCATGAAAAATTCCTCTCAATATCGATCACCAAATTGCCATATTCATCCACTCTCAACCTGTCTCCAGGCAAGACGACTGTGATGGAGGCGTATTCTTCTATCAAGGCTGGGCCCACCAAGCGGTTACCAGATCTCAGGGCATCTCGTTGAAAGGTGGGGGTCATCACCGACTTGTTGAGCTCGGCGAAATAAACTGATCGTGAGCCAGTTTGTGCTGATTTCAAAACCTGTCGAGAACCTTTTGGGATGGTCTCGAGTGGGGGCTTTTTCATCATACCGCTCACTGTTGCTCTGAGGCTCACGATCTCGGCGGCCTCTTTGGGGGCACAAGTGCCGTAACGGCGCAGGTGAACAGCATCAAAGAGAGCTTTGATGGCTTCACGGTCCCCTTTTTTCATGACGCTTTCACTGAGTTCTACCGTAACAGGATGCTCTTGGCCCACATAACGCATATCTGCTGCATAGGCTACATTGACTTTGGCTGCTTTGATTCGGCTATGCGTGAGCGCCTTTTTGCCTTGATTGACCAACTCTTGGTAGACCCCTTTAAGTTCTTTGAATGAGACATCGGCGAGCTTATTGAACCAAGTTCTCACAAAGTCATATCTCAGATCAGAATGCAACATTCCGAATGCACAAAAATGCCCTGGAGCTTTGGGGATGATGACCTGAGCCATACCAATTTCTCTTGCAATCGCACAAGCGTGCAATGGACCCGCACCACCATAGGCAATCAATGGAAAGGATGCGGCATCAAGGCCACGTTCTGTCGACACGCCCTTCACTGCATAAGACATGGTTGTAGTGGCGATACGCAAAATACCATTGGCTGCCTCCTTGGCGCTGAGCCCCAAAGGGCGCCCCACGTGTTTGAGGATGGCGGCCTCTGCTGCTCTCAGGTCCAACCTCATCTCTCCTCCCAAGAAACGGTCTGAAGCAATACGTCCCAAGACTAAATTGGCATCGGTCACAGTGGGGAGTTCTCCTCCAAGGCCATAACAAGCCGGTCCCGGTTGCGCTCCAGCGCTTTGAGGACCCACTTGAAGAGCGCCTGAGGGGTCGACTCTGGCAATACTTCCTCCTCCAGTGCCTACTTCAAAGACATCGACCATGGGAATTTGAACTGGAAGAGCTTGGTTATAGCCACCCACCAAGGCGGCACTTGTGGTGAGGACCTCGCCTTGGTAGATGACGCCTGCTTTGGCGGTGGTCCCGCCCATATCAAAGGCCACTGCATTTTGAAGTCCAAGTTCGCGGCACAGAGCTTGCGCACCCACGACTCCTGCAGCAGGTCCAGACTCGAGCATGCGGATGCATTCTTGTTGTGCTTGAGCCGATTCGTAGAGCCCTCCAGTCGATTGCACAATTAAGAAAGAACCTTTAAAACCATCCTCTCGAATGTGCTCACTGATTTCGGCCACATAGTCACTCACCTTAGGGCCAATGTAAGCGTTGGCCACCACGGTAGAGCAACGCTCAAATTCTCGGTACTCCTGCGAGAGTTCGTGTGATGCACTCACAAAGCAGTGAGGCATGCGCTCCCTAACGATCGCCTTCACGCGCTCTTCGTGATATGGATTTCGATAGCAGTGCAGCAGCAAGATGGCAACCGATTCGACTTTTTGTGCAATCATTTGGTCACATAAAGAATGTACCGCCACTTCATCCAAGGGGAGATAAATATCGCCCTCAGCCGTGATTCGCTCAGGCACCTCAAAGCGAAGTGCTCGCTCGATCAAGGGAACGTGTTTGTGAAAAAATAAGTTATAGGCATCGGGTCGGTTGATTCGCCCGATTTCATAAATGTCTTTGAACCCCTGCGTGATCAAAAGTGCTGTTTTCGCACCTGTGCGCTCAAGCATCGTGTTGATGGCAACGGTTGAGCCGTGCAAGAAGAGTGAGGAGTCCCCGAAGTGGGTTTCCGCTTTTTGTACGCCCTGAGTGATACCTCTCACCAGTTTGTCGGGAGTGGAGAGTGTCTTACCAAGAAGTAAACGTGATGTTTTTTCATCAAAAGCCGCAACATCAGTGAAGGTGCCACCAATATCTGCAGCAATTCGAGTGTTCAAGGTCTGTTTCACAAAAAGGTTATCCTCATCTGTTGGAAATAAAAGGCTGAAAGGTAAGCGTTACCCAACTTTTCAGTATCCCTCACAAGTTGAAACCGAACTAGGGGAGTTATGCTATTGAAATTTTCCTGCACTTGGAATAGTTTTAAGACTTTATGGTGGTCGGAAAATCACGTTTGATGGGCTTGCTGAAGAGACTCCAGTGTCATGCTTAAATCTCGTAATACGTTTATTGCTAATGCACGGGAGGGTGTTTGTGTAGCCATAGCCGTTAGGAAAGCGGTCATACTTTCACTTCGAGCCGGCTTCAAGCCAGAATCATGAGCGAGCCATTGGGTAAATTCAGAATTTTGCTTATATTTGTTGAGCAAATACTCCAGCACATTGAGCTCCAAATAACTCACGGCCATTGCAGGCAACTCACCACTGCATTGGCAGCCCAAGCCCATTCCGAGATGAATTTGAGAGATCCGTCCCCAAAGCCCTAGTAGTTGCACACTCCAAAGGGCCGGATTTATTTTTTGATTCTTGGCTGCATTCATAGCAAGAATACTTTAACTCAAATTGTTTAGTGGATCAGCGTTGCTTGACTTCAAAGGATGTCTCAATCAACAAAATTGAACTTTGATAGCGTCCCGAATAGGCATTTGGGCATAGAGTTTGAAGGGTAATTACCTAGAGCGCAAGGTGTGTTGGAGTCGGATAAGACTTGATAATCATTTTTATTAATCAATGTCGATGAACTAACATTAACCGCTATCTTGATCAAACTCGATTTTTCTCGCAACTCTAAACTCCATTCACTGCTCTGTTACATGAAACATTTTCTTTCTTTATTGGCTTGGATAGTGGTGATGTCATTTCAACTATCATGCCAAGCCCAATCGCCCTTGCAGGTGCAAACACAGGCTCAAAGTCTTGTTCAAGACTATCCAAATAAGGCTGTGAAATTGGTGGTGACTTATCCCCCAGGGGGTGGTGCAGATGTGACGGCAAGGATTGTTGGACAAAAATTGGCTCAAATTTGGAAGCAACCCGTGTTGATTGAAAATAAGCCAGGAGCGGGTGGGAATTTGGGTGCCGAGCAAGTCGTGCGTAGCGCAGCAGATGGGTACACCCTTTTGTTGGTCTCAGCCTCACAAGTCGGAAATGCGGCTCTTTTGGAGAAAACCACCTTTGATTTGTTGACTGATTTTGTACCGCTTGGAATGCTTACCTCATCTCCTATTGTGATTGCAGTCAATAATCGATTGGCTGCTCATGATTTGAGGGAATTCATCGCCTTGATGAAAAGTCAACCTGATCGACTTAACTATGCAAGTTGTGGTATTGCCACTACCCATCACTTTGCCATGGAATTGCTCAAGTTTCAAATGCAGGCCAAAGCCGTGCACATTCCATACAAATGTGCTTCTGCAGTTTCTGATTTACTGGGCAATCAACTTGACGTGATCGTTGTAACCTTGCCTCCCGCATTGCCTTTTATCTTGCAGGGCAAAATGCGTGCATTGGCTGTGACCAGTGCCAAGAGGTCTCCCAATGCACCTCAAATTCCTACGGTGAGCGAATCGGGGCTGGAGGAGCTCAAGGACTATGCTGTTGAAAACTACTACGGCTTGATAGCACCTTCCAACACTCCTGCCGCCTTGGTTAGAAAATTAGAGCTCGACATTAAGTCGGTCTCTGATGATGTGTCGACTCAAAGTAAGCTGTCAGCCGCAGGATTAGATACTTTTTATAAGACCCCAGCACAGACCACAGCTCTTTTATCTGGAGATATTAAGTTCTATAAAAAAATGGCCAAGGAGGCCCATATTCAACAAGAGTGAACACTTGACTTAGAAGGCCACACTTGGGTGATGCAGGACTTCCTAAAAGATAGAAAATCTACTTCAATGTAGTGGTTTAACTAGAAATACTTGAAAACAGGGTGGGGGAGGAATTTAGTGTGCTCATACCGATCATGATCATTTAACTTGAGGCTTGCCGCTGATGAAACTTCTTATATCTCTTTTATTAAAGTACTTGCTGGCATTGGGCGTGACGTGCTGGTCTACATCCCTCTGGGCTCAAGAATCTTGGCCTAATCGACCTGTAAGACTGGTCGTTTCTTCGTCTGCAGGAGGTGGCACGGATATGTATGCCCGACTCCTAAGTCAGGCCTTGGGGGAAGCCTTTAAGCAGCAATTCATTGTGGACAATCGTCCTGGTGCTAGTGGCAATATTGGTGCAGCTTTTGTAGCTCATGCGCCCCCTGACGGATATAACCTATTGGTCTCGGCCAATACAGCCCTCACTATCAATGGTAGTATTTATAAAAACTTATCCTACGATGCAGATAAAGATTTTGTGCCGATTGCAAGGGTCTTTGGTCCACTGGTCTTGGTTGTACCGCAGGGCAGTGCTATCAAAAGTTTTCAATCTTTGATTGAGGCAGGAAAAAAAGATCCCGCACAACTCTCTTTTGGCTCTGCTGGAACTGGCAGCACCACTTATTTGGGAGTCAGGATGCTAGAAGAGAAAACGGGTGCACAGTTTTTGCATGTACCCTACAAAGGCGTTGCACCGGCCTATCAGGATTTACTCGCGGGTCAACTCAAGTTTATGTTGCCTGATATGGCCTCTTCATTGGCGTTGATTAATTCAGGAAAACTCATACCTCTTGCAAGTGAATATAAATCGCCCTTGTTTCCGAAACTGCAGACCTTCGCTGATTTGGGTTTCCCCAGTGTGAACACCCATAGCTCTTTTAGTTTAGTGGCCCCGAGTGGAACGCCTTCAGCCATTGTTCAAGCTATTCATCAAAACTTGAACCTTTTAGCGCAAAATAAAGCATTTGCCAACAAACTTCAAGACCAAGGCTTAATTCCTGATGTAATCGACCTCACTGCCTTGGCAACCTCCATGAGGCTTGAGCGTAATGACTATGCCGATTTGATCAAAAGGAATCATATCGAGGCCAGCGATTAAGATTCGAACGTTCATTTCGATTTTTAAGCTAAAGATGAGAACTTTGAAGAGTGTTTCCCGCACCAAATTTGAATATCCAAGAGACTGATCATGCAATCAAACACCATCGAAATTCAGGGTAAACGTGGACCATTTTTGATGGAACGGAACATACAAATCCCTATGCGTGATGGCACCCACTTGTTCGCCAATCTCTACCGTGCCACTGGTTCAGGTGTTCACCCCGTGGTTCTCACCTTAGGACCTTATGGCAAAGACGTTCATTTGAGTCAATTCATGCCCCCTGCATTTGAGGAACTGATGGTGCGTTGTCCTGAGGTTGCGGCCCATTCAACCCTATCGCACTTGGTGTTTGAGACGCCGGATCCCGAGTCATGGGTCTACGAGGGATACCATATCCTCAAAATTGATTCACGCGGTGCAGGCAAGTCGCCTGGGAAACTCGATGTCAATTCACCTGCAGAATTCCAAGACTTGTATGATGCCATTGAATGGGCTGGGGTGCAGGATTGGTCAAATGGACGAGTTGGATTGTTGGGTATTTCTTACTACGCTGCAGGTCAATGGATGATCGCATCGTTGAAGCCTCCTCATTTGGCTGCAATCGTTCCATGGCAAGGTGCTTCTGATTTTTACCGTGATCGAACCCGACAAGGAGGGATCTTTGGGAGTGGTTTTGCCAAACGTTGGTGGAATCGAAGTGTCCTCAGAAATCAGCACGGAAATTCAGATTCCCCGTTTGTGGACATTGTGACCGGAGAGCGAAATACAGGACCATTGGCCTTGGATGCAAGCACTCTAGAGAATAATCGCACCGACTATATCGGACAGATTTTGGCGCACCCTTTAGATGATGAGTTTTATAGAGAGCGCAGTCCAAGCTTTGATCAAATTCAAATTCCAGCATTAGTAGTTGCAAATTATGGTGGATTGGGACTGCATTTGAGGGGAACAGTCGAAGGTTTTTTAAATATCGCCTCTAAGGATAAATGGCTCAAGCTGCAAACCGGATCGTATTTTTTAACCTTTTTAATGCCTGAGAATGTGAAATTACAGCAGCGTTTTTTTGATCGATTTCTCAAGCAAATCAACAATGGTTGGGAGCGAGAGTCTCGTGTTGAGGTCTGTGTGAGGGGAGTAGATGACCAAGTACACGATAATGTACTGGGCGAATCTTGGCCACTGGATCACACCAAGTGGACGCCACTTTATTTGAGTGACAAATCTTGTCGTTTAAGTTATGAGAAACCTGAAAAGGCTGAGCGTTATAACTACCAAGCGTGGTCCGAGGGGCTGAGTTTTGAGTTGGGCCCCTTAAATGAAGAGCTGAGATTTGCAGGTCCCGCAGTTGCCAAGCTTTTTGTTTCCTCAAGCACTCGGGATATGGATCTTTTTGTGACCTTGCGAGCATTTGATGCGGACGGCAAGGAGGTGACCTTTTTTAGTGCCACTGAGCCTCGCTCTCCAGTGAGCCAAGGATGGCTAAGAGTCTCTCAACGTGCTTTGGATCCTATCAAGTCCTTGCCCTATCGGCCGTTTCACACGCATCAAAAATCCGATTTTCTTCAACAAGATGTGATTTATGAGGTCGAAGTGGAGATTTGGCCCTCTAGTTTGCACTTACCCAAGGGTTCGAGCTTGGTGCTGTGTGTGCAAGGGCAAGATTTTGAACGATTGAGCGAGGTTGGGGAACAGCGGGGTTCAGGCTGGTTCCTTCACAACGACTCCCAGGATCGACCAAAAGCGATTTTTGACGCACAGTGCAGCATTCATTCAAGCCCTGAAAACCCTAGCTATCTTTTGTTGCCTATCATTTGAACTTCAAATCAAGGCGTTTTGTTATGACAATCTGAGGGACTTGGAGTCCATAAGCCTCCCTAAAATACTACCCTCTAAGTTCAAAATTTAGCCTTTTAATAGGTAGTTGCATCATAGACAAGCTACACATCATGAGGTACCTTAAGATTTTTAAGGAGACTTTCGTGAAAAAAATAAATCACCTCATCTGTGGATTTTTAATGTTAGGTTGTGCTGCCGTAAGTATGGCGCAAACTGCCTCAGGTGTTGCTCAAATTAGGCGTGTTGTCACCAGTGTCAACAGTGCAGGTAAAGCAGTGGTGCTCTTTGACGATAAAGTGGACATGAGTTCTTTGAGGTCACCCAATCCAGCAGGTGATGTTTGGGTTACTCAGCAGTATCCTTTGAATTTTTCAGATAAAGATGACTGGGCCAAAACTAAAGTGGGCGTCTCACCTGGTAAAAATGGAACCTTGTTTCGAATTGTGGATTTTGTACCGACAACTGAAAAAATTGAACGCCTTCCCGTTGATACCATGATGAAAATTGTGGGTGACAATGTACCCAAACGTGGAATGCCTCCTCGCCACTCTATGATGCACAGAACTCGAACAGTTGACTACGCTTTGGTTCTTTCCGGTGAGATTGATATGTTGCTCGATGACACTGAAGTTCACTTGAAAGAAGGTGATGTCGTGGTTCAGCAAGCATCCAACCATGCATGGGTCAATCGTGGCACCAAGAATTGTAGGGTTGCCTTTATTTTGATGGATTCACAAGAGCCTTGAGCAATTGGGTTACTTGCCACAATGGGCACAGACTGTTGACGATACTTAACTGATGCACTTACGATGAAAATCATCTCAAAACTCGCCTTTATTTTTGTGGTTATCTTGTGGCAAGATTTCTTGTTTGCACAGAGCTTTCCCAATCACCCCATTCGCTTGATTGTTCAGTATCCTGCAGGAGGGGCTATTGATGTGTTAGCCAGAAATGTATCCCAACGAGCCCAGACTGAGTTAGGGCAAGCCATTGTGGTGGATAACAAACCAGGTGCGAGTGGTTTTATTGCTTTTGATGCATGTGCCAAGGCTGCAGGAGATGGTTATACCCTGTGTTTGGGCACAGGGGAGGGGATGTCCCTTAACCCATTTATGTTTGCCAAAATGCCCTACGATCCAGCGAAGGATTTTGTGGCTGTCGCCGATTTGGTCAGAATCTCTGGCGTCATTATTGCCTCGGCTAAATCACCCTATGACACTATGGCAGAACTCATCGCTTATGCCAAGGCTAATCCCAAGACTGTCAATTGGGCGAGTTTTGGGATGGGTAGTAATCCACATATTTACTTGAGTTGGATTGATCATCAAGCCAAAATAGAAATGACCCACGTACCCTACAAGGGATCGACACAAACTATACCTGCATTGCTATCAGGAGAATCGGATGTCACTTATGTGGCGTTGGGATTTGTTTTACCACTGATCAAGTCTGGGAAATTGAAAGCACTTGCAGTGACCAGTCCTAAGCGGTTAGCGCAACTCCCCAATATACCTACGTTGAGTGAATTGGGCTTGGATCCTGGTACGCAGGCTTGGGTCGGTATCTTTGCACCTGCGAAAACTCCTGTTCCGGTTATCGAGCAATTGAACCAAGCATTCACAAAGGCAGTCCACGATCCGATGCTCAATGAGACCTTTTTATCAATTCAAGCCTTTGAGCCAACTCCGAGTAGTCAGGAGGCATTTGCAAATTTTACAAGGCAAGACCGTCAATTGGCACAAAAAGTAATTCAAGCCACAAATATCAAGCTTGAACCTCAATAAAGTCTGTTATTTCTTTCTTAGATAGAGTTATTTTGTGTAAGTACATTTAATGATCCTCAAATGTATTGATCTATTTCAAGATAGCCCCATTTGTTTGAGAACCATTTCCCCTAAAATTCCGTACGGGTTTGCTAGAGTTTGAGGCATCTCGAAGTGGTTGTAGCCTTGTCCAACGATAAACTCCACAGGTTTACCCATGTCTTTCACGGCTTTTGCAAACTCCCGATTTTGACGTTTAAATTCAGGTGTTTCTTGGGAGCCGTGTGCAACGATGACGGGAGTGTTTAAAAGGCTTAAATGACGTTGTGAGCTCAAAGCCTCTTCCATCTCATCAGTGAATTTAACGTAGTTGCTTCGAGCAGACAGCCGAACAGGTTTGAGCTCATACATACCGCTGCACAATATCGCACCTTTAATCATATTCATTGGCAGACTATATTTTTTTTCCCAGTCAGTGGTGAGAGCAACACCCGCCAAGTGAGCGCCGGAGGAATGACTGGTGAGATAAATCTTATGGGGATCTCCGTTAAAGCTTTTTGCATTTTGATAGACCCAAGCAATGGCACGCTGAACTTGCTCGGCCATGGGCATTAAATCCCCATTGGCTTGTAAAACGTTGATAAAGTCTGGGATAACACAGTGAGCACCAGCATTTACGAATATATCAGCGTTGTAAGCGTAATCCTTGGCTCTACCCCCTCTCCAAGCACCACCGTGGATAAAGATATTGATAGGTGCATTGGATTTTGGGCTAAGAAAAACATCTAGTTTTTCAAAAGCCGTGGGACCATAAGAAAAGTTTTGAGGCTCTCCAAGGCGACGTCTGGTCAAATCACTATTACTAGCATATTGAGTCTGTATAAGTTGCAAATTAGGAGCATAGACGCTTTGATCATAAGCCGCATCGAGCTCAGCTTGGTCTAGATCAAGCCAAACAGAAGGACCTTTTGTTTTGGGTGCTATGCTCGTATTTTGGGCAAAGCTAGGTACCATTAGGCCTGCTCCCAAGGACAAAAGAAAAGAACGTTTTGAAGTCATTGTTCGCCTTCTAAAGAACAAAATTAATTGAAACTATGAAGTTAGACAATTCCTGAGTATTTATTCCACTCTTTGAATTTCCCGTAATTAAGAAGTATGAAAAATAAGGTTCGTTGGACCAGAATGTACTATCCAAGGGTCTGTCTAATATCATTCATTCTAAGGGTAAAGTTAAACTATCATATCGTGAATGAAAGTTCACAATAATAAAAAAATTATTGTATAGACTAAAGTAAATAATTTAAAGTGAAATAAAGTTAGCTCTTTTATTTCGACTGAACTCCAATTTATCTAGGCATAGTATTTTTTATAGTTGACATAATATTCGTAAACGAAGATTGATCTCATCTTGCGGGAGATCTAAGAAAATAATTTTTTCTTGGTTTGTGATCCAATTAAGTTGAATCATTAAATTAATAATCTCTTCTTTGGAGATATGTGTATGGGGTTCAGGATCGATGAAGAAATTTTTCATGATCGATTTTCCAACAATATTGATCAAAATACCAAAAAGTATTAATCCTAAAAAGTAAGTTACTGCAGCAACTAATTTCCCGCCGAGAGTGACAGGGAAAAATTCACTGTTACCAGTGACTGCCAAAAAGCTCCACCACGCAGATTGAGGGATAGAAGTAAAAACGCGTTTATCCTCTGGAATTTCATTGCCTGTCAAAGGATCTGTGGGAATGAAGACGGCTGGAGGAATTTCAAAACTTGTATCTGTATTTTTTAAATGTGCCAAAACATCAAGTTTATGTTGACCTTCAGTCATGACTTCTTCGGAATAACATCCACCTTCGATGTAGTACATAAGGGTAGAACTTGTCATAATCACCAAAAAGAAGCAGGTGAAATATATTTTTAAATTTGTTTTAATTGGATCAGTAGTAGCAGATTCAGACTTTGACGCTTCAATCGCTAGATGAAGCATCTTAAATATACGCATCATTTTTGCGACTTGTAGTGTCCGCATTAACTTAATTCCCTGAAACCCAGTGAGGTGTGCAACCTGTAAAATCGTGGGTAAGATGGCGAGTAAGTCTATTAATCCCCAAATGCTAAAAATATATTTAATTCGATTTCTTGCAATTATGACATTACCTAAATAGTCAAAAGTAAAAAAAACAACGGCAATATATTCAACAATTTTTAATTGATTTTCTAGATTTGAAGCAAGCGATTTGTCGGTTTCGATTGCAACTTCTAGGCATGAAATAAAAATAATAAAATTAATCAATAATTTCCAAAATTTAAATTCTGGAGAATTTTTGTCTCTAAAAATATTAGTAAAAAACTTCATTTCGTAAGCACATTTTATGCAAGAAGCGTCAACAAAACATCTTGAGTTTTGATGATGTAGTCTTGAAATTCAACACTCAATGGTGCTTCTAATTGTTTCCAAGAGCATTGAACCAAATCGCATCCAATGTCGCTAAATCCTGATGCAAAAGTAAATATAGCTGCGACAACCGTTAATTTGAATGTGTTTAAGATTTGATGTCTTAAATTTCTTCGCATAGCGATGAAAGCTAATGTTGGATTTTCAATACTTCGTAAATTCCTTTTCGAATTAGTAATTGAAGGAATTGAGTTATGCAGTTCTAAAGTTGCAATTGAAGTCAATTCACCTGCATGGTCATGCGAAGAGTTAATCGTTCTCGATTCAAGATTAATTTTTCCAAATTCAGCTAGACTATAGTCATCAATTTGTGTTTTCATCCTCGATTGACTATTGTTTTTAATAGTTAGTTGCTTTTCTTTCTTGGCCAAGGCCAAGGACTCTTTTGCCACACTAAGGGTCAGAGTTTCATTATTTGAAGTTTTGCTAATGTATCTGTCATCTTGAAGATTCATCGTATTGTTGGATGGGGAATAAATCTTTTCGACCACTTGATTGTTGTGAAAATCTAATTCATTCGTATTTTCATCTATCTTCCCGAGTTCTTTTGAAGATTTCTTATTTGATATATCTTTGATTTCATTATCTAATTCGTCAGAAATAATATTTGATTTTTCTGATATCTTTTGCTGTTGAAACTCTTTAGAGGAAAAATTATTTTTTGATCCTTTGTATTGTTTCTTTGTGATAACTACATTATCAATTGTTATTAAAGGAGAATTTTTTTCTAAAAGCCTTAACTTTCCATGAACCTCTTCTAGATCATCATTGATTTTTGAGAGACGATTTGCATTTTCTTTACTGGTGATTTTGTTAATTGATTGAATAAGTTCAGCCTTTTTGTTGGCTGTGCTATCACTCGCTTTATTTCTATCCACTATCAACGTAGTTGTTTCATAAGGATTGGAAGTAAACGGAACATTTCGATCGCGAATTTCATCAGAATTTAGATTTTCTTTTGACTTAGATATGTTTATATCTGAATTGATTTTTAGAGAAGTAGATTGAGTATTTACTTCAATTTTTAACGATGGATTTGTTTCCGAATGATCAGCAAAACTTTCTGGAGCAGTAGATATAATTGACGATGAAATTTCGTTAGAATTGATTGATATTTTGTTAGATATTGATTCTTGATTTTGTATAGATTGGATATTTTTTTCAATTACTTCGGGAACGATATGCTGCTGATTGTTTAATGAATTTTTTGATCCTAGCAATTGAATATTTTTATCTTCTGTAGAATTCTCAATTGAAATTGAATTTGAATTATCAATTTTGATTTCAGCAGTTTTTGATTTATCTTTTGTAGAAGAATTTTGCAATTCTTGAATATTTTCATTGGTTTTTTTTGATGTGATTTTTGCAATATTTGGCTTTGAATTTGTCGGTTTCTCATTTCTTGAATCAAGATCTTGGATTTCATTGTCAAAAATTATTCCTTTAGATTCATTTGACTCTGTATTGTGTTGAATT
>Ga0164297_10001629_pt1 | contig 23444 bp, 21 predicted proteins | sample GEODES058metaG_FD_113539 | JGI IMG/M metagenome (GOLD analysis project Ga0164297, IMG submission 113539) | Dystrophic lake water microbial communities from Trout Bog Lake, Wisconsin, USA - GEODES058 metaG | ecosystem: Environmental > Aquatic > Freshwater > Lake | place: USA: Trout Bog Lake... | reverse complement strand
CACCCCACGCCCGCGCAAGGAGCGCCTGCCCAGGCCCCCGCGGTCCCGCCGCGCCCTGCTGCGCGCCCTCAAGTCCTGCCTGAAGCCCAAAGGCATGGCCATCTGGCCCGACCGCATCGCCGCTCGACGAAAGAGCGAGTGAACCTCGGATACACGAGGCTTGCCCATATTGTTCCGTATTAGCAACGGCATTGCGAGCGCAGCGAAGCAATCCACCCTTCTCTCTGCCTCGCTGTCTCTTTGTGACCCTGCTTCCTTCTTGAACAAGCGCAGCGCTATCGCGGTTCCAAGAGGAACCGCTGTCGCTTCCGTCGCCGCGCGAAGACGCGCGTCAGCGCGTCAGCAAGCTCGCATCTCCATAAGAATAAAACCGATACCCCGCCTCAATCGCATGCCCATACGCCGCCCGCATGCGTTCAGTCCCGGCAAACGCACACACCAACATGAACAGCGTCGAGCGTGGCAGATGGAAGTTGGTCAGCAGCAGGTCGGCGCTGCGAAACCTGTGGCCTGGACGCAGGAAGATGCTGGTTTCCCCCGCGAAGGGATGGATCACCCCCGCCTCATCGACCGCCGTTTCCAGCAGCCGCAGCGTTGTGGTCCCCACCGCCACCAGGCGGTGCCCCGCCGCCCGTGCCGCGTTGATGCGTGCCGCCGAAGCCGCGGTGATAAGCCCACGTTCGGCGTGAATCCGATGCTGCGCGATATCCTCATGCCGCAGCGGCAGGAATGTCCCGGCCCCGACATGCAGCGTGATCGTCTCCCGCTGCACCCCGCCCGCCGCCAGTGCGGCCAGCAATTCGGGCGTGAAATGCAGCCCCGCCGTCGGCGCGGCCACCGCTCCCTCGTTCCGCGCGAAGATGGTCTGATAGTCGCTGGCATCCGCCGCGGTCGGCCCCTCCGGCCGCGAGATATAGGGCGGCAGGGCCAGCGCCCCCGCCGCGTTGAGCGCCGCGGCAAACGCCTCGCCATCGAGCTTGAACCGCAGCGCCACCCCGCCATCCTCGTCCCGGCTGACAACATCCGCGCTCAGCACCTCGCTGCCGTCGACCGTCACCGTATCGCCCACCCGCAACCGCCGCGCATTGCGCGCCAGCGCATGCCAGGTCCCATCCGCCAGCGGCCGATCGAGCGTCAGCCCGATCCTCGCATTCCCCCGCCGCGCCGAAAGCTGTGCCGGAATGACCCGTGTATCGTTGGCGATCAGCAGGTCCCCGGGCCGCAGCAGCGACGGCAGGTCGCGCACGATCCGATCGTGCAACCCATTCGCGGCGACATGCAGCAGCCGCGCCGCATCCCGCGGCCGCGCCGGCGCGTGGGCGATCCGCTCGGCCGGCAGCGCGAAGTCGAAATCGGCCGCCGAGGAAAGCTCAGTCGCGGGAATAGGTGGAAATCTCGATGAGGTTGCCATCGGGATCACGGCAATACACCGAGGTCATCGGCCCCAGCGCCCCGATCTTCGCCGCTGGCCCCTCGGTGATGGTGACGCCGCACGCCGTCAGATGAGCAACGATATCGCGCGGCCCGATCGCCGTGGTGAAACACAGGTTATGCGACCCCGGCACCGGGATCGCCGCCGTCGTCCGCTCGCCATCGGCTGGATCGAGATTGATCTTCTGCCCGCCAAACCGCAGCGCCGTCCGGTTCTTCGGCCCGAACTCCTCGCGCTCCATGCCCAGCACCCGCTGGAACCACGACGCGGAGATCTCCACGTCGCCACAGGTCAGCACGAGGTGGTCAAGGCGATCGACGGTGAAGCGCATTATTCCATCCCGTCATAAAAATCATTTCCCTTGTCATCTATTACGATGAATGCCGGGAAGTTTTCCACCTCAATACGCCACACCGCTTCCATGCCGAGCTCGGGGTATTCAAGCTGCTCGACCTTGCGGATGCAGTCTTGCGCCAGGCGTGCGGCCGGTCCGCCGACGGAGCCGAGATAGAACCCGCCATAGGCCTTGCAGGCATCCTTGACGGCGCGCGAGCGGTTGCCTTTGGCCAGCATGACGAAACTGCCCCCGGCCGCCTGGAACTCCGCGACATAGCTGTCCATCCGCCCGGCCGTCGTCGGCCCGAAACTCCCGGTCGCCATGCCTGTCGGCGTCTTGGCAGGCCCCGCGTAGTAGACCGGATGGTTCTTCAGGTAGTCCGGCAGCCCGGCCCCGGAATCGAGCCGCTCCTTCAGCTTGGCATGTGCGATGTCACGGGCGACCACCATGGTCCCGGTCAGCGACAGCCGCGTCTTCACCGGATAGGCCGAGAGCTGCTTGCGGATCTCCGCCATCGGCCGATTGAGGTCGACGTTGACCACTTCGCCACCCAGGATCTCGTCGGTCGCCTCGGGCAAATAATGCGAGGGATCATGCTCGAGCTGCTCGAGGAAGATGCCCTCCGGCGTGACCTTCGCCTTGATCTGCCGATCCGCCGAGCAGGAGACGCCGATGCCGATTGGCAGCGACGCACCATGCCGCGGCAGGCGCACGATGCGGACATCGTGGCAGAAATACTTGCCGCCGAACTGCGCCCCGATGCCGTTCTTCCGGCTCAGCTCCAGCACCTGCTGCTCAAGCTCCAGGTCGCGGAACGCGTGCCCGGCCTTGCTGCCCTTGGTCGGCAGCGCGTCGAGCCATTTGGTCGACGCCAGCTTCACCGTCTTCAGCGTCGTCTCCGCCGAGGTGCCGCCGATCACGATCGCGAGGTGATAGGGCGGACAGGCCGAGGTCCCCAGCGTCTTCATCTTGGTATCGAGAAACGCCAGCAGCTTGGCGGGGTTCAGCACCGCCCGCGTCTCCTGGAACAGGAACGTCTTGTTCGCCGACCCGCCACCCTTGACCACGAACATCAGATGCAGCTCGTCCGCGTGATGGTCGCCGGGCGACGCATAGATGTCGAACTGCACCGGCAGGTTGTTGCCGGTGTTGACCTCCTCGTACATCGACAGTGGCGCGTTCTGCGAATAGCGCAGATTGGTCTCGGTATAGGTCCGCGCGACGCCCCAGGAGATCGCCTCCTCCTCGTCGCCCTCCACCCACACCCGCTGGCCCTTCTTGCCGAACACGATCGCCGTGCCGGTGTCCTGGCACATCGGCAACACGCCGCCGGCGGCGATGTTGGCGTTCTTCAGCAGATCGAGCGCGACGAAGCGGTCATTGCCCGACGCCTCGGGGTCCTTGAGGATATTGGCGAGCTGCGCCAGATGCGCGGGCCGCAGCAGGTGGTTCACCTCATGGATCGCCGTGAAGGTCAGCTCGGTCAGAGCCTCCGGCGCGATCTTCAGAATGGTCTTGCCATCCGCCGTCGTGGTCGAGACACCCTTGATATCGAGCCTGCGATACGGCGTCGGGTCCTCGCCGAGCGGGAACATCGGGCTGTAGAGGAAATTTGCGGGACGGGCAGGGGCGTTCATGGCGGCGCTCAGGATTTGGTGGGCGGACGGCGGCGGAAAGCGTCGAGGCTGACGACCTGATGGTCCTCCGCCTTCGCCTCCTCGGGTGCGGCGTCGGGTAGCGCTTCCGGCTCGGCTTCGGGCTCCGGCTCGACGTCGTCCTGCTCGCTGAGGTCGACGCTGAAGCGCATGCCGTGCCGGGCATAGGGATCGGCGAAGGCGGTGATGGCGGCCAGCGGAATGCGCAAGGTCGACGGCACGCCGCCGAACGACAGGCCGACGCTCATCAGCCCGGCATCCTCGTCGACGATGAGGTCCCAAAACTGGTGCTGCAGGACGATCGTCATCTCCTGCTTGTACTGCTCCTTCAGCCGCGGCGGGATCGACACGCCGGGATGGTCGGTCCTGAAGGTGATGTAGAAGTGATGCTCCCCTGGCAGGCCCTGCGCGGCGGCATGCTGGAGGGCGCGCACCATCACATGGCGGAGCGCCTCCTCGGTCCAGGTATCATAGGGCAGCAGGCTTTCCGGCTGCTGGTTGGTATCGTCTTCCATCGGATGTCCTAGGCTTGCCGGGTTCCCTTAGCGCCTGGGGCCGGATGGGGGAAGGGTCGTTCTCCGCCGCCCCTCACAGCCGCCGCGGAATATGCCGGCACAACGCCGCCGATGTCAGCATCACCGCCCCTCCCGCGACAAACACCGCCGGCAAGGCGAACAGGCTCAGCAACACCGCACAGACCGCCGGCGGCGCCAGTTGCGAGACGTCGCGAAAGCTCTGGAACACCGTCGTCATCTCGGCGCGCTCATGGGCATGAACCGCCCGCAGAAACAACAGGTTCCCCGCGCCATCGACCAGGCTCGCCCCCATCGCGGCCATCACCAGCAGAAGGGCACCCACCCATGGTGCGGCGAACGAAAATGCCGCGCCCACGCTCAACGCGCCAGAAATCGCATACCCCGTGAGCAACAACCACCGCAGCCCGAATCGCCGCCCCGCCCAGCCCCAGACCGGAACCATGCACACCCAGGCCGTGCCGATGGAGGCCACCATCCCCCCGGTCTCCGCCCCCAGCCCCGAGGTGACCGCGAAAATCGGCACATAGACATAAAACATCGCCCACCAGCTCGACCGCGCCGACGCCAGCGTCCAGGCCAGCATCAGCCGCGGCTGGGAGAAAAATCGCGGCAGAAACCGGATCGGATTCACCGGCGCCCGCCGCGCCCCGGCAAACGCCACCTGCTAGGCCGGCCGCAACGCCCAGAACAGGCCCAGCACCGACAGCGCGGCCAATGCCGTCACCGCAAACGGGGCGGCCGGCGCCACATGACCCTGCAGATGAACGCCAAGCCACGGCCCCAACGTCCACGGCCCCGCCGAGGCGAAAATCCGGATCGGCTCGAAATGCCGCAACGCACCGCGCGGCACATTGTCGAGCATGTACAACTGCGTCGTGGTCTCGATGCAGGCGATCGCGAACGAACTCAACACCAGGCCCAACGCCAAGGCCACCACATGGTCGAGCGAGAACATCGCACTCGCCACCATCATCACACCCGTGCCCAAGGTGAAGACATAGCGACGCCGCAAAAGCCGGGTCAGCAACGGAATGCTGAACCGGCCAAAAATCGTCAGCACACCCACACAGACATACAGCACCGTCACCGCCCGGGCGCTGCCCAACAGCCGCAAAGCCACCAACGGTACCACCGCCAGCAACGTCGCCTGGCCCATGGCGGGAAGCACGAACAAGCCCAGAAAACCCAGCGCCTGGTCGCGCGGCAAGGTGCCGATGGTGGCGGTCATCTGAGACACAACGAAAGAAAGCGGGCTCCGCCGGCCAAGGGCCGAGAGGCCCTTGGAACCCACAAACTCTCTTGGCTGTGGAACCGGCCTTCAGTCGCGATCCCACGATCTCGCCATGGAGACTGGCGAAGCCCATCAATCATAGCGACCGCACCGATGTTCGAGCGGATCGGACGTCTGATTGCCTGCGGCGCGAAGAAAGGCGTTCGCAGCTGAAGGTCGGCGATCCAGCCGCTGATGTGGATGGGGTTCTCAGGGCCTCCAGGCCCTGAGCCGGCGGAGCCTTGCTTGCCTTACCCACGCCTTCAGCCAAGCCCGCCATCTTCCCGGATCATCGCCGCTGCCTTCTCGCCGATCATGATGCTCGGCGCGTTGGTATTCCCCGTCGTGAGCGTCGGCATGATCGAGGCGTCGGCGATGCGCAGGCCGGTCACTCCATGCACCCGCAGCCGGCTGTCGACCACCGCCCCAGGGTCCTCGCCCATCCGGCAGGTGCCGACGGGGTGGTAGATCGTGTTGCCATTGCGCCGGGCGAACTCGGTGAGGTCGTCCGGCGCGGTGACCGCGGGCCCGGGGGCGATTTCCTCGACGCTGTATTGCGCGAGGGCGGGGGAGGCGAAGATGGCGCGCACCTGGGCGATCCCGGCGTTGAGCACCTGCTGGTCGCTGCGGGCGGAGAGATAGTTGGGACGGATCAGCGGCTTGTCCAGCGGGTTGGCGGATTGCGCCATGATGGTGCCGCGGCTGTCGGGGCGAACCGGGCAGACGGCGCAGGACATGCCTGGCGCGCGTTCGAGGGTCATGGCCCGGGTGGGGTCGTAGCTCGCCGGCGTGAAGAGCAGTTGCAGGTCGGGGCTGGCGAGGCCTTCGCGTGAGCGGGTGAACACCTGGGCGGTGGTGGTGCCGAAGGTGAAGGCGCCCTTGCCCTGCAGCACGTAGCGCACGGCCTCGCCCATGAGGCGGATGCCGTGGGCGAGTTCGTTGGTGGTGACTGAGCCTTTCACGCGATGTGCAACGCGGACGATGTAGTGGTCCTGCAGATTGGCGCCGACGCTGGGGGAGTCGTGGACGGTTTCGATGCCGAGCCCGCGCAGGTGGTCGGCCGGACCGATGCCGGAGAGCTGCATGAGATGCGGCGAGTTGACCGCGCCGCCGCTGAGGATGACTTCGCGCCGCGCGCGCAGGATGTGGTCCGTGCCGCCCTGACGATAGGCGACGCCAATGCACTGCTTGCCCTCGAAGACAAGCTTTGTCGCGATGGCGCCGGTGACGATGCGCAGGTTCGGGCGGCCCTTGGCCTGGCGCAGGAACGTCGTCGCGGTCGACCCACGGAACCGGCCATTGCGCGAGTTCTGCGAGTAGCCGACCCCTTCCTGTTCCTCGCCGTTGAGGTCCTTGCGGAACGTATGCCCGGCCTGTTGCGCCGCCTCGACGAAGCGGTGCGTCAGCGGCAGCACGGTGGGATAGTCCACCACCCGCATCGGCCCATCCTTGCCGCGATAGGCCGCATCGCCTGGCCCGTAGCGTTCCGACTTGCGGAAGAACGGCAACACGTCGTCATACGACCAGCCGCGGCAGCCCATCTGCGCCCAGCCGTCGAAGTCCGCGGGATTGCCGCGGACATAGAGCATGCCGTTGATCGAGCTTGACCCGCCAAGCACGCGCCCGCGCGGCCAATGGATGCTCCGGCCGGCGGTGCCCGGTTCCGGCTCCGAGGCATAGTTCCAGTTGACCAGCGGATTCTTCATCAGCTTGATCACCCCCGCGGGGATGTGAATCCACGGATACCAGTCGCTCGGCCCGGCCTCGAGCAGCGTCACGCTGGCACCGGTCTCGCTTAGCCGGCTGGCGACGACGCAGCCGGCCGAGCCGGCGCCGACGACGATATAGTCGGTCTCCTGGGCCATGGCGCCGCGGCCTATTCGACGATGGACGCGTGGGCGATGTTGGACAGCGCGTTCATCCGCGCGTCATGCACCTCGTTGGTATGGCGCGCGTTGCTGAGGAAGGCGAAGGAGACGCCGGACTCCGGATCCCCCCAGCAGTAGGACGAGCCGGCGCCGCCATGGCCGAAGGTGCGGGGATGCGCCAGCGTGCCGATACTGCGCGAGGTCTCGCTCTCGCCGCGGATATGCGGGCCGACACCGCGATGGGCGGGGCCGCCGTTGTTGAGATCGATGCGCTCGCCGGTGAAGTTGCGGGTGACATACTCCATCGTTCGCGGCGAGACGATGCGCGCCGCGCCGAGCCGCCCGCCCTGCACGAGCGCCTGGTAGAACGCCGCCATCGCCCGCGCCGTCGCGTAGCCGCCGCCGCCAGGCCGCCCGGCGCGGCGGGTCGCCGGCAGGCTTTCGCTGGCGATCGACGCCATGTCGGCGGCGGGATCGTGCATGTCGGCACAGGCCGGCTGCACCGCGTCGGGCACGCCGACGAACAGCTCCTCGGCGATCCCCAGCGGCGCGGTGACGCGCGCGCGGATGACTTCGCGGAAATCCTGGCCGGTCAGCTCCTCCATGACCATGGCGGCGACCCAATGGGCCGAGCCGGGATGGTAATGGACGCGGCTGCCGGCCGGCCACTCGGGCACGAAGTCACAGACGGCCGCACGGATCTTCGCGTGGTCCTCGAGGATCTCGGCGGGGATCACCGCATTGGGAAAGCCGCCCTGGTGGGTGAGCAGCTGCAGGATGGTGATCTCGCCCTTGCGGTGCTTGCCGAACCCCGGCAGCAGGTCGGCGATGCGGTCGCTGTAGCGCAGGAGACCGTCCTCGACGAGCGACCACAGCGCGGCGGTGGTGACGACCTTGGTGTTGGAGAACAGCAGGAACAGGGAGCGGTCGGTGGCCGGGGTGCCGAGGCGGGCATTGCCGAAGCTGCGGAACAGCCCGAGCTGGCCGCGCCGCGCGATGGCGACCTGGGCGCCGGGATAGTCGCCGCGGGCGATCTGCGCCTCGATGGTGGCGCAGAGCAAAGCGAGGCGCTTGGGATCGAGACCGAGGGCGGCGGGGTCGGCGGCGGTGAGCGGGAAGGTCATTGGGGCGTTTCCTTGATTTTGGGCGAGCCTAGCCGGTTCAGGGCGTGGCGACAAAAACCTGCCTGGTGGCAAACGAAATCCACACCCGGCGGCTGGCGAGCCAGTCGGCGCCGAGCAGCATGTCGGCGACCGGGCTCGGGCGGATGGGGGCGGCCCAGAGCCTGGGATGGTCGGTGGTTTCGGGACCGATGCGCAGGCGGCTGAATGCGTGCAGATGGGCCATGACGGCGCGCGGGCCGAGGCCGCCGAGCGCGCGGGCGGGGTCCTGGGCGAGGGCCGTCTCGGTGAGGCCGAGGCGGGCCAGGCCGGGAGCGGCGAGCAGGCTGGTGCTGGCGCCGGTGTCGAGCAGGGCACGGAGCGGGACGCCGTCGATATCGACCAGGATGGTGAGCGCGGCCTCGGCCGGGTTCTGGGTGGGGAGGGCGACATAGGGAGCCGGCCAGGGGAGGAAGGTGCCGGTGCAGCCGGCGACGGTGAAAAGGTCGAGGCGCCGGGCGGGGAGATCCAGGGCGAGGTCGAACAGCGCGAGGAAATCGCGGCCGAGCAGGCCGTCGATGCGGTGGCCGCCGGCGTCCTCGTGGGCGATGGCGGCCACCGTCAGGCTGGTGTCGTGGTTCACCGTGCGGCGGGCGAGCGGGAGGCCGCCGAGGGAGAAGTTGCGCGGCAACGCGTTGCGCCGGCGCTCGATGCCGCCGATGCCGCGCATGGTGGTGGCGACCCATTCGTCCTGCGCGAGGTCGAAGCGGGCGACGGCCGATGGGGTGACGACGGAGCGTTGCGCGCCGGTATCGAGGATCATGGTCGCCGGCCGGTCGTTGATGACGGCGGTGACGAGGATGGAGCCGGCGGCGATGTCGAGCGTGACGGTGGTGCGCGGGGAAACGACGCAGGCCGCCACTGCGGTTTTGGCCAGCAGCGCGAGCAGCAGGGGGGCCAGCCGTCCCGCCTGGAGGGTCACCAGAGCGGCGTGCCGTCCATCGTCGAGACGTGGGCCGAAATGACTTTCCAGCCCGCATCGGGAAAGCGCACCCAGGTCTGGCTTTGCCGGCCGATCAGGTCGCGGCCGCGGACCTTGAATTCGAGGTTCACGGTGGCGAGGTTGGCCCCGAGGGTAAGAATTTCGAGCCGGATGCGGTGCTCCTTGATGCCCGGGCCTGGCGGACGGGCGACGCGGTGGGCGTGGATCGCGTCGAAGCCGTAGCCGTTCTCGTGCAGGGCGTAGCGGATGGTGTGCGGGCTGTTCCAGAACGTGGCGTCGAGCACGTCGACGTTCTTGTCGATCAGCGCCTGTTCATAGGCCTCGAACAGGGCGGCGACTTCGGCGACGATGCCGGGGCGGTTGACGGCGAGGTCGGTCATGCGGCGGCTTCCAGAGCTAGGGCGACAGCGATGAGGGTGGCGTCGGTGCCGTGGCCGCCGATGATCGACAGGCCGACAGGCGCACCCTCGACGGTGGCGCCGGGCAGGTTGACCTGCGGCACGCCGGTGAGGCCGCCATGGGCGCAGAGGCAGGTGATGCGATCGCGCAATGGCGTCAGGACCGGCAGCGGCAGGCCCTTCTTCGGCGCCGGGAAGGCGGTGGTGGGCAGGCACATGATGACGCCGGGAGGCAGCAGATAGGTAAGGCGCCCGCGCGCCTCCTCGCGCATCAGGGCGGCCCAGCCGTGCTCGGCGGGCGCGATCTGCGAGCCGGCGATCAGCCCGGCGGCGACGCTGAAGGCGACGCGGGGATTGTCGCGTTCGATCCATGGCCGAAAAGTCTGCCAGGCTTCGGCGGGCTGCAGGGTGCGTTGCGCGCGGGCCCAGACGGAGAAGCCCTGCGGCGCCATCATGTCCTCGCGGGTATGGCCGATCAGCCGCGCGAGGCGATCGACCATTGGCCGCAGCGCCGCCGCCGTCGCGCGATCGGCGAATGCGAACGCGTCAGCGGCGATCAGCAGGGTTCGTGGCAGCGTCGCCGCCGGCGCCTCGCCGAGCAGGACGGTGGAGACGCGCGCGAAGGTGGCGGCATCGCGGGCGAACCAGCCGGTGGTGTCCGAACTCGGCGCCTGCGGCAACATGCCGGTGAGGTCGAGCCGCCCGTGGGTGGGGCGGATGCCGTAGAGGCCGCAGAAGCTGGCGGGCACCCGGACGGAGCCGCCGGTGTCGGTGCCGAGCGCTGTGTCGCAGAGCCCCGCGGCGACCGCGGCGGCGGAGCCGGAGGAGGAGCCGCCGGGCACGCGGTCGGGGGCGGCCGAGTTCAGCGGCGTGCCGTCGAAGGGGTTCTCGCCGAGGATGCCGAGCGAGACCTCGTCGGTGATGGTCTTGCCGATCAGCGTCGCGCCGGCGTCGAGCAGGGTTTGCACGGCCCAGGCGTTGCGGGTGGGGATCGGGTTGGTGCGGGCCCAGTCGTGGTTGCCGCCGCCGGTGGGGTGGCCGGCCATGTCGAACAGGTCTTTGGCGGCGAAAGTCAGGCCCGCGAGCGGGCCGCCCGGCGTGCCGTCGATGCGCAGGCGGGGGCCGGGGATGAAGGCGTTGATGCTGTCGGTCATGGCGGCATTTGAGCCGGGCCGGGCCGGCGCGTCCAGGAGGTATTTCGCTGTCAGATCGGCATGCCCGGTGGCGGCGGCAGGGTTCCGGGCGTGCGGAAGGCGGCGGGGGTCTGGGCGAAGGCGGCGATGCTGTCCAGGGCTGCGCGGCGGTGGGCGCGGAGCAGGGGGTCCTGGCCGGGCTCGGCCATGTGGGCGGCGAGGGCGTCGCGGAGATCGGCGATGACGTCGCGGGCGATGGCCTGGACGAGGGCCGAGGCGGCATCGCTGGCGGCGAGCGCGAGGAGGTGGCGGAGCATGACGTGCTCGACACGGAGTTTCACGGCGCCGGCAAGGCCGGATGCGGCGGGCGCGCGCCAGGTGGCATCGAGGGCGGCGTTGAGGACGTCGTGCAGGCTGGGCAGGGAGGCGTCGCGCTGGTGGTATTCGACGAGGCGGGCGGCGCGCTGGGGGCTGAGCAGGAGGGCGAAACTGTGGGTGGCGGCGCCCTCGGCGGCGCCGAGCGGGTCGAAGGTGAGGCCGGTGTGGCCTGTGAACGAGTCGCGGGTCCGGTCGTATTCCGGCGGGCGCGGGGGAAGCAGTTGCAACAGGTCCTCGCGTAGGGTGAGGGTCCCGGGCGAGATGGTGGCGAGGACGGCGTGGAGCGCGCGGCGCTGATCGTCGCCGGGGACCATCTTCGTCACCAGCTGGCCATCGCCGCGCAGGGCGTAGCGGAAGTCCTGGCCGCCGATCAGCTTCACCGCGGCTTCGGTCTGGTAGCGGTGGAGCAGGTAGAGCGGCACCAGGACGTCGGCGAGCAGGGCCATGGGGCGGCCGGGCTTGATGGCCTTTTCGCCGAAGCGGGCCAGCGCGGCGGCGCGGACGTCGAGCAGGCGCAGGAGTTCCTCGGCGGCGTCCTCGCCGGTGTCCCAGTTGTGGCCCTTGGGATGGACGCCGGTTTCCGGGACGGCGTCCTGCTGGGCGATGGTGTAGAGGCCGGCGCGGGCGGCGTCCTCGAGGATGCGGTTGAGATATTCGGCTTCCTGCTCCGGTGTCGTGCCGGGCGGGAACTGGGCATAGCCCCAGGTGATGGAGATCTCGTCCCATTTGCCGATCTGCGGGCCATAGGCCTCGGACATATCGATCTCGCCGTTCCCCTTGAGCTTCAGGACGGGGGCCGGGTAGTCGCAGACCGACATGTCGCTGCCGAAGGTGCTGGCGACGTGGTTGTGGTCGAGGCCGAGGGTGTGGCCGACTTCGTGGGCGGAGAGTTGGCGCAGGCGGGCCATCATGAGGTCGTGGACCTCGGGGCTCGGGGTGTCGTCGTCGTAGGGTGAGAGCAGCGCCTCGGCGATCATGCGCAGATGGCGGTCGCGCAACGACGTCAGCGTGACGGCGCCCTGGATGATCTCGCCGGTGCGGGGGTCCCAGATCATCTTGCCGTTGGAGAAGCCGCGGGTGGCGCGAGGGACCCAGTTGATGATGTTGTAGCGGATGTCGATGGGATCGGCGCCTTCGGGCAGCAGCTCGACCTGGAAGGCGTTGCGGAAGCCGGCAGCCTCAAAGGCCTTGTTCCACCAGCGGGCACCTTCGAGCAGGGCGGTGCGCATCGGCTCCGGTGCGCCGCGGTCGATGTAGTAGACGATCGGCTTGACGGGCTCGCTGATGGCGGCGTGCGGGTCCTTCTTCTCCAGGCGATGGCGCAGCGCGTAGTGGATGTCTTCGGGTTCTTCGAGCGAGGCGGCGAAATCGTGGAAGATCACGCTGCTGAAGAAGGAGGAGCGGGGGTCGAAGCGGCGTGGTTTGAATCCGGGCTCCGGCAGCTGGAGGAAACAATTGCGGACCCGCAAGGTGATCGACCGCGGATCCGGCGTCAGCGCGGCGAGGCCCTCGACCTGGCCGTTGCCGAACCAGAAGGGGAGCAGGGTGGCGCGCGGGTTGCTGAAGGTGAGAATGGCCTCGACCTGGGTGTTCAGCGGGAAGGCGCCGGTGCCTTCCTCGGCGATGGCGGAGCGCCCGGGGTCGAGCGTGTAGGCGCCCTCGCCGGCGCGGCTGAGCTGGCCGGCGAGATCGGTGGCGTCGCGCAGGAAGAAGGCGGTGGCGTCGACCAGCAGGCCGTCATCGGTGTCCTCGGCGATGTCGAAGGACCACAGGACGGAGTCCGGGAAGGACTGGCGCACGGAGAGTTGCTGGGCGGGCTCGGGCGAGGAGGTGCGCCAGGCGGTGTTGACCGCGACGAGGAAGAGGCGGGCGCCGCGGCGCTCGAAGCGCACGACGTTGGGGCGGCTGAGGTTGCCGCGCTCGAGGCGGTGGTCGCCGAGGGCGTGGGAGAGGCGATGGACGTGCAGGAGCTCGGAGCCGGGGCTGCGGACGCGCATGAACAGGCGGCCGGCGGCACTGTCCCAGTGCAGCGGGATGAAGCCGTCGAGCGTGCGGAGGGCGCGGGCGGCGAGGGGGGATGCGGTGCTCATGATGGGCGCGAGTGTGGCGCCTCACGGGCGGTCGTCAATGGCGGATGACGCCGTGCGGGGAGCCGGCGGCTGCGACGCGCATGTCGTCGCAGCCGCCGGGGCGTTACGAGTAGTCTTCCTCGAGGGTGAGGTCCTGTTCCTTGCCGGGCGCGATGGCGTTGAACACCACCGAGAGCACGACGGAGATCAGGATGTTGACCACCAGCGCGATCAGGGCGACGTAGCAGGGGAAGGACGTGCCGCCGATCTGCAGCGGCCAGACCGGGGCGAAGTTGTTCGCCGCGACCATCCAGGTGCCGAGCACGAAACCGACGAGCCAGCCGATCAGCAGGGCCCAGCCGTTCAGCCGCCGGGTGTAGAGGCCGAGGATGACCGAGGGGACGGTCTGGATGATCCAGACGCCACCGAGCAGCTGCAGCCAGAGCGCGTATTGCAGCGGCAGGGCGAAGATGAACACCAGGGCGCCGGCCTTGATGACGAGGGAGACGACCTTGGCCATCTTGCTTTCGTCGGCGTCGGTGCAGGCGGGGTTGATGAACTCGCGATAGATGTTGCGGGTATAGGTGTTGGCCGTCGCGATGGACATTATGGCGGCCGGAACCAGGGCGCCGATGGCGATGGCGGCGAAGGCGACGCCGACGAACCAGTCGGGGAAGAGCGCCATGAACAGGGCGGGGACGGAGAAGTTGTTCGAGTAGCGCTTGAAGCCGTCGGCGAACTCGGGCATCGCCTGGACCCCGACGGCGATCGACATGAAGCCCACGAGGGCGAGCAGGCCGAGCATCAGCGAATAGGCGGGCAGGATCGCCGCGTTGCGACGGACCACGCGCGCACTCGACGAGCTCAGGATGCCGGTGATGGAGTGGGGATAGAGGAAGAGCGCCATGGCCGAGCCGAGGGCAAGCGTTCCGTAGGCGCTGAAGGAGCCGTAGGAATTGGCCGGCGGGGTGGCGAGCAGCAGCTTGGCGGCGGGGATGGCGGCGAACATCTTGCCGTAGCCGCCGACATGGATGGGCACCGCGATGACCACGGCGATCACGGTGACGTAGATCAGCACGTCCTTGACGACGGCGATCATGGCCGGCGCGCGCAGGCCGGAGGTGTAGGTGAAGGCCGCGAGGATGACGAAGGCGATGATCAGCGGCAGGTCGCCGATGAAGCCCGAGGTCTCGACTCCCATGGCGCCGATGACAACCTGGATGCCGACGAGCTGCAGGGCGATGTAGGGCATGGTCGCGAGGATGCCGGTGAAGGCGACGGCCAGGGCGAGCCAGCGATTATGGAAGCGGCCGCGCACGAAGTCGGCCGAGGTCACATAGCCGCGCTTGTGGGCGACGGACCAGAGGCGCGGGAAGACGATGTAGAGGAGCGGGTAGATCATCACCGTGTAGGGCACGGCGAAGAACCCGAGCGCGCCGGCGCCGAACATGAGGGCGGGCACGGCGATGAAGGTGTAGGCGGTGTAGAGATCGCCGCCGATCAGGAACCAGGTGATGAAGGTGCCGAAGCGGCGGCCGCCGAGGCCCCATTCATGCAGCAGGTCGAGATCGCCGCGGCGCCAGCGGGCGGCGAAGAAGCCGAGCCAGGTGACGAAGAGGAAGAGGAGGGTGAAGACGACGAGAGCGGTGACGTTCATCGTCTCAGCGCTCCAGCTGGTAGACGAAAGCGATGATGACGGCGCTGATGATCACCCAGACGAGCTGATACCAGTAGAAGAACGGGATCCCGCCCCATTCCGGCGTCGCGCTGTTGTAGGAGGACACCCACAGCATGGCGATAAAGGGCAGGATCAGCAGGAGGCGTGCCCAGATGACGGGCCGCACTGGGCGATGTTCAGGATTGCTGTCAGACATTGGTTCCTCCCCGTGGACACGATCAGTTCCCGGAATCTTTGAGTGTCCGGATGGTGGGCGATCAGGCTCAGAGGCCGGAAATTCAGCAGGCTCTCCCGACCGGTCACAGAATTGTGTCTTACGATAGCCGTCGTTTGTCGCGTCGCGCAACGCCGGCGACGCCGCGGCGGACCGTCGGGGGTGATGCCGGTCTGGCCAGAGCGGGCTATAACTGTCGGACTAATGTGCTGGCCGGGATTGTCCGCGTCGGAGGAGATGCTCATGGCTGATGGAGTGAGCCCGGACGCGGGCCGGACGATCGCCCCGGCGTTGCTGCTCGATGTGCCGCGGCTGGTGACGGCATATTTCACCGGCAGGCCGGATGTCGGCGAGGCCGCACAGCGGGTGAAGTTCGGCACCTCCGGCCACCGGGGATCGGCCGACAGCCATTCCTTCAACGAGGCCCATATCCTCGCCATCACCCAGGCGATCTGCCAGCATCGCGCGGCGACGGGCATCACCGGGCCGCTGTTCATCGGCATCGACACGCATGCCCTCTCGCGCCCGGCGCTGGCGAGCGCGCTGGAGGTGCTGGCGGCCAATGGCGTCGAGACCATGATCGACGCGGCCGATGGCTTCACGCCGACGCCGGTGATCTCGCACGCGATCCTCACCTATAATCGCGGGCGCACGGCGGGGCTCGCCGATGGCATTGTCATCACGCCGTCGCACAACCCGCCGGAGGATGGCGGGTTCAAATATAATCCACCGCACGGCGGGCCGGCCGATACGGGGATCACCGACGGGATCGAGCGGGCGGCCAATGCGCTGCTGGCCGGCAATCTCGCGGGGGTGCTGCGGTTGCCCTATGACCGGGCGATCCGGGCGGCCAATGTGCATCGCCATGATTTCATCACCCCCTATGTCGCCGATCTTGGGGCGGTCGTCGACATGGAAGCCATTCGCGCCGCGGGCGTGAGCATCGGCATCGATCCGCTGGGCGGGGCGGCGGTGGACTACTGGCAGCCGGTGATCGCGCGCTATCGGATCGCGGCGAAAGTGGTGAACGAGGTCGTCGATCCGACGTTCCGCTTCATGACGGCGGACTGGGACGGCAAGATCCGGATGGACTGCTCGTCGCCCCATGCGATGACCTCGCTGATTGGCATGCGTGCGCGGTTCGATGTGGCCTTTGCCAACGACACCGATGCGGACCGCCATGGCATCGTCACCAGGTCCGCGGGGCTGATGAACCCGAACCACTACCTGGCCGTTGCCATCGACTATCTCTGGCGCAACCGGCCGGGCTGGAGCGGCAGGTGCGGCGTCGGCAAGACGATGGTCAGCAGCAGCCTGATCGATCGCGTCGCCGCCCGGCTTGGCCGGACGCTGGTCGAGGTTCCCGTGGGGTTCAAGTGGTTCGTCGACGGGCTCACTGATGGGTCGCTGGGTTTCGGCGGCGAGGAGAGCGCCGGAGCCTCGTTTCTGCGCCGTGACGGCACCACGTGGACGACGGACAAGGACGGGATCATCCTCGGCCTGCTCGCCGCCGAGATCACCGCGCGGACGGGGCGCGATCCGGGGGAGGCCTATGGTGCGCTGACCGAGGCATTGGGGATTCCGTTCTATGCCCGCATCGACGCTCCTGCCAGTGCTGCGGAGCGGGCGCGGCTGAAGGCGCTGACACCGGATCGGCTCGGCATGACCATGCTGGCCGGCGAGGCGGTCAGCGGGGTTTTCACCCAGGCGCCTGGCAACGGCGCGGCGATCGGCGGGCTGAAGGTCGTGGCGCCGAGCGGCTGGTTCGCGGCGCGGCCGTCGGGCACGGAGGATATCTACAAGATCTACGCGGAGAGTTTCCGTGGTGCCGACCATCTGCGGGCGATCCAGGACGAGGCGCGGGCGGCCATCATGCGCGCCATCGCCTGAGGCGGCCAGGGCGGCATGGCGCCGCCCTGGAGCGCGATCGCTTGAGGCCGATGGGTCGGAAAGGGTGAATCGCGCTCTTCTTCAAAAGGGGGCTAGAGCATGATTGATTCAACTTGAATCAGTCATGCTCTAGTTTGGCTTCGGCTCAGCGCGGCAGCAGCTTCTGCACTTCGGCGGCCATCGTCTTCAGCGTCTCTTCCGGGGTCGTCTTCTGCTCGACCAGGAGCGCGAGGTTGTCGACCATGGTCTGCGTGACCTTGACGCCGTTGGCCCCGGGAAAGGAATACCAGGGGATCATCAGGTCCATCTGGTTGAGGCCGGCGCGGAACAGCGGGTTCTCGGCGTAGAACTTGCCGAGGTAGCGGTCGTCCTTGGGCGCGAGGGCGTTGTTCGGCACGTATCCGGTGCCGGGGACGACGACGGAGGCGCCGAAGGGGCCGGAGGCGAACTTCAGGAACTGGTAGACCGCCTGTTGCTTTTTTGCATCCGTGGTGAACATCACCGCGGCGTTGCCGCCGGTCGGCAGGCGACCCTTCTGGGCGTCGATCACCGGCATGGCGGTGGTGCGCAGCTCGAACTTGGTGCCGACGCCGTTGATCATCTGGCGCAGCGCGCCGGTGGTCCAGAAGGTCAGGCCGATCTTGCCGGCGGTGAAGCCCTGCTGGGCGGCGTCGGCCGAGAGCGCCGGCATCTTGCCTTCCTTGACCATGCGGTCGAGCAGCTTGAGCGCGGCGAGACCCTCGGGGCCGTTGAAGGCGACCTTCTTCTCGTCGGCCGTCAGCATGGTGCCGCCATGGCCGAAGAGCAGGGCGGAGAACATCCAGTCATCGCCCTGCCAGCGGAACGACATGCCGGAGACGCCATCGCCGAGCGCCTGGATCTTGGCGGAGAGCTTGAACACCTCGTCCCAGGTCTTCGGCATGTTCTCGGGGTCGCCGCCGGCGCGGCGGACGAGGTCGGCATTATAGTAGAAGATCGGGTTGGATGTGGCGAAGGCGAGGCCCATCTGCTTGCCGCCGAAGCGGGCGAGGTTGAGCAGGCCCTCGGTGAAGCCCTCGTTGGCGAAGTTGGCGTCGGCCTTGATGAAGGGCGCGAGGTCGGTGCCGATGTTGCGTTCGGCGAGCACGCGCAGGCGGTTCAGGCCGATGAAGCTGACATCGGGCATTTCCGCGGTGCCGGCCTGGCGCAGCATGAGCTGGAGGCCGTCCTCGTAGGTCGGCGAGGGCGAGGTGAAGGTGATCTTCACGTCCGGATGCTGGCGCATGTATTCGCTGGAGATCTGGTCCATCACCGACTTGAAGAAGGCGGGCATCGGGTAGTGGACGAGGATCTCGGTGGTCTCGGCGGCGGCCGGCAGGGCGAAGCCCGCAAGCAGTGCGCTGGCGAGGAGGAGGCGTCGTTTCATTGTCAAAATCTCCGTGGGTGGCGGCGGATCAGCCCTTGAGCCCGGTCATCGTCATGCCCTCGATGAACAGGCGCTGGGCGAAGAGGAAGAACAGGACGAGCGGCGCGGTGATGATGACGGTGGCGGCCATCAGGGCGCCGTAGTCGTCGCCGGCCTCGGCGGCGCGGAAGAACAGGAGGCCGAGCGGCGGGGTGGCGAGGTGGGTCTTGGAAATCGCGATCAGCGGCCAGTAGAGATCGTTCCAGTGGGCGACGACGGAGAAGATCGCGAAGGCGGAGGCGGCGGGCCACGCGTTGGGCAGGATGATGCGCCAGACGATCGCCGCCTCGGACAGGCCGTCGCTGCGGGCGGCGAGGATGAGGTTGTCGGGGATCGCCTTGATGAACTGGCGGAACAGGAAGATCGCGAACACCGAGAGGGTGAACGGCACGATCAGCACGGCCAGGGTGTTGAGCAGGCCGAGGACGCGGGCGGCGGCGTAGAGCGGGATGGAGATGGCGTGGATCGGCACCAGCAGGCCGAGGAGCACGAGGGCGAAGAGGACCTCGCGGCCACGGAAGCGCAGCTTGGCCAGCGCGTAGGCGGCGGGCAGGGCGAAGACGATCTGGAAGACAACGATGGTGGCGCAGACGATGACGCCGTTGATGAGGATGCGCCCCATGGGGATGCGGGTGATCGCCTTGGTGTAGTTCTCGAGCGCGCCCCAGTGGGCGGGGATGAGCGTGAGGCTGGCTGAGAACACCTCGGACTGCGGCTTCAGCGAGGTGGAGATCATGAAAACGAAGGGGAACAGCACGAGGATCGTGCCGCCGCCGAGGACAAGCAGGCGAAGGATGCGGCTCATCCGTAATGGACCTGCTTGTCGAGCACGCGGGTCTGGATCACCAGCAGGAAGAGCAGCAGGGCGATGAACACCACTGCCATGGCTGATGCGGTGCCGATATGGAGATAGACGAAGCCCTCCTGGTAGATCACCCAGAGCAGGGTTTCCGAGGCCTTGGCCGGGCCGCCTTGCGTGAGTGTGGCGACCGTCTCGAACACCTTCACCGCGTTGATGACGGAGATGGTGGTGACGAAGAGCGTGGTCGGGCCGAGCATGGGCCAGGTGACGGTGCGGAAGCGGTCCCAGGCGGAGCGCACGCCGTCCATTTCGGCGGCCGCGTAGAGCGTGCGATCGATGGCGGTGAGGCCGGCGAGGAACAGCACCATGTTGAAGCCGAGCGCCTGCCAGATGCCGATGAGGGCGAGGGCCGCCAGCACGTTGTCGCTGCTGCCGAGCCAGTTGACGCCGGCGAAGCCGAGCATGCGCAGCAGCAGGTTGATCGGCCCGAAGCTGGGATGCATGAGGTATTGCCAGACGCTCGCCATGGCGACGATGAGCGAGACAACGGGCAGGAAGTAGACCGAGCGGAAGAAGGCGCGGCCGCCGACCTCGGCCTCGATGAGCATGGCGAGGCCGAGGCCGAGCAGGACGGAGGCGGGGGCGACGAGGGCGACGTAGAGGGCAGTGTTGCGGAGTGCCCCCTTGAAGGTGCGGTCACTCAGCAGATCGGTGTAGGCGTCGAGGCCGAGGAAGGTGATGTCGGGCGCGCCAAGCTCGGCGTCGGTGAATGAGAGCGCCAGCACCGCGAGCGTCGGCAGGACGAGGAGCAGGAGCATGAGCAGCGCGGTCGGCCCGGCGAGCCGCCAGGCGGCGCGGGTCTCGATCGCGGCCGCGGCGTCGCGCGGGCTAGGCGTCATGGTAGGCCGGGGCCATGGCGGCGGTGGTGCGCGGGACGCGGGCGCCCTGGCTGTCGAACACCAGCAGGGCGGCATCGTCGGCCCAGGCGTGGAGCTGCGGATGATGGCGCAGCGTGTCGGCGGCGGCGGGCGGCATGCGGGCAATCAGCGGCTCGCCGTGGCCCTCGGCGCGGCAATGCACCAGGGCCTCGGCGCCGAGGAACTCGATGCGGTCGAGCCGCACCGGCAGGCGCCAGGGGCCGGCGGCGGCCTCGAGGCGGAGATGCTCGGGGCGGATACCGAGGCGGATATGGCTGCCGGTCGGCGCGGCGATGCGGTCGGCGAGGACATGCGGGCCGACCTGCGCACGGCCGCCCGCGGCCAGGCTCGCGGTCAGCAGGTTGATCCGCGGGCTGCCGATGAAGCTGGCGACCTCGACATGGGCGGGGTCGCGATAGATCGTGTCCGGTGCTGCAACCTGCAGGATTCGGCCGCCGAGCATGACGGCGACGCGGTCGGCCATGCCGAGCGCCTCTTCCTGGTCGTGGGTGACATAGAGGGTGACGACGCCGGCGCGGCGATGGAGGTCGACGATTTCGCTGCGCATGTGAACGCGCAGCGCGGCGTCGAGGTTGGACAGCGGCTCGTCCATCAGGAAGGCGCGGGGGTGGCGGACGAGGGCGCGGCCGAGGGCGACGCGCTGGCGCTGGCCGCCGGACATCTGCGCCGGCTTGCGGTCGAGCAGCGGGGAGATCTTCAGCATCTCCGCGGCGCTCGCGACTTCCTGCTGGATCGCCGATCGTTTCGCGCGCACGGCGGGCAGCAGGCCGGCGAAGGGCAACCGCTCGAAGCCGTCGAGGCGGCGCATGGCGAGCGGCAGGGCCATGTTCTGCCGCGCCGTCAGATGCGGGTAGAGCGCGTAGGACTGGAACACCATCGCCATGTCGCGGTCGGCGGCGCGCATGGCGGTGACGTCGCGGCCATCGAGGATGACGCGGCCGGAATCGGGCGGCTCGAGCCCGGCGGCGATGCGCAGCAGGGTGGACTTGCCGCAGCCGGAGGGGCCGACGAGGGCAATGAATTCGCCGGGTGCGACCGCGAGGTCGATGCCTTCCAGCACGCGGGTTTCGCCAAAGGACTTGGCGATGTCGCGCAGATGGATCGCGGGCTGCGTCATGCGGTGGCCGGTCGGGGATAGAGGATGTCGATCACCGGTTCGATAGTGAGGTCGGTGAGGCCGTCGGGGCGGACGAAGCGGCTGGTGACGCGATCGGCGCCGAAGTCGTGGATCATGGCGCCGAGCCGGCGCGCGCCGCCGAGATCCTCCTGGCTGTCGCCGCAGACGAAGGCGGCCGAGGGGCCCCAGACATAGTCGGTGCCGTTGAGGCGGAACTGGCGATGGATGTGCAGGTGGCCGCTGGCGACGAGCTTCACGTCGGCCCGGGCGAGCAGGGCGAGCAGGCGGGCGCGCGGCTCCGGCAGGACGGACCAGTAGCCGCGGGGGCCCTCGTCGGGGCTGTCGATGAACAGCGGCTTGTGGAGGAAGAGGGCGATGGGGGACTTGGTGTCGACGGCATCGGCGAGCCAGGCGAACTGGCGCTGCTCCTCGGGATGGCCGGTGCCGAGGAGCATGGCGTCGAGGCCGATCAGGCGCCAGCCGTCGCGGTCGAGCGACCACCAGTCGGGCCCGAAATGATCGCGCCAGGCGGCGAGGCGGCCGTCATCGACGGCCTGGCTCGGCTTGATCGCCGCGGTGTCGCCGACGTCGTGATTCCCGGGGACGCAGAGCACGTCGGCGGAAAAGCCGCGGTTCCAGCTGGCGCCGAGGGCGAGGTCGGCGATGACGCCGGCGCCGTCCATGGCGACGTCGCCGGTATGGAGGATGAGGTCGGGCTGCTGGGTGGCGAGCCAGGCGCGGGTGGCTTCGAGGTTGGCGGCGAAGATGTCGTGCGCGGCGGAGAGGTGGGTGTCGGAAATCTGGATGATGCGCATGGCGGGCCTCAGCCGACCGCGCTCATGACGCGGTCGCCGCTGCGCAGGCGGGCGGCGAAATCCTGCGTCTGGCGGATCGTCTCCGGCAGCTCGGACCAGAAGCGCGCCTGCAGCTCGATATCGGCCACCACGTCGGCGGGGAACACCGCCTCGGCGGCGATGCGGTCGAAGGGCAGGTTCCCCCAGCCGAGCGGCAGATGGAGGTCGCCGGCGCCGAAGGCGAGGTCCTCGGTCAGCGAGTAGGTCCAGAAATCCTTGGGGCGGCCGAAGCTGTCGTGGATGTGGAGATGCTTGGAGAAGGGCGCCAGCGCCTTGGCTTCCTCGACGAAATCGACGCCATGCAGGCCGCAGTTGATGTAGCCGTGGCTGAAATCGAAGGTGGCGCGGATGGCGGGATGATCGATCAGCGCGAGCTCGGCGGCGAGGCGGGAGGGCAGCGCGGTGTGGCGCGAATGGTCGTAGGTGAAGATGTTCTCGACGCAGATGACGACGCCGGCCGACTGCGCCATGCCCGCGACCGAGGCCAGCGCCTCGCGCTGGCGCTCATAGGCGCGTTCCAGGGCCGCGGCCTGTTGCGGGCGGGCGAAGCCGGAGTGGATCACCAGATGCACGGAGCCGAGGGCATGGGCCACTTCGATATTGGCCTTGAGCACGTCGAGATGCAGCGGCAGGAGGTGGGGGTCCTCCATCAGGTTGATGCCGAGATGGCCATGCAGCGTGTTCCGCCGGCTGGCGGCAATGCTGGCAATTTCGGCCAGGCGCGGAGCAAGGATGCGGCCGCCGGTGATGATGTCGAGCTTGTGCAGCGGCAGTTCGACATAGGCGACGCCTGCGGCCAGCGCGGTGTCGATCTGGGTGCCGAGGTCGGCGTAGCGCGGATGTTCGCAGGGAATCGAAAGCCCGATGCCCAGGACGGTATTGCTTGTCATCTCAGTATCCTTCCAGTCGGCGGGCGCCTTTGGGGTCATGGGCGTGATGGTCCGGTCTCCGCGGCGGGAGAGCGGGCGCGGTTGGCGCTGGATCGCGCGCGGCGCGGTCGGCGGGGGAGGGGATCAATGGCATGGGCTCGGACCAAGACTGCGTGAGGCGCGGCTTACCCGTGGATGATGACAAGGCGATGTCAGTCGTGTGACATGGCGATAAAGGCTGGTGGCGCGGGCGCAGGGGTAGGCCGCGCTGCCGGTTGCCAGCCGGCGGGTATTGGAAATCCGTTTCGGCGCTTTTATTGGCTTGGGTCTTTTGGTAGGGGCTGACATAGCTAAGCGGTGTTCATTCCGCCTTCGTCCATGCCCTGAGGCACTGGAGGAGTTTGCTAACAGGTCGGTAGTTGAAGCGCCACTCGCACTCCTTGATGTAGAGGTAGAAGT
>Ga0164297_10001628_pt1 | contig 23454 bp, 18 predicted proteins | sample GEODES058metaG_FD_113539 | JGI IMG/M metagenome (GOLD analysis project Ga0164297, IMG submission 113539) | Dystrophic lake water microbial communities from Trout Bog Lake, Wisconsin, USA - GEODES058 metaG | ecosystem: Environmental > Aquatic > Freshwater > Lake | place: USA: Trout Bog Lake... | reverse complement strand
AGCGCCATAGCGCCCGACATATAGCCTGCGGGCACTTGCATATAGGCGCAGGCGGCCCCGCCAAGTCCGGCCACAGCAACAGTGAGGGCTTGGAGATAATAGGGGTCTTCTTTGGGAAAGCTGCGGCTTTTGGGAGTATCAGACATATCTTCCGCTTAAAGCAGGGCTCTTCAGGCAGCAAGGGCTGTTCGTGCCCTTTTGATGATTTTCATCCACGACGCAGATGTCTGCCAAGGCTCGATCATCATAGTTAAGCTTAGATAAGACGATCTGTGCCGGTTGTGTGCAGAGCGCGGGGGGCGTTAAAGTGTTTTATGTCTGTTTGTCCGCGGATTAATCAATGGCTAGTTGGGTCGCAATTCTTACATCGCTGATTTACGTCTGTGTGCTTTTCAGTATTGCCCATTATGGCGATACGCGCGGCCGTTTCATTATGTCCAGTCGCATGCGTCCTATTCTCTATGCATTAACGCTCGGAGTTTATTGCACATCTTGGACATTTTTTGGCTCCGTCGGTGTGGCCTCAACCCATGGGCTTGATTTTCTGCCGATCTATTTGGGCCCCATCATTGTTGTTGGCCTATTTTTTCCCTTCATCATGCGCATGGTCCGCATCGCCAAAATACAAAATATTGCATCAATCGCTGATTTTGTTGCAGCTCGTTATGGCAAATCGGAGAAGGTGGCCGCGTTTGTTGCAATCATTTGCGTGATTGCAGTGGTGCCCTATACAGCCCTGCAATTGAAAGCAATCGCCAATTCTCTGACAGTGATTGTAAGTTCGTTTCAATCGGACCACACAATCGGACTTGTCTCCCCTGCCACCAATGTCGCGGTGGGCGTAGCATTGGCTTTAGCTGTTTTTGCGATGGCGTTTGGCACGCGCCATATTGATGCCACCGAGCATCAAGACGGATTGATTTTAGCGGTGGCTGCAGAGTCCATCATCAAATTATTAGCCTTTATTTCGGTTGGCGTATTTGTGGTCTTTGGCATGTTTGGTGGTTTTGGCGATCTCGCCGAACAAGCGCTTTTGCATCCCTTTATTAATAAAATGCTCGCTCAAAAACCCGATTGGAGTGTGTGGCTGACTTCGGCGGCTCTGTCCGCCAATGCTATTTTATTATTACCACGCATGTTTTATATTATTGTTGTGGAAAATCGTGATGAGCAAGATGTCAAAAAAGCCGCATGGATTTTCCCGCTTTATCTCATCGCGATGAATATATTGGTCGTGCCATTAGCCGTGGCGGGATTGCTGGTGTTTGAACCAGGCACAATTGATCGCGATATGACTGTTCTCGCATTGCCCCTCCATGCAGGCGAAAATGTACTCGCGCTGGTGGGCATGATTGGCGGCCTGTCATCTGCGACCACAATGGTTGTGGTGAGTTGTGTGGCCTTATCCATTATGGTGTCAAACGACCTTATCATGCCTCTCATTTTGCGTGGGAAGAGTTTGCAGGCGGAGGGACGTTTGCATGATATCGGTGCGCTGATTTTGAGTGTGCGGCGCTTATCGATCATTTGTGTGATGGCATTAGCCTTTTTATATTTTCGATATTCCAGCACAGCAGCTTTGGCATCTATTGGCCTTTTATCATTTGCAGCAATTATTCAAATTGCGCCTGCGTTTTTCGGTGGCTTAATATGGCGACGCGCAACAGCGCGCGGAGCGATGGCGGGCCTCATAGTTGGCATGAGCGTATGGGCCTATACGATATTTATTCCTTCGCTTGAAACGGATGCGCATGCCCTCGTCAATCTCATATCAAATGGGCCGATGAATATTAGTTGGCTGCGTCCCACAGCCCTTTTTGGGTCTGACATGCCCACTTTAGTGCATGGTACATTTTGGAGTTTAGCGTTTAATATTATTGCTTTTATTGGGTTTTCACTCACACGGCACACATCACCGCTTGAGCGTTTGCAGGCCATCACTTTTATTGGCAGTGATGACAGCCCTATGGCGCAAAGCTTTCGTCTGTGGCGCGGCTCAGTCACCACGCATGAGTTAGAAAATATGGTGGGCCGTTATCTCGGTGAGGATCGTGCGCGCCGTGCATTTGAGCAATTTGCTCATGAGAGCGGAGAGAGTGTTGCCCCGACACGCGAAGCGAATATGCAATTATTGCGCTTTGCTGAACATTTGCTCTCCTCCGCCATTGGTGCGTCATCATCGCGTCTTGTGTTGTCGCTGCTGTTGCGCCGGCGCAATGTCTCGCGTGACACAGCCCTTAAGCTTGTTGATGATGCGTCCGCCGCATTACAATATAATCGTGATCTGCTTCAATATGCGCTTGATTTTGCGCGTCAGGGCATCACTGTGTTTGATCGTGATTTGCGGTTAATTTGTTGGAATCGTGAATTTCGAGATCAGTTTGATCTGCCTGTTGATCGTCTGCGCATTGGCATGGGCTTGGAGGAATTATTACGTTTTAATGCTGAGCGCGGTCTTTATGGTGAGGGGTCAGTTGATAATTTTGTCAATTTGCGCATGGAATTATTGGTCAATGAGAGCGAGCCCTTTCGATTGCGTCTCTACCCCAGCGGCAATGTGATTGAAATTCGCTCAGCCCGCTTGCCTGATGGTGGCCTTGTCACGACCTATACAGATGTGACCCAAAGCGTTCATGCCGAAGAAACCCTCGAAGCGGCTAATGAACATCTTGAGCAACGCGTACGCCAGCGTACAGAAGAATTGCAAATGCTCAATGGTGAATTAGCGCAAGCTAAAGCCGATGCGGATGAAGCCAATTTATCCAAAACACGTTTTCTCGCGGCAGCCAGTCATGATCTCTTGCAACCTCTTAATGCGGCCCGCCTTTATGCGACAACTCTTGTTGAGCGTCTTGATTCCAGCGCCCTTATGGTGCCCCCCAGTTCAGGGGGCGATGATGTGACAACTCTCGCCCAGAATTTAGACGCTTCATTGGAAGCGGTGGAAGAAATTTTAACAGCATTACTGGAAATGTCGCGTCTTGATGCCGGCGCTTTGCGTGCCGAGCTCAGTGATTTCCGCATGAATGAATTATTGGCACAAATGAAAATTGAATTTGGCCCTTTAGCGCGCGAGCGCGGGCTCGAGTTAATCATTGTTCAATCATCTCTCAGTGTGCGATCAGATCGGCGATTGCTCCGCCGTCTTCTACAAAATTTGATTTCAAATGCCATTAAATACACACCCAGAGGGCGCGTGCTTGTGGGCTGTCGGCGGCGCGGTGAATGGGTGCGCATTGATGTTATTGATACCGGTCTTGGGGTGCCAGAGGATAAGCAAAAAGATATTTTCCGCGAATTTCATCGCTTAACACCTGCTGCTAAAACTGCACGCGGTTTGGGTCTTGGCTTGTCGATTGTCGAGCGTATTAGTCGTGTGCTGCATCACCCCATTGATCTGCGCTCACGGATTAATAAAGGCTCTATGTTCAGTGTCAGCGTGCCTGTTGTTCATCATCAAGCCCCGCCTCAAAAACATCCCATCCCCCCTGCGCCGCTTGGGCATAAGCCCTTAGCAGGCATGTGCGTTATGGCCATTGATAATGAGCCACGCATTTTAGAGGGCATGTTGATTATGCTGGAGGGCTGGGGATGTGAGGTTATATGCGCATCAGGTGTTCAGGAAGCAATGGCTCATGCGCATCAGCATATCAAGGCGCCCGATGTGATTGTTGCGGATTTTCACCTTGATGATGGTGATGGCATTGAAGCTATTGGCGCGCTGCGTGCTCATTATGCACATCACATACCCGCAATACTCGTGACCGCTGATCGCGCAACAGATATGCGTGAGCGCGCTAATGAAGGGGATATAAGGGTTTTGAATAAACCGCTTAAACCCGCCAATTTGCGCTCACTGCTGAGTAAATGGCGTTTGCAATTGACAAAAAATGATTAGGCCAGATGCGCAGTAGACATGCATCTGGCGCTAATGACTTTTAACCAGCGCGTGCAAATGGGCTTGCCGATATACGCTGACTCGAATTGGTGAGGATCGCCGCAGGCATGGCGCTGGTCTCGCGCTCTTGCGCAGGCATAGCGGCCAAACGTGCCTGAGTTTCCTTGAGCTCAATGAGAGCTGCGTCAATCTCTGCCCGCTGCCGCTCAAGGATATCTATTTGTTCAAGGACCTGATTGGGCGCTAAAGCGAGAGCCACTTCCGTTTCGTTTCCTTCTTGCCGCTCATCAAGCATGCGGCTGATTTCTGTTAAGGTAAAGCCAAGCTGTTTACCTTTGAGGATCATGGATAGCCGCGCTCTCGTCTTGTCATCATAGAGGCTGGTTAAGCCTTGACGCAGGGGCTTGATGAGCCCGCGGTCTTCGTAAAAACGTAACGCACGTAAGCTCACGCCGAAATGACGTGCCATTTCTCCAATAGTTAGAAGGCCTTGAGGGGAATGAGCCTGATCGGCTGATGAGTCATGTGTATCTAATGAATTCATTTAATGTGCCTCATTATAATTCTTGAAAAGTTACACTTTCACAATAAAACTATATTAATTGTATATTTGTAATTATGAAACCTTTAATTGTAATCTAAAAATTAACATTTTAATTTATTAAAACCTTTTGAGAAAATTAAAGAAAAGTCGATTTTCGGCAATTTATTAACCCCGTTTTTACCCTGTTTCTTCAAAAATCACTTGAGAGCGGTCTTGTAGCCGCGAGTAATCAGGCGATTCGCGTTTCCTTACGTAAATGAGACCGGCGCCTTCGGGACCCAGGTGGATGACCAGAGCGGCGCGCCGGACCAAGAAGGAAATAGAGTTCGACGCCCGTGACGCGGTGCGCGATGCGGCTGATCGCGCGGGTTTGTCCGTTGCTGATTGGATTGATCGCGTTGTTGCGTCATACGCTGATCAGATCGGCATATCGGTCCTTGATGTAAATGATGACATTCGGCGCGAAGCCATTAGTAAAAGGCTTGATACTCTGGCGCGTCAATCAGCCCGCGAAAGCGTGCGGCGGGGTGATTTTGATGTGTTGGACATGGCCTATGATCGGCCCAAAAAGCGGCGCACACGCGCGGCTGATTTTGATGATGATGGGGCTGAGCCGCATCTTCATCAAGCAAATCGCCGGACTGACCGCGGCGAGCAAGATCGCTCATTGCATGGAATTGAGGATCAGCTTGCCCGCCTCACCGATCGCATGGATCGCTTATTGTCAGCCCCTCCTGCACGTCCTGAGGAACGCCGCCCCATGCGCGCGCGCCCAGAGCGCGTGACGATGCGGTCTATTGAAGAGGCTGTATCTGAAATTGCACGGCGCCAGAATGATCTGTCGCATGATCGCAGCGCTGAGCGCATGCCTTCATCGGTAGCATTAAAAAATGAGATCGCGAGTCTGGCGCAGCGGTTAGAAGAAACACGATCTGAATTTTCTCAATCAAATCTTGCTCATGCGGTCGAGGGGCGGATTGATCAGCTCTCCTCACGCATTGATGAGGTTATGAAAGAAATTGAAGGGCATTTGACTACGCCGCGTCATGATCTTGAGACGCTGCAAGCTCTGCAAAGTCAAATTGCACAATTATCAGATCGTCTGGAACGATCTGATTTAAGCGCAGATGGAGTTACCTCCATTCAGCGCACGATGCTTGATTTATTCCGCTATGTTGAGGATATGCGTACGGCATCGCTTGAACAGGCTAAAAGAGCGCAAGAACAATCGCAGGAATTGCAAGTTCTCAGAACTTTAGAAGACCATTTGTCGAGCCTCAATGAACGTGTCAATCAATCGAATGTGACGCATGAAGGTCTGGCAAATGTTGAGGCCACTTTATCTGAATTATTTCATCACATCGAAGATACGCGTCGCGCAGCGCTTGATGCTTCAGCGAAAGCTGATAGGCTCGCGCAATCAGAGACGCAGGTTTTACAAACACTGCAAACGCAAATAGAAGAATTATCGCAACGCGTTTATCGCACTGAACATCATGTCTCCGCTTTAACATCTATTGAACAGGGCATGAGCGCTCTGTTTCAGGAATTTCGTGCCTCGCAGCAAACAGCTGCTGATATGACTGAAAAAATAGTCAAAGAGGCATTAACGAAACAAGATGGATCGCTGAGCGCCAAAGTGCGTCACGATATTGATGAGTTAAAGCAAAATCAGGTCGCTTCAGAGCAGCGCACACATTATTCTCTCAGCTCTATGCATGACACCCTCAATAAAGTCGTTGATCGCATCGCATTTATTGAGGAGACGGGGGCACCTGCGTTAATGGCTGGTGCCTCTCAGGGCGTGGCAGATCATAATATTGAGCGGCATGCCAAACGGGAACAAGATGTCCCATCCTTGCCCCCGACAGCGCCTTTGCCAGCAGCACAACATGATATGCCCTTAGTTGCCGCATTTGAGTCACATGCGCATGGTCAAGTGGATGTGGCGCCTCAGATTAGCGTCAATCCCAGTGATCACGCTCCCTCGTTTGAGCTCGGAATGAATGGGCCTCACGAGGCTCATGCTGAGAGTGTAACGCAGGATTATGGTTCATTCGATGAGCAAGCCCATTTTATCAATGCGGCACGCAAGTCAAATGGGCATAAGCCTTTGCCGCGCCTGACAATGACTGTTGCGGATGAACCAGCACAATCGGGTTCGGACTCCCTAGGCAAATTACGCTCTTTGGTATCTGCGCGTAAATTATTAATCGCGGTAACAGGATTTGTTGTCTTGCTTGGGGCTGAGGAAGCCTTGCAACCCCGCGCAAGTCTGCAAATGTCGGCCGCTCTTGCGCCAATTGTGCAAAGCCCACAAATCGTAAGTCCCTCACAGCCCAAAACACGCTTGAGTTTAGTCGCGCCCACGGACCAAACAGCGTCTATTCCCACTTTGCCGCCTAAGCGCAATGTTGATGCGCGAACAGATGATCAGGCAGTGACAGATGCCAATGCGACTCCGGCGCCAAATTATAGTGAGCAAGCCAGCCACGTGCCTCTCCAATTACTCCGAGATGCCGCGCAAAATGGCAATGCTGCGGCTCAATATGAATTAGCGAACCGCTTGATGGAAGGGCGGGATGTAACCAAAGATGTCTTTGGTGCGGCAATGTGGTATGAGAAGGCGGCATTACAAAACCTTGCTCCTGCGCAATATATTATCGGCACATTATATGAAAAAGGGACAGGGGTTGCCAAAGATGTGCGCCGTGCACTTGATTGGTATCAACGCGCCGCTGATCTCGGTCATATCAGAGCCATGCATAATCTTGCGTCTCTTTATGCTGATGGAATTGATGGAAAGCCCGATTATTCAACGGCCGCCATTTGGTTCCGTAAAGCGGCTGAGTTTGGTGTGCGCGATAGCCAATATAATCTCGGTATTTTATACGGCCGCGGTCTAGGAATTGAATTGTCTTTATCACAGGCCTATGCGTGGTTTGCGATTGCCGCACAGCAAGGTGATGATGAAGCCGCTCGCAAACGCGATGACGTTGTGACACGGCTTGATCAAAAACAATTGGCAGCGGGCAAAACCTTTGTGGCAACGTTCCGTAAGCGGACCCCTGATCTCGCAAGTAATGAAGTCATTCCGCAGGGTGGGTGGGATATGCTGCGGGCTGATAGTAAATCAACGCCATCCAAAACAACACGTGTTGTCAATTAATTCGCTGCAGCACGCCTAAAGCGCCCTTCAGTGGCTGGCCTTGATCGTAGCGCACATGAATATCATCATATCGCATAATGCTAAAATGATGTTCGCGCGCGAGTGCTTCAATATAAGCACGGGAATGAGCATAGCGCAGATCGGCGCCCAACTGATATGTTCCTCTCTCACACTCTTGTATGCTGAAAATGAGAAGACCTTTTGGGCGCAGCACGCGTGCGCTGTGGCAAAAGAAATCGTCCAGCGCACCGATATAAACAAAGACGTCGGCCGCACAAATCGCATCGAGGCTATGATCGTTCTGCCGTTGCAGTGTATCAATGCCGTCGGCGCACGTTAGATGTGTGTAAAAATCTGTCGCGCGCGCGTGAGCAATCATCTGCGGGCTCAAATCAACGCCGCTGATGTGCGTGTAAAGCCCGTGCAAATGCCGCCCGACCAATCCCGTCCCACAGCCGACATCAAGCATGTCGCCCAGCGGTAAAGTAATCTGATGCGTTTTATTCAAATCCTCAAGCGCTGCACGCATATGCTCAGGTACGTGATAATGTAATGTGTTGACGAGATGATCATCAAAGCGGTCGGCATAATCGTCAAATAAAGCACGCACATAAGCTGCGGGTGCGGATGCAGGCGCAGGCCCATGGAGCAGACGGGCGAGATGAAGCTGTGCGCCTAAGAGATCGTGTTTGTCGCAGCTGAGTGCGCGTCCAAAAGCCTCACATGCCTCATCACGCCGATGGGCTTGCTCATAGCAACATCCCAATTCGAACCAAAGAGGTGCCCAATGCGGGACCAATTGCTTTGTCTCGCATAAGAGATCAATAGCGCTTTGCACATCACCCGCTTCGCGAGATGCCTTGGCCCATGCAAACCGCCGATCAGCAATGAGATCACCTGATGAGATATGCTGGCTCATAACTCCTCGTGACGATAGACATCACTATGGCCATGCAGGATGGCATAGACAAAGGCTTTGGCAGTGATGGGATCACGCGCGGGCATGATAAAGCTTATGATAAGTCCCAGACATAAAGCGCTTGTGGATGTCACGCCACTCAGGCTGGCCCATCCATCCCATGTGCTGGGTGTGCCCTGAAAAACAATCATAATTGCACCTATGACCACAGCGCTGAGCGTGGCGCAAAGCGCTGCAGAGGTTTCAACGCGCCACATAAATGCAAGAACATAGAGTGGCACATAAAGGCTCAGGCTCAGGGCAAAAGATGCTGCTATTAAATCTGTGGGATCAAGGGATGTCTGGGTTACACTCACACCGACACTCACGAGGGTGATAATCATAAATAGCCGCGTGAGAGCTAGACGCTTGCTTGTTAATGCGGGTTGCGCAGAGGTGTGGCGCATAAAATCCTGCCCTAACAACACAGCGCAGGCCATGATATTGGCAGCACAGAGCACTAACGCAAGGCCGGTCAATGCTGCAAAGATAATACCGCTCAGCGCCAGCAAAGAAGGTGTCAGCCCAGGCACTGCTAACATAAGTCCAGCGGGACTCACCCTGAGATCGTCAGGGCTGAGATTGGGATGCGCACCATCACGATTGCACATTGCATAACCAAGCGCAGGACTTGAAGGGTTTTGCTCACATAAACTAAGCAGATGCGCGCGGCTGGCCTGATAGATTACGAGTGGCACATCATTCGCGCTGCGATTGACCACTTGATTTTCAAGACCAAGGCTTGAATTTGCAAGTCCGGCGGCGCAGAGCATGATAACGCCCGCACTCAACACGCCCGCAACCCATGACGCGCCTCGCGCCGTTGCAGGTGAGCGCATGGCAAGAGCTGACATCGTCAGAGGCATAAGTGTTGAGAGCCCCACAGCTAATAAGATCAAGGCTGGCCAATGCCAGATGTCGTGATGGCTCATCCATTGCTGCATGATCTGAGTGGCCTTTTGCCACAAGGCTTCATCAGCAATGATGGGGAGAGGTAAGTGCGCCAAAGATTGTGTGCTGACCAGCAAGGGCAATGTGAGGGGCGGCACGATGGTGCAAAAGAGAGCCAGAGAGATCCATGTGATGGCACGTTGTCCACCCGCAGCAAAGCACACCACACTTATCAGCCCCAAACACCAGGCCATGTTGATGCGCTCGAATGAATATAAAGTGCTCAGCCAATCAAGTGTCAGCTCAAAGCCCGCGGCGGCAATCAGTCCAGAGGAGAGGACGCTGGCGCCGATCAAAAGCCATGTGAGGGCGGCGGAGGGGAATCGGGCTTTGATGACATCTAGGGGTGTGAGCGCATTGGTTCGGCGCAGCAAGGGGGCTGTGATCAGGCCAAAAATGAAAAAGCCAACCAAAACCGCACCGGCCTGTGCGGGTAAGGATGTGTCTCCGCTATTGATGAGTTCAGGTAAAATGAGCGCACAGACCATCCCCGCCATGCTCATCGCGCCATACCACATCCCCAGTCGGCGGTTGAGAACATAAAAAGCCGAACTGCGCATTGTCCGCACTAAGAGCCCCATCAGCGCCATGCTGATAAGGCAAAAGACCATTGAAAGAACAAAGCTAATTTGAATCGGCAGACCAATGCGGTCCAAAATAAGAATGAGGGTCAGCCATAGCCCATAGGCCATTAAGCCGAACACCAGACGTCCCGTCAGGCCCGTTTCAATGAAGAGCTTGTCTTCAAGCAAGAGAAGATATTTTGGCATCTGCCTCTACAAAGCTTAGCAAAAAAACACTTGGATGAGTGTGATTAAATATCGGCTAAATCTAGACTTGCATCGCAGGGCATGGAAGGTCAAAAATATGGCTGGGCGTTGTTATGCGTCCTTAAATTATGGATCGGGCCAATGCTATGGCGGAGGAGGCGTGATCAATTGGGAGGGGACATGGTTTTATCGAGCCGTATTGTAATTGCGGATGATCATCCCTTGATGCGCGGTGCTTTGCGTCAAGCGGTCACCAGCGCAGTTGAAGGATGTGTCATTATCGATTGTGGTGATCTTGATGCGTTAACGCATGAGCTTGATGGCAATTCCGATGTTGACCTCGTCTTGCTTGATTTGACCATGCCGGGTGTGCGGGGCTTTTCGGGTTTGCTCTATTTACGTGCCCAGCATCCCAGCGTGCCTGTAATGGTGGTCTCCGCCAATGATGATCATGATGTCATCCGCCGCTGCATTGATTTTGGTGCATCAGGCTTTATTCCCAAAACCACGGATCTGGATTTGATGCGTGATGCGATACGCGCTGTTCTTGATGGGGGCACATGGACTCCCGCCGATGTTGATCTCTCGCGTCCCAGCGATAAGGACACGGCTGATACAGTGCGCCGTCTTGCCTCTCTCACCCCGCAGCAAGTGCGCGTGTTGATTATGCTGTCCGAAGGTCTGCTTAATAAGCAGATTGCCTATGAGCTTGGTGTGTCGGAAGCCACAGTCAAAGCCCATGTCTCAGCTATTTTGCAAAAATTAGGTGTTGAGAGCCGTACGCAAGCCGTGATTGCGGCCGCCAAAATTGAGGCCGGTCAGTGGCAAAGTGAGAATTTGCAAAATTGACGCTCAGCGGCGATAAGTGGCCTGTCCTTAAGCGCATTGTGGAGATGTCATGTCATCGCCTGTTTTGAATCGTTTCTTTGGCGGCTCGCCCTTTAATGTTCTCGTGCGTTTAATTTTTGTCTCGCTGATTGTCGGGGCATTGATGACATGGCTTGATATTCATCCTCACGATGTCGTCATGCATGCTTTTATCATGGCGCAGAGATTATGGGCGATGGGCTTTGATGCCGTGCGTGAAATCGGTGATTATGTTCTTGCGGGTGCTTTGATTGTCGTGCCCCTCTGGCTTATTGCGCGGGTGCTTGATTTGCGCACACCCCATAATTAGGGTGTGCGTTGTGCCCAATCATGCGCTTTCGTGCCGACAATTGCATTGATAAAACCAAGCCCTTCACGTTCCAGACGTTGCGCCAAACCATCACAAATAAGCTGAATCAATGTGGGGCCTTGATAGACAAGGGCAGAATAAAGCTGAATAAGGCTCGCGCCGGCAGCCATTTTTTCATAAGCACTCTCAGCGTCGTGAATACCGCCTACGCCAATCAGGGGAAATTGTTTTTCAACCCGCAAATAAGTCTGCGCGAGCATATAAGTGGAGGCAGCAAACAGAGGGCGTCCTGATAATCCCCCAGTTATGTCATGTGCTTGGGGGGTGCGTAAGCTTGCAGGGCGTGCAATTGTGGTGTTTGAGACGATCATGCCATCAATGGCGCGTGAGCGCGCGACATGAACAATATCATCCAAATCGCCCATGGTCAGATCGGGAGCGATTTTAAGCAACACAGGTTTGCGGCCATAGCTCAGGGCCGCTTCATCCCGCGCCTCAAGCACACGCCCCAAAAGTTCATTGAGCGCGCTGGCTTGCTGCAAATCGCGTAAGCCCGGCGTATTGGGTGATGATATATTGACTGTGAAATAATCCGCGACAGCGGCAAAGCGATTGATGCCATTCACATAATCAGCGCTGCGGTCGCTTGTTTCTTTGTTTGCTCCGACATTAACGCCCACAATTCCATGCTTTGCGCGTGCGCTGAGGCGTTCTAATACTTTTTCGCCGCCCTCACTGTTAAAGCCCAAGCGATTGATAACCGCCTCATCAGCGCGCAAACGAAAAATGCGCGGGCGCGGATTGCCGGGTTGAGGGAGTGGTGTGACAGTGCCTATTTCAACAAAGCCGAAACCGAGCTGCAATAAAGCGTCGGGCACTTCGGCGCCCTTATCAAATCCTGGTGCCATGCCCAAAGGATTTGGGAATGATAATCCAAATGCTTTTACACCCAAAGAGCGATGCGATGGCTGGACTGGCGCGGGGGGAAGAAGCTTTAATCCCGCAATTGTCGCGTGATGTGCGGTCTCGGGATCAAGCATCATTAAAACAGGATGCGCTACAGCGCTTAAAAACTTGATCACGCCACTATCACTCCAAAATCATGAACACCATCACGCCACGGCAAATCATGGACGGCGCTGACATGGTCCACAGCCAGCGGGGCATAGAGATGAGGGAATAAATCCCCACCTCGTGATGGCTCCCAACGCAGATCAGATTCGCACAGCTCAGAGTCTACTGTCAGCACGACAAGATCGGTCTGGCCAGCAAAATGTTTGGCCGCGGTCTCGCGCAGTTGGGCGGCCGTGGAAAAGTGAATATAGCCATCGGCGAGATCTATAGCGGCGCCTTCAAAAAACCCTTTGCGTTCGGCGGCATGCCATAGGGAGCGCGGAATAATTTTATAAATCAGCATGGCTCATCCCCTCCAAGAGAAGATGTAATCAAAAAAGATGCTGATGTGAATGGTGTTACGTAGGATTTCCAAGGCTTGCTGCACAAGCACAGCAAGTCGCAATAAAAGCGGAAAATACCACGATAAAGCGTTCAATTTCAGTGAAGTGCCCTTTGTGGCGGCGCCGTATAATCCAAAAGCTTACGGCTAAAATTAAACTGGCTGAGATAAAATAAAGTAATTCTGACATCGCTCACAACTCCTCAGCTTCATCACTTAAGGGAAATAAGTGGCTAAAAAGTAAAAAGACGCAAAAGTCATTGTGAGGGGCTTTAAAAAGGTATATAAGCCTGTCATTAAGAATTTTTTCTCTTACTTTAGTGATTCATGCTGACCCATCATCAGATCTGGAGTGCGATTGACGCACTTGCGCAACGATATCAGCTCACCCCATCGGCTTTGGCTCGCAAAGCGGGTCTTGATGCCACGACGTTTAACCGCTCAAAGCGCCAGACCAGTGATGGGCGCCAGCGCTGGCCCTCGACTGAGTCCATCGCCAAGATTTTGGATGCGACTGGCTCAAGTGTTGAAGAGTTTATATCGCTCGTGCTCTCAAGCGGCGATATTAAAAAACGCACAATTCCCCTCATCGGCCTTGCTCAAGCAGGGGGCGGTGGTTTTTTTGATGATGGGGGCTTCCCCGTCGGGGCGGGATGGGATGAGGTTGATTTTCCTAATGTGGGCGATGAGCATTCCTACGCGCTGGAAATCTCAGGTGACTCCATGCAGCCTTTATTTAGGGAAGGTGACGTGATTGTGGTCTCGCCTGCAGCCTCTATTAGGCGCGGTGATCGTGTGGTCGTCAAAACACAGGAAGGCGAGGTTTTGGCTAAAGAGCTCAAACGCCGTACGGGTAAATTTATTGAGCTCAAATCACTCAATCCCGAACATGAAGATCGCGTTGTGCCCGTTGAGAATGTTGTGTGGATGGCCCGTATTATGTGGGCAAGCCAATAGAATTATAATCTCACACACGCCAGACAGCTGCACCGCCCGTCAAGCCAGCCCCTGCGGCGGTCATCAGCAATGTTTCGCCCTTTTCAAGCATTTTATCCTGATGCGCTAGTGAGAGCGTGAGCGGAATGGTGGCAGCCGATGAATTGCCATAAAGCGCAATAGACGAGAGCATGATATGTTCATCAATGCCGATGCGATGGCTCACAGCTTTCAAAATACGGCTATTCGCTTGGTGGGGTATAAAACGCGAAATGGCCTCTGTCCCAATGCCCGCATGTGCCATCGCACGTTCGGCACTCTGGCTCATCATCTCAACGGCGCGTACAAATAAATCCTGCCCATAAGCCATAGTCATATGCGTGGCACTCAGGGGGGTGGAGGCATCAAAAGGCGCACGCGAGCCGCCTGCGGCAATTTTGATGAGATCATAGCCGCTGCCATCGCTGGCAAGTTCAGCGCCGATCAAACCTTGACGCGGATCATCACTGGGCATCAGCACGCAAGCGCCTGCGGCATCAGCAAATAACACAGCGCTTGCTTGCTCCTCAGGATTGATGCGGCGGCTGAGAACATTGCCAGCAATGATGAGGGCCCCGCGTTGATGGCGGCGCACATAAGCATCAGCCAAAGTCAGCGCATAGACAAAACCGGCACACGCACCAGCCAGATCAATGGCGCCAGCTTCGGTCAGACCAAGCCGATGGGCTACAAGAGGCGCGCTTGGAGGTAAAATATGATCGGGTGTTGATGTGGCAAGCAGCAAAAGGCCAATGCTGGAGCGGGGGCTGCCGACATGGGCCAGAGCTTTTTCACCTGCGGCAATAGCAAGATCGCTCAGGGCAAAATCATCTTCAAGATAAGCACGTGAGACGATACCTGTACGCCGTTCAATCCAGCCAGCGGACAGGCCAAGACGCGCTTCAATGACCTCATTGGGGATACGTTGCGCGGGCACATAATGCCCAAGCCCCACAAGACTAACCCCAGCGCTCATTGCCATCACTCCAGCCTCTTAAATTAGGCATGCCACAGATAAAGCAATGAAGCGGCAAGGGGAAGCCTTAGGCAGATTTATAAAAGGCACGCCCGTCAAATAATAAACGCGCAGTGCGCAAAAGGCCGGCACGCTCGATAGTCGGCTGCGCTGGATTGCCGCCGACTTCCAACCGCACGCTAAATTCGCCAGTTGGGTGCTCAACCGACATGGTTTTGATGCGTCCCTCGGGCACGAGCGTAACCTCATGGGCGGGCGACTCGGGCAAAACGCAGGCGGTGGCAACAGTCACGGCGGCAAACACCCCGATGGAGGCATGACATTCATGCGGGATGAAGCTACGGGTGGACACATGCCCTCCGTTTTGGCCTTTGGAGACCAAAATCATTTTGGGCACGACCTTGTCCCTGACATCACCCAAATTCATGAGCGGCCCAGCCGCAAGGCGGATTTTTTCTAGTTGGGCTTTGAGCTCTTTGTCTTTATCAAGTTCATCGCGTGGTTCATAGCCTGTCCGTCCCACGCTATCAGCACGTAAAATCACACAAGGCATGCCATTATCAATCATTGTCACGGGCACGCCTTCAACAATATCCCGCGCGCGTCCTGTGGGCAGAAGCGTGCCGCAGACAGATCCCTCCGCGTCCAAAAAATCAATGGCAATGGGCGCAGCTGTGCCCGGCACGCCATCAATGCGCGCCCCGCCCTCGTAATTGACATGACCATTTGGTGTTTCGATGAGCAATTCCGCGATGGTGCCGGTATTGATGGTGCGCACGCGCACGCGTGTCTCTTCGCCTTTTATAGGGACGAGACCACGTTCTAAGGCAAAGGGAGCAACACCTGCCAATATGTTCCCGCAATTGGGTGTTGTATCAACCAGAGCTTTATCAACAACGACCTGACAAAATAAGAAATCAACATCGCACTCTGGATCTGTTGAGGCCGAGACGATTGCAACCTTGCTTGTCAGGGGATGTGCGCCACCCATGCCATCGATCTGGCGTGGGTCGGGGGAGCCCATAATGCTAAGCAGGATTTTATCGCGCGCGGCGACATCTTGGGGCAAATCCTGTGCAAGAAAATAAGCACCTTTAGATGTGCCACCGCGCATCATCATGCAGGGAATTGAAGCTAACATTTTGGGCTCCTAGTATGGGGGATGAGATGATGTGCGTGCGCCGCGCTCTTGCGCATCTGCCACGGCGCGCGCGAGGTCGGCAGACAAGCCTAAATCTTCGAGCATAATAGCCGCTTCACGCATTTCGGCTGCGCGCCGCACACCATGTTGGTGCACCCGCGCCGCCATGGCCTTGGACAGTGCTGCAAAATCAATTGTAGGGAAAGATGCGGTAAGGCTTGCAAATACTTCTTTTTGCACATCCCATTTTTCTGCTGCATCTGCGCAATCAATAATGAGCGCTTCAATGCCTTTGATCATAATGGAGCGGCAGAGTTTCATCGCTGATGCACGTCCTGGCTCAGTGGTGACAGCTTCAATATTCATGCCTAACGGATTGAGCATGGCGCATAGTGCGTCTGCCGCCACGCCTCCGGCTAAAATTGGCACACGCAAGCCAGGCCCCGGCACAGGCGCCATGACTGCCCCTTCAACATAATGCGCGCCCAGAGGATTGATCATGAGCGCAGCTTTTTTCTTGGTTGAGGGTGAGGCCGAATTAATATCGAAAAACATTTGATCGCGCTTCAGATAGCGCATAGCTTCTTGCGCGACTGCCTCGACTTGATCAGCGGTCACGGCAGAAATAATGAGATCAGCATTTTGTGCCGCCTCCTGCGCGGATGCGCAGAGCCGCGTGCCACTTGCCGCTGCTTTTGCACCCATCACATCACGCCATTGGGGCTGATCGAATTTGAGATCATAGGCCGAAAGGACGATGTGCTTGTGGGCGCTCAAGCCGGTTGCAAAAATTGTCCCCACCTCACCAAAGCCTATGAGGGCGATATGCAGGGGTTGATCGGTCTTTGTATTGGTCACGTGAGTCTACACCCAGCCCGCAGTCTTATCATTTGGACGCAGTTTAGCCTTGTTGGATGCTAATTTCCAAACTTAAATAATGGCAATGAGCAGATTATCCTTGGCATGGCTTTGGACGGATTTAGGCTTCGCGCCAGCTTTGTGCTGTTAATCTGTTGGTGAGGTTTTCTGCGCTTTAATAAAAATTATGGCTTAGCGATTCGCGCCCCATTGCGAAAACTAGAGCTTATGACATCATGGTGCGAATCACTTGTTTGTTTCTCACGCGCAGAACAAGTGGTGAGGGGAAGAACTTATGCGTTCACTTGAATTGGAGTCAGCTCGGCGGGACTTGATGGAATGGAGTCACCCTGTCATCGCTGACCATTTGGCAGAGTTATACGCATATCATCTCGGTCTTAATCACCCCTCATTGCGCATATATGTCGTTCAGCACACCCGCGTATGGGCTTTTATCCTCTCAGATCAGATTGATCAGGCCCATCATGCGCGCAGCGAACTCACCAAATTATTGAAACTCTCGCATCTGAGCTCCGCCTTGCTCGATGCTATTAATGCTGAAATGCTTGATGAGCTGATGAGCGTTGTCATGGCGCGGTTCCATCGCTCGCCGCGCATGGCGCGCGAATATAGTATTATTTTGCTACGCGCGGCCGCCTCTTTGGCGGATCAGCGCTATGTCGCGGCTTGACCTGCACTAACTGACACGATTATCCCAGAGATCTGATGTGCCGTGATGGCGCGTCATCGTGAGGGATTATTATGGCATGGTCGCCCCAACAAGATGCTGCTTTAATGCAGGTCTCACACTGGCTGAAACAGGGTGGGCCGCAGGTGTTTCGCTTGTTTGGCTATGCTGGCACAGGCAAGACCACTCTCGCCCGTCATTTGGCAGAAGGCATTGATGGTGATGTTTTGTTCGGCGCCTTCACGGGCAAAGCAGCGTTGGTTATGCGCTCAAAAGGCTGCACAGATGCTCGCACAATTCATTCTATGATTTATCGCCCGCGTGAATTGGAAAGTGAAACGCCCGTTTTTGATTTGAACGAAGATAGCCCCGCAGCCAAAGCTGAATTAATTGTTATTGATGAATGTTCAATGGTCGATGAGGAATTGGGCCGCGATCTCCTCTCATTCGGACGCCCTGTTTTGGTCTTAGGCGATCCCGCTCAATTACCACCTGTTAAGGGCGGAGGGTTTTTCACCGAAGGTGAGCCCGATGTAATGTTAACAGAAGTGCATCGGCAGGCCACGGATAATCCAATTGTTCATATGTCTATGATTGTGCGTGAGGGCGGTCGTCTTGCGCATGGCACCTATGGCTCAAGCCGCGTGATAGCGCGGGGTGATATTTCCCCTGTTGATGTCACACATGCTGATCAAGTTTTAGTTGGGCTCAATCGTACGCGTCGGCTTTACAATAAGAGGCTGCGTGAATTATTAGGCTTCACATCCGCTACACCCGAAGCGGGAGATCGTTTGGTGTGCTTGCGCAATGACCGCAAAAAAGGCTTGCTCAACGGCAGTATTTGGACAGTGAAGACCTCATCACCCCTGCGGCGTGGCAAATTACGCATGAGTGTAACGCCTGAGGATGATATGACGCGCAAAGCCGTTCGTATTGGTGTTATTCCCGCCTTTTTTGAGCGTGAGGATGAGATTCCCTATTCATTGCGCAGGGATTCCGATGAATTTGATTTTGGCTATGCTTTGACTGTGCACAAAGCGCAGGGCTCACAATGGGATAAAATCGTGCTGTTTGATGAAAGCGCGGCTTTTCGAGAGTTTCGTAGCCGATGGCTCTATACCGCGATTACCCGTGCCGCCGATCAGATTACCATTGTCGCATAGACTTTGCTGCGTTAGATAGGGTTTGAGCGCAGGATGTGGCGCGATTTTCACCCCAAGCATTAGGTTGGCATGATGAGCGTGCATTTTCACGGACGTCGGGAAGATTATCGTCTTGTAACGGGGCAGGGCAAATATGCCTCAGATTGGAATATTCCAAATCAAGCCTATGGTTTTTTCCTGCGTGCTGATCGCGCCCATGCTCTTATTCGTTCAATTGATGTATCAGCTGCTCTGGCAATGCCGGGCGTGATCAGAATTTTGACGGGAGCTGATACGAAAGCAGCGGGCATTGGCTCAATCCCCAGCATTGTTAAGTTTCCTGGTAAGGATGGCATGAGTTTGATCAGCCCGCGCCGTCAGGTTTTGGCTGAAGATCGTGTGCGTTATGTCGGGCAAGAAGTGGCGCTGATCGTGGCTGACACTTTAGCGCAAGCACAAGATGCGGCAGAAGCTATCATTATTGATTATGAGGATCTTGCGCCCGTCATTGATGCAGACAAAGCCATGCAGGCTGATGCGCCGCGTCTTTATGATGAGATCGAGCGCAATCGTGTTTATGTCTATGAATATGGCTCAAAAGATCAGACAGAGGCAGCTTTTGCCAAAGCGCATCATGTCACCACACTTGAGCTTGATGCGCCGCGTATGGTCGGCAATCCCATGGAGCCCAAGGCGTGTTTGGCCCATTATGATGCCGCAGCAGATCTTTATGATCTCTATGTGCCATCCCAAGGTATAAATATGATGCGCGGTGGTTTTTCTGCCGCCACATCAATACCCCCTGAGAAAATTCGCATTCATGCGCATGATGTCGGTGGTGGTTTTGGTATCCGTGGTGAAGCCTATTCTGAATATTGCACTTTAGCGCTCGCTTCACGCTTATCTGGGCGTCCTGTCAAATGGGTCTCAACCCGTTCAGAAACTTTTGTCAGCGATCATCACGGCCGCGCAGCTAAACTGAGGGGTGAATTAGCGCTCGATCAAGAAGGTCGGTTTCTTGCGATACGTTTTCACTGGACTGTGAATTGTGGAGCATATCTCTCTGGTCCTGGGCCGTTTATCAACACCTTGCCACCTTCCATGCATGGTGTGAATGTGTATACCATCCCAACACTCTATGGTGTTCATGATCTTGCGCTGACGAATACGACGCCCACAACGGCCTATCGTGGCGCCGCACGCCCCAATGTGTCTTATCTCGTTGAACGCTTGGTTGATGAAGCAGCGCATGAAATGAAGATGGACCGCATTGCCTTGCGCCGCCTCAACGCTATTCCCAAAGAGGCCTATCCCTATAAAACCCCCGTGGGCTCTGAATATGACAGTGGTGATCCCCTAGGCCTTCTCGATATGGCCTTGCAAAAGGCTGATTATCAGAATTTTGAAAAACGTCGCGCGCAGGCTTTAAGCCGAGGCCGATTGCGTGGTGTAAGCTGCTGCTTATTTGTTGAACCTGCAGGCGGTGGCGCAAGCCCCGTGGAAGAGACAGCGATTAAATTTGGTGAGTCTGGCAATCCCATTCTCTATACAGTTTCGGGTGCTTCAGGGCAGGGACATGAAACTGTCTATCCGCATATTGTCGCCGATGTCTTGGGGATAGATGCACAAGACATTACATTGCGTGCCAGCGACCCCTTTGGGCCTGTGTTGCGTGGTGATGGCACCATTGGTTCACGTTCCACAATGGCGCATGGTGGCTCACTTATTATGAGTGCACGCGAAGTCGTGCGCAAAGGGCAGGAGATGGCGGCCCAGCATTTGGAAGTGGCGGCAGCTGACATTGAATTTGAAAAAGGTGTCTATCGCGTTGCCGGCACAGATCTGAGCATAAGTCTCAAAGAAGTGGCGCGCCTATCAGCTCTCGATCCATCCCGTCCCCTTGATGTGCAGGAGGCCATGCCATCGCCCCGTGCCTTTCCTACGGGCTGCCATATTGCTGAAGTTGAGATTGATCCTGAAACTGGCCTTACAGATATTATGCGCTACACAGCCGTTGATGATTGCGGCAATATCATCAACCACACTTTGGCAGAGGGCCAAGTGCATGGCGGCATTGTGCAGGGACTTGGGCAGATTTTTCATGAAGCCGCAATTTATGATGAGACGAGCGGGCAATTATTAACGGCAAGTTTTATGGATTACACCATGCCGCGCGCCAGCGATGTCTGCCACCTCGATCTCTATGATCGCCCCATTCCCGCCCCCAATAATCCCTTAGGCGCCAAGGGTGTGGGAGAGGCTGGCACAACAGGGGCTGTGCCGACACTCGCTAATGCGGTGATCGATGCGCTTCGCCCGCTCGGCATTAATCACATAGATTTGCCCTATAATCCCGCGCGCCTATGGCAGGCCATTCATCGCGCCAAAGGCTGATAGGATCGAGAGCTCACCCGCCCAGCAACGCTTTATGGGCGCGTGAGACATCTTGCATATGTGTTTGAGCAGCAAGGCGCACAGGTGTATTGGCTGCGCCAAAGAGCTTGTAATTGCGCCGTTCTAAAATCTCAAAGAAGAAGCGGTCATCAAAGGTCGTCGTGTAAATCTGGAAGAATTCACCATCGTCACTGCGATCATAGAGAATATTGAGTTCACGCATGTCATGAAGGAGTGCGGGGTCAATATCGTAGCGCGCTTCGAGATCATCATAATAATTTTTGGGAATATCAAGAAAGCTGACTCCCGCTGCGCGGGCTTGCCTAACGAAGCCAAATAAATCATCGGTCGCAAAGGCAATTTGCTGCACGCCGCCCCCGCCAAATGTGTCGATAAAGCGAGAGACAGCCGTTGAGCCGCCATCGCCTATGTTGAGGGGGATATGCACATTGCCTTCGGCCGAGCGAATAAGACGTGAGAAAAACGCGCCATAGGGATCAGCAAGTTCAACTTGTGGCTCATTCTCAAAACCGAATATGCTTTTGTAGAATAAAACCCAAGACAAGAATTCAGCGCGACGCACCACATTGGAGAAGTGATCAAGCCGTGTGAGAGGTCCTTGGGGATTGTTTTGGGATGTAAAGACAAAATCTTTTTCCCAATTGGCTTGCTCTTCTTTGTGTTCGGGTAAAAAATAGATCAAGCTATTTTCAACACCACGCACAGCGGGAATTGTGGCTTCACCTGGCCCGATACGACCAAAATAAGTTGTCTCACCCAAAGCATTAGCGCGTTCAAGAGCACGCTCTGGATCATCAAACTCAAGCGCAATAGCACATATGGATGTGCCGTGGACGAGATAGAAAGAATAGGCAAATCCATCCTGTTCGAGATTGACGACGATGTTGAGATTATTTTGGCGATAAAGCTCAACATTTTTGGAGCGGTGTTTGGCGACGCGCGTAAATCCGAGCCCACGCAAAATATGTGTGAGGCGCGAGGCCTCTGCGCCACTTGAGACAAATTCAATGAATTCAACATTATTGATACGCGCTGGTTTTGGTAACAGTTGCGAGCTGCTGATTGGCTGGGCTTTATCTTTTGGCATGACATCGTGCAATTGCTCGGCACAGACCTGCAATGAGCGCATGCCATCACGCGCAATAATGGAAGCTGGGGCACCGCGAAATTGTTCATTGAAAATTTCAAGCGAAATGGGACCGCGGTAGCCCGTTGAAAGCGCAGCTTTTAAAAAGCCGATAATGTCATAATCACCTTGTCCAGGAAAACAGCGATGATGACGGCTGAGCGACATCGGATCCATCAAAATGGCCGGTGCATCAGCGACCTGCACAAGCGCAATATGAGAGGCTGGTAGATCAGCAATAGGCGCTAAGGGATTGCCGCGTTGGATGGTATGAAAACTATCAAGGACAATGCCGAGATTAGGTCTGTTGGCGAGATGAACAATCTCCCATGCCTGCATCCAATCGCGGACATGGCGCCCCCAAGCGAGCGCCTCATAGCCAATGCGCAGACCGCTTTGAGCCGCAAGGTCAGCCAAGCGGGCAAGATCATCAGCCGCCTTATGTGGATCATTGATTGCATCAGGTGCAACATTGGAGCAAACGCTGAGAAGGTTAGTTCCCAATTCATGCATAAGTTCAAATTTTCGTTGCGCGCGCTCAAAATTGCGGCTGCGCATGGGCTCGGGCATTGCCTCAAAATCACGCATGGGCTGCAAGGCAATGATGGACAGGCCTAAATCATCTGCCATGGCGCGCACATCACGTGGCTTGCCATTAAAGAAGGTCAGATCATTTTCAAAAATTTCAATGGCCCGAAAGCCAGCACGGGCGGCACTGGAAAGCTTGGTTTCCAATGTTCCACCCATGGATACCGTGGCAATAGACCAAGTCAGCATGAATGATTCTCCAGATAATTGGCTACTTTATACACCTTTGTGCGGCCTTGGGCAGCAGGGCTAATGATGGCGGTTGGCAACAAAAAGAGCTGTATCGCGCAAAATATGAGCGCTGGAGCCAAAAGGAGCGAGGGCCGTCAGAGCGTCATTCACCAGCTCATTGCAATGGGCGCGCGCCCCAGCGATGCCGAGATGCGCGACAAGAGTGGCTTTATTGCGGTCGTGATCCTTGCCGATGCGTTTGCCCACGCGCGCTTCATCGCCTTCAGCGTCAAGCAAATCGTCGGCGATTTGAAACGCAGCTCCCAATAATGTGCCATAGCGCGTCAGAGCTCGGCGGGCATCTTTATCGGCGCCTCCAATTAAAGCGCCAGCCTCAACGCTGGCACGCAGCAGCGCGCCGGTTTTCATGGCCTGCAAATCCTCAATGTGT
>Ga0164297_10001627_pt1 | contig 23467 bp, 27 predicted proteins | sample GEODES058metaG_FD_113539 | JGI IMG/M metagenome (GOLD analysis project Ga0164297, IMG submission 113539) | Dystrophic lake water microbial communities from Trout Bog Lake, Wisconsin, USA - GEODES058 metaG | ecosystem: Environmental > Aquatic > Freshwater > Lake | place: USA: Trout Bog Lake... | reverse complement strand
TGACTGGCGGTAGCGCAAGCAGAGGACGATGTCAAAGAGGGCACTCGTGCAGCAAACCACGCGACGCTACTGGCGTTTGATTACGAGCGTACAGACACGTGGATATCGGGGGTCACTCGCCTGAGAGACTCGCGCGTGAAGCTCGGCGTCGCCGCGTCCGAAGCCTTGCGGTCAGCGCCGAAGCGCAGCATGGAGGCTCAGTCAGCCCCGGCCCGCCCTAGCTCATGCATGACACGCGTGTGGTTGGATAGACGGACACATGGTACTGCGGGGATCGGCTGATTTGCGGGAAGAGAGTAGATTAGAGTGTTCGGAGATCAGCTTGGTCCCTCGAAACGGGAGACAGTGACGGCATTCTCTCTTGCTCCGGATCCAGGCTTGCATCCGCCATGCCGATCGCTAGCTTGTCAAACAGTGCCGCGCACTTGTCAGAAGCCTCGTAGCCATGGCTCACAATCTTGCATCCCAGACTGCGCAGTGCTCCCAGGTCTCCGTTGCGATCCGCCCACTCCGCAGCATAGCCTGCAACCAGGGCTTTCACTGCACGTGCCTCATTCCTACTCTTTGGCACATCAGCCAGCGCGGTTGCGATGAACTGCTGCCGACTGCGCAACCAATCGCCAAGGTCGAGAGCATCCGACGTGAATCGTGCCACTGCATCGCCGACAGCGCGTTGACGATGCAGCTCAGCCGCCAGGGCGCTAGCACGAGCTCGGACTGCAGCATCGAGACGCGCCCAGTCCCCCTCCAAGCGGTCATATCCTAGCGGCTCCCACCCAGGGCGGCCGTGAGCATCCAGCGCTGCTGCGATGCCGCTACGCAACTCAATGAGCGCGCTCAGCTCGCGTGCCTTTGGCGGGCGCTCCTCCGATAGGAACACGCAGACGCTGTGCCACGCAGCTTCGCAAGCGGCCAATGTGGTAGGCATGTCAGATGCTGCGTCGCTGCGGTCGAACTGCGCTAATGCAGCCTCTACCCACGGCTGCAGCGATGCTGCGCGTTGAGTGAATTGAAGCCGCAGCGCGAGCTCGAACTCGAGCTGCTCAATGTACGTGTTGACGGCCTGCTTCACTGCCGCATAACCAGTGCGTGGCGCCCATGCCAAGCGCACAAGGGCTAAGCGCGTTCCAACCACGCCGTGGGCGCTGCACACATCATCCAGAGCGTGCAAGCGCGCCCACAGGGCACCCAGTGTGTCCCCATCGCCCCACAATGCCCTCACAGAGGACAGCACCGAGACCAGGTCCCCCGAGACAGCGACCACACTGCTCATCGTATGCTCCAATCTCGCACTGAACTCACCCACCGCGGCGATGAAGTCCATGAACGAGGCATGCGCAGCAGTGCAGCGCCCAGCTTCAGCCTCGAACGCTTCTTGCCGCGCCTGCACTGCATCCCCAAGGACAGCTACCGATTCGGAAACGCGCTCGGGGGTGAAGCAGCTGTGCCTGTTTGAGAAACCAAGCGCAGGGAAGCCGCCTGGTGTGCCACCACCCTCCAGTTGGGCGACAGCAGCCCGCTCCTGCGCTAGCGCGTCCTCCAGCTGCGACAACTGCGACGTGAAACGCCCGCAGCGACTCCGGACGCGCTGTGTGTCGTGTAAGGCGAGGGCGGCCGTCGCGTAGGGAGTGCATGAGCAACTTTAACAGAGGAGAACAAAAGACGGAGACAAGTCCACGCACCTCGTCGTCTGCACGTAGCGCCTGCCTGTACGGCTCCAGCGTACCAACGTCGAAGACGACGACGTCGTCGACGGTCGTCACCTGGAGCATTGCCACAGAGCACAAGGCAAGGACGGTCTAAGCACCAGACGGCAAGCACTGCAACAACCTGGGAACACACGCACGTCTAGGCGGACACCACCCTCGAGTGTAGGCCACCGCTCTGAGAGGGCAAGCAGCGTGTCTTGAAGCCAGTCGTTGAAGTTTGTGGCCACTTCTGCCCATCTCCTGTTCAGGGTCTCAATCAGGTCCTCGTGCTGTAGCTGCGCATCTGCAAGGACACTGCGCTCAGTGCCCAGGAAGACGCCGTGCTGGTGCGCCATCCAGTGGCTTTCGCGATGGGACTTTTGCAAAATTTGGGATGGGGAGCATCACCGCAGTCCCTCCTCGCAGGGAGATTGCGTGAACTGTTTTCTGTCGTGCGGAGTTCATGTAGAGGCGCTGCATGCGCGTGCTCCAGGATGTCTGCCTTCCAGAGCGCTTGTGGAAACAATAGCTTGTGTTCTAGCACAACGTGTCGGCGCCGCAGTCGCCATGCTCGCGCTGTCGCAGCTTCAAGCAACGTCTCTGCTCATACCGGCGAGTCCAAGCCTTCTGAAGAAGCAGACGTCGCACTTCCTCCGGCATCCCTGACGTTCATCTCCAGCGTCTCCAATCCTTACGTCAAGCACGCTGTGAAGTTGGGCACGAGTCGGAGTTACAGAGAGGAGACGCGCAGCGTGCTCCTGGCGGGTGGCAAGCTGTTAGCAGAAGTCGCACAGGAGTGCGGTCGAAGAAGTTCTGGTTCTGTTCGTGACAGCCTGCGCCCCCGGGTGCTTCTCCTCGCTGAGGGCGCGCCTGTTCCAGATGGCTTGGCACCTGAACGAGTTATTCGAGCGTCGACAGACGTGCTGCGCAAGGTACCACTCTCGCGAAGTGCTCTGGTTTGTTGGGAACACTGTGCCTTGCGCCTGACGAGACGCGCTTTCAACCAGGTGGCAGGCGTAGAGAATGGAGACAGCACTGATGCGGTGGCGGAGCTGCCGATGCCGCCGATGGTGACTCCCAGTATAGAACAGGTGAGAAGCCCCGTCACCTCTTTCCCGACCCATGGCAACATGTCGCATGCCCGTCTCCATGTCGTGTGCCCTCTCTCACAACATGTCTGTGTGTCGGGCGTCTAGATTCGGGCAGCAGGTCGGGTGCTTCTGCTAGATGGAGTACAGGACCCTGGAAATGTGGGCACACTGCTCCGCACCGCAGTCGCATTCCGATGGGCAGCTTGCGCGCTGCTCCCGGGATGTTGTGACCCATTCAATCCGAAAGCTGTGCGCGCGGCTCGAGGCGCATGCTTCCGCCTGCCGCTCTGGAGACTGGCATCTTGGCAACAGGTGGAGCAATTCACTGCTACCGCCGCCTTGGATGTCGCCCTCCTTGCAGCAGATCCAACGGGCGACGCGACAGGGCGCGCCATGAGAGACGCTGTGGACACATGCGGCGCCGGGGGCAGCCTGTGGCTGGCTCTTGGCTCAGAGGGCCAAGGCCTGAGCGACGGGTGGCAGCGCTGTTGCACCAAGATCGCCATCCCAGGCGCAGGTGCGTGTGGGTTTTGTCATGACATGCGCCTACGCTCAGCGCGATGACGCACAAATCGGTCGCGCTCATGCCCAACCTGCATGCATGGCAGACGGAATGGAGTCCCTGAATGTTGGCGTCGCTGGCAGCGTCTTGATGTACGCGCTATCTCATCCACAGTATTCATGATGGCAATACATCGAGATAAACTCATCGTTGCAACGGGTGTGGAGCCGGGTGGGGTTCGCTGCCTGTGGAGCAGAGACCTACCTCAGAGCAGAGACCTACCCTGAAGAGGACGACTCGTCGTACACACTCGTACACGACTTCCCAGGCGCACCGGCAGTATCGACTAGACGTAGCAACTTGCGTCTGAAGCACGCGCGTGCGCTGGGCGCGTGTTGCTGCCGTGCGTCGTCTTTCGCCTAAGAAGATCAGTGCTGGGCCGGTTCCCAGACAGTGTGCGCCAGCGCGCCCCGCAGCTTGTGCGCCTGTGTCGTGCGAGCGCGGTGCACCATGTGGCAGCAGCAGCCTCATGTGCACGACGACTGGCTGATCGACGCGTGGGGGTGGGATCCCGTGCTGCTGGCCCCCGTCACCAGAACACAGGAAGGAGGACCACACGTGCCTGCTCTCAACGGCGCTACTGCCCTGCACGCCGGTCATGAGCCCGCTGTACCAGCTCGACCACTGCCACCTGTGTCAGCGCCGCTAGCTGCGACTGAGGAGGACCTGGCGAGCCGCAAGCGCCCTCGTGGAGAGGGCCGACCGCCACGGTCGACGCGGGCGCTCCTAGTGTGCTGCGTCAGTGGCTGTGGCATCGAGCTTGACGGAACATATTGTCGTCGCATTCGGTGCGTGTTGTGTCGGTCCTGGGATCTCAGAGCACAGGACACGAAGGTGAGCTGACTCTCGGTCTCTTCTGTCACCCCAGGGTGTGCACGGAGCACCAGACCGCACCGCAGGTGATGCTGGGCGACGGCACACTGGGGCGTGTGTGCAAGCGGTGCCACACGTTGCACGCTCTGTCCGAGTTTGACGGAAACCTGAGAACGTGCGCCTCTTCACTCGCGCTACACAACGCGCGCCGCCGTCTCCGCAAAACCCAAGCAGCTGCCAACAATACGGTGGCTGGCATCGAGCGAGCTGGGGGATCAAACACCAACCAAGAGGCTTCCAGCACGCCATCTGAGCCAGGCAGTCCAGAGACACAGCCCTCAGGGGCCGCCACCCCGCCCACTGATCCTGGCGTGCCCACGCTTCTCCTCCGTCCACGAGCCGCTGGTGGGAGCCTGGGTGCGGATGTGATGGCCATCCTGGCGTTGCAGCGATTCACGATCGAGGTGAAGTTGCCCACATGTTCCACCCCCGCCGCCCTCCCCTCCGGCGACGTCCTTGCAGATGCCCTGCAGGCGTGCCTTGGAAGCAACAGCTCACTGATCGACACCGCGTGCGTGTCCATCGCGCCTGGCTGCGTGCGCCTCATCATTGACGCCCTGTTGGACACCAATGCTGCCCCAGCGCAGGAGCAAGCGACAGCACAGCAGCTCGCGAATGTCTTGAAGCGGCGCGGAGGTGCCGCAGCCCGCGGTGCGCGTGTGGCGGGAATATGCAATGAGGCGGCACCAGCCAGCTTGTTCCCTCTCGCTGCTCTCCTCCTCCCGCCCGCGGGCTCATCCACCGGACACGACGACGTGACGGTGCCTGCGACATGCGTGCTGCCTGCAGGGGCTGCACACCTCGCGGTGCGATGCGGAGGCCGCCACGTGCGCTGCACTGGTGCAGGGCAATTGACCCTTCAGTCCAGCGCCGTGCCCCACGCTGGCGGCTGCTTGCTGGTCGAAGCCCGCGGCAGTGATGGAGAGCGGCTACATCGCCCCCGCGCTGTCGTCGCTTCTCGCGATGCTGCGATGGTTACCGAGCTGAACGACGCGTACCAGCGAGGCGTTGTGCCTGAGCATGTCATGCAGGCGATGCTTCACGTCATCGGTGATGCGCTCACACCGCGCGCTGTGTGGGAAGTCCGATGTGCTGCCGCCAAGGCTGCTGCCCGAGCTGGGTGGAGTGCGACGCTGCGAGCACTGTGTGTTGCGGCTGAGAGCTACCAGCCCGGCGGCGGCGATGAAGTTGCCATCGCAGCGTCTGCGCACGTGTACGCAGCATCTAGCATCTCCGTCCTGCACGCAGTGGCGCCGGCAGCGGCATGGAAGGAGGCTGCGCGCAGGCTGCGCAGTGCACTGGTCGTAGCTGACCCAGTGGAGGTCCCGCACTGCACCGCCTTCCTCGCCCTTCGAGACGCCCAGTCTGATGTCAACGCACCCACCGCGGCGGTGCGCGTGCTTCGAGCAGCGGCTGCTGTGCTGGCCCGGGCTGCGGAGGACGCCGTTGACGTCGCCCTGGATGTGGAGGACAATGCGATGGAGCTGGCAGAGTTTGAGGCATTCCGGGCCCTCAGGGGCAGCCAGGAGTATTTTCTGTCCCACGCGCTAAGCCTGCTCAGCTGTCTTGTGCGGCTCCACAAGACGATGACCTTGTTGAGCAGAGATGGTTGGCCAACCGATGCGGAGTTGGGTTCCTCCGGCTCCTCCATCCTCCGCGGATTCCGCCTCCACCCGCTCACTCCAGGCGCGCCACCGATGGAAGTGCGGTCGGTGCCGTGGCAGGATGTGCTCATCGGTTTGCGCGGCTACGCAACCTACAGTGTCCTATTTCTGTACCCTTTCCACTTGGCTGCTTTCTACCTCTCCTGGCGCTTGCGCAACGGCCATGTCCCACCTGTGCGCGTGTACTACGGCGTCCTGGCCTACTGGTTCGCCGCGGTCTGGGTGACGGGCCACCTTGTTTGTGACCTCTGCATCTTGTACGCCACTGGCGGCGCACCGGAGTGGCCGACGGGCATTCCCACCCTGTTGCACGCCGCCTTTATCTTCTGGATCTGGCGCAAGCCGCTGTTCAATCCGCCGGTGATACGGATGATCATGGCCTGGTGCTTTTGCTGCTACTTCAGCACACTCCTTGCAGTCGCTGGCCCCAGAGTAGTGTTCACAAACGAAGCGAATGTGGCGGTCGCATCCGTTCTCATGTTCGTGGCTGTTCGCGCCGGTCCACGCGAGCGTGCACTGAAGGCGGCCTTTGCGGCGAGCAAGAAGCTGAAGCAGGCTTGAGGAGTATTGTACCCGGATTTTCATGGAGCTTCTGCTCCACAGCCACCCTTCGTTGCAACTGTTTCCAGGGCTCGCAATTCGCATGTCATCGCCGCGCATGACATTCCGCGGAGCGCCAGACCAAGGCAAACAGAGCCAAGGGTCCTTTGAGCGGGAGTCACATCACGGTCGCACCCACAGCGCGAAGGCCCACGACGCAGAGGCTGGGCAGCTGCGACACAACGGCATGTCCGTCAGTGGATGCACTCTCGTGAAGCACGACTCCGGCAGCAGCACGACCAACGACCGGTTTTGGTCGGTAGTTGTCCGGGGTGAACAGGTCCTGATGAGTTGGGGCAAAATGAACACGCAAGGCAAGAGTGAAGTGCGCGACTTTCCAGATGCGCTGCTCGCGGAGCGCTGGGCGAGTGAGAGCGCGCTGGCAAAGATGACCCAAGGGTGCGTGCGCAAACGCGTGTCTCATTTTGCTGACTCGTCAACTGAGAAACACTGAAATGCTTGACTCCCGCTGCAGGTACGAGGTGCGCGAAGGCGAGGCCAGCTTCTTGAAGCAGGAGGGCCTTCCGCGCGTTGCGCCAGGCGTTTCCATCAACGCGCACAAGTCCAGACGCAAGGACTCTCCGTAAGGACGAGCCAACTCACAGATCGCGATTGACGCAATGTAGATCAAATGCTTTTGATGCATCTGCACTGATCACGATGACGTCAGAGCAGTATCCCGTCCCCCGCAGACAGCATTTGTGTTGTGAGCCACGGCCGCGAAAGTAGCCCCTCAGCCAACAGAAGTCCAGGGTGTGGGTGCATAAAGCGCCATGGGCCAGCCCATGGCGGCTGTGTTGCTCGCCCTCGCGCTGTTGGTCTGTGGTGGCAGCCTCGTGTCAGCTAGGCCGGTCTCCCCGCTGGCAGACTCCTCCGTCTTCAGCCCCGAAGCGATGGCCGAAAACGCGAAGAACTGCATGTTTCTGTACCAACAGCCGCCGGTGCGTGTGCACTCCTGCGCGAGGCCGCACCGGGAGTGTCTCTCTCGCTTGAGCGCCTTCCTGACACGCGGCCCCGCCCACGCGCGATCTCCCTCACCGCTGGCCTCCTTCGCCAGGCGGGCACCAAGTACGTGTACGCGTTGAAGGTATGTGCACAGCCCCGACAGGCGCAAGGGGTACAGTGAGGGCAGAGAGCCGCTGGACAGAGTCTTTCGACTCAGTCTCATACCAAGCCCGCCCTGTTCCCGGACGTGCCGTGCTGTCTGCGCGACGCGCGCTTATGTGGCACGCGTCTGCACGACTGCGCTTGTGCACTTTGGTCACACACCCCGGTGTTCCACCTCGCCCTCGCAGGGACTGGAGTCACCAGATGGGTACTACCAGGTGGTGCAGCCTGTGGGGCAAGTGACCTACACCTTCTGGTTCCAGTTCTGCAGCAACATGCAGCTGGTGTTATCGGACCCCAACCGGCCGGGGGTGCGCACGGCCAGGCCAGGTGGGCAGGGTCTCTCTGTGGCTGACTCCACCCCCTCCTCCGCTGCTCCACGCAGGCGGCGTGCTCGCGCAAGGTTCTCGAAAATAACTGTCCCAAGAAGTGCCGAGACGCGCGGACACGCACATGCGGCAACGGGTGCAGTGCAATCATGGTGCGGCCGCTCTGATCTGGCTCACCACAACAACAACTGGCTGACACGGACACCCCATGACGACCCCCCCATCATGTAGGCGCAGCACTTGCCGCGGGCTAAGCACAGCGCGTGCTGGAGTGTGGGGCAGTGGGGCCAAGGGAAAGCAGTGTCTGTGTCCTTGCTGGACCCCACCGACCCGACCCAAGGCGTGATTTACACCATGCTGCAGGGCGATAGCAAGGGCTGCCCGCCGGGCGTGTCGCGCACACTCAGCCTGGCGGTGCGCTGTCCTGGGGTTGGCATGCCGCAGGTGCCTGTCATGAATGCCAGCTCGCTGGGCAACTGCGCGTACGCAGCCACGATGCAGCATCCGGCCGCGTGTCCCATAACGCAGGACACGCTGTCTGCGCGGGACCAGCGGCTGAACTTCTACCGCAACACGCAGGGTGCGGGCGTGGGCAGCACAGGGGAGGTTTTCCTCCACCTGTTTGGGGCATTCCTCGGCTTTGTCATCTTCTACATGGCTGCAGGCTCGCTGTGGCGGTACCTACAGCTGGGCATGCGCGGCATCGACGTCATTCCGCATCTGCACTTGTGGAGGGATTTGCCGGATACAGTCGTCCGCTTCGGCGTTGCAGCCGCGGATGAGATGCGCACGCTGATGGACCCGGCACGGACGGGCGTGCCCACCGAGGAGTTGGACGCACAGAGAGGGGCATCCAGTGCAGCATCCCCTCTGCTCCGCAGAAAAGAATGAGACTCATCCAGTGCAGTGGTGGTGTCACATATACATAGAACAAAGACTTCCATGCACGCCAGACTGATTCGCCGCATGTCTGACCTTGCTGCACAATACATCTTTGCCCCTGGCAAGAGCTCCTCGCAGGGTTGATTTCCGGCATGTCGCTTCCACGTGGGGCTGTGGTCGCGCCGACACTACAGCTTGCCGCAGCGCTGCGTCAGAGTGCGTCGTATTATTGCTGGCCTCCACGTCTGGACCTCTTACAAGCACCGCCTTCACAGGCATCGCTTCCGATGCCGACCTGGCCGTCAGCTCGACTGACATTGCACACGGTCACAGCGTCAGGTGAGTTGCTACTCCGAAGGCGACAGAGCCTGTGCGTAAGTGCTCACGTGCTGTGGTCGTCTGACCTCAAGGTGGAGTATCGACACACGCTACTACACTGCAGACGTTGAGCTCCAGGTGTGTGTGTGCTATTGACTGGTTGCGCTACGCGTGAACGTCGGGGCACAAGTGCGTGTAAGGGGCTCACTGGGCGCTGCCTCACAGGTGCTTGACACGGAGAGCACTCCAACTGTCGCCGAACAAGGTCAACTTCATTACGAAGCCGTTGTGCTGGCATACCAGGCGGGCCAGGTATGTGTGACGAGCATCGACGTTCGCGTTCTATATCGTGTGCGTGTCCCTTGACATGCAGTGTTGTGGTCTCTCTCTGCAGGAGACCTCGCTTGAGGCCGTCACGCACTGGTTCGCAATCCACGGCGCTGCACACGGCGTCAGCGGCGCGGAAGTGCGCCTCTGTGTGGCGACGCAGCTGCAAGGAGAGGCAGGGAGTCCGGAGGGCGACACACTCGACAGCGCCGCTCTGGAGTGGTGCATAGAGCACGGATTCGAACACGTGCCGCTCCCTTGCCAGCATGATGGAGACGGGGACGCGTCCTCGTTGCGGGAAGCCCAAGGAGTGGCTCGCTTGAGGGAAGCATTGCAAGCTCATACTTGGCCAGGCTTGGTTGCCAAGCCACGAGGCGGCATCGCGTCTGTTGGCGACCAGGTTGCGGGCAAGTCATTGTCGGTGGCGGCAGCTGTGGAAGCGCTTGAGAGGGAGGCTTCTGTCGACAAAGGTGACGATGAGCATGACCGCTTCGAGTCGCTCATGGCAAACATGCAGCGCGCACGCAGCGCTGCCACTTGCGGTGACGTGCCAGATGACGTGCGGCGTGCAACAGCGGCAGTGTTGGCCATGCAAATGGCTCGCATGCTGGGTGTGGACGATGAAGGGGAGAGCTCCGACGGGGAGAACGTGGACGACGGCCAGGAACATCATGAAGACGGTTACCAGCCATTAGAGGAGCCAGGCGAGTGACATGAAGTAGCACGACACCAGTTGTGTGTGTGTGTGTGGACCAGCCTTCATGATGGGAGCCATATGCATATCGTGTCTGGGTTATGCCTTCTTGTCCTTTGCGGCTTCAGCTGTCTTTAGCCCGAAGATGCGCTCGACGTCAGCAGCCGTCCAGCGGCCTTTTGCGCCAACCCTTGGTAGACGATCGACCTCCTTGCCGCCGTTGTACAGCACTATGGTTGGCAGTTGTGAGGACGTCGCATTCATGTCGACGTTGAAACTTGATTTGGCTACGCCAGGCCAGACGGCTAGATCCAGCGACCCAAAGCGGACGATGCGGCCTTTGTCGTCGCATGCGTACTTGCGTGACAACGCCGCAAAAGCGGGCATGAAATGGATACAGGCAGAGCTCCAGCCGGCGTACAACATAATGATTTGTTTAGCATCCGGAGTCGCGGCCACAGTGGGCATGGTCGCGGGCGTCAGCGTCTCAATCCGTGAAGGGCCGTCATACATCGATTGGACAGTCAGCAGAGTAACACACGCCACTTCCACCAGCGCCACTGCAAAGGTGAGCGTCGACGCGAAATATGTGAGGACTAACAACACAGTCTGTGGATAGCACACAAAACGAGCAGCGTGAGTTTGGACACCAGAAACGAGTCACGAGAGGAGATCTGTGGCGCACCTTGCCATACATGAACGTCAACGACACGAGGTGGTCGACGGAGTGTACTTTCATAGTCTTCAACACGAAGTTGAAGCCGAGAACAGCCAAGCCCTGCGTCTCCTGAGTGCACAAGTGTCAGTGTCAGTCAAGCAGGTTTCACGCAAGGTTTGCCGGCAAGAAACGCACAAAGGTTTTCAGTTGCGTGCTTGCGCCTTCATCCGCCTGTTCAGCCAGCGTTCGGAGTGCGACATAGCTGGCTAGAACAAGCGCGTTGCCGACATAGTAAGCTGAGAGGAAGCGACTCTGAGGCACCATTTGTTGTTTCTGGAATGGTCACCCTGGTCTGTCCTGACGGCACTTGACAGTGGGCATATGATGCTTTGCGACAGACAGTGCGACGGGGCGGGCGAATGGTGCCAGAATTGCGTGTCGTGGGAAAAGGCTCACAGGGTGTCTCTGCCCCTTGCGTTCATCCTTGCTCTGCGCAGCGCGCTATGGTCAGGCAAAGCAACGTCGTCCAGAAAGGCTGCGAGCTTGGTCTCGAACGTGCCATACTCTGCGTCGCGTCCCCACGTGTGCAGCTGGTCCGGGGGTGGCTTCATCCTCTGGCAGCAGGCGATGAACACCACAAGCACCGCGAAGAACAGCACTGCGAGCATGCTAACATACTGTAAGTCGGTCATCACCACCCACGTTGACTGGCTCACGCAGCCGCGGCTGCTGACGCCCTCCAGGCAGGAGTTCTTGAGTGCTCGGACATGGAACAAGCCACTCGTCTCCCCGGACACGACTGTGAAGCGCGTCGCGTCCACGTAGTCTATTTGATACCCACTTTCAGCGCTCGTGACGCGGTACTTGTTGTTGAACGTGAGCAGAGACCAAGTGCAGGGCACACTACTGGTCCAGCTCTGCGTGCTGTTCGTGGTGCTTAGTGAGAACGACGGCGTGATGAAGCCCATGGCGAGCACGAGAAACGAGTTCACATAGGCCCAGCAGGATCCTGCTGGACGAAGGGGCCTTGCGAGGGAGCGAGCATTCAGCATGCGCTCGCCAACGTGGAGCCCGCCTGCGCGTTTTCTTTGTGCTTCGTGCGACAAGTTACTCGCAGCTTCCTGAGTGGCGCAGGTGCTAGCGTGATACAAGGATTTCGGACGCGTGAGGCGCCAGGTCACGCGTGAAAGCTCACTTCTGCGCAATCCAGCAGACTCTGCGCAAGCCCATAGCGATGGTGAGGCGCACTTACGCAGCGTCCGTGCCACTCATGCGCGGACATGACACGATGTGTGACACTCAACCACGCTCGTCGCCATAACAGGCCCCGCAGAAGACGAACAAGCCAGTCAACGCAGGTGGTGGCACACCCAAGACCGGCTCTCCCAAGCCTGCAAGCGGCCCTCATAAACCTGCAACACCGCCCGTGGCTACAACTGGAGCCCCGCCGTCGGTGCGGGATCGAATCGCGTCGCTGAGCACTGTCACGGGAAGCAAGCTGGAGCTAGCCACAGCCCGAAAGCCTGCAAGCAGCATGCGTTCTCAACCCGTGCCGCTGCTTCGGCCACCGCCGCCAGTGGAGGCGAGAAAGCCGCTGGTGGAAGTCGCTCTCGTCGCGCCGTCCGTGGGCGAGCCAATCCCACTCCTTCCTGGTGTGACAGTCGCAGTTGTTGACCACCTCGAAGAGAGCACACAGCCGCACCAGAGCCGCGTGTCTGGCGTCAATTTGCTGTCAAGTTTACTGGACAATGACCAGATGGTGGCCATGCTCGAGCCCGGCTTGCCGGCCCTCCCCGCCCTTGTTGGCCAGCACACGCCACCTGCTGCTCCTGACGATGCCGACGTCTTTTCCGACACGTTCGACACGCCTCCTGTTTCCAACATGGTGCCGCTCATGCACCCCTCAACTGCTGGCGCAAGATTCGTTCCAGACCCGGATGCTCGGCGTTTGAGTCGCATCAGTGGAGTCTTCGATGTCGACCCAGTGAGGCCTCGCTCCAGCGGAAGGCCCCCATCCGGTGGAAGGCCTCGCTCAAGCAGAGGGCCTCGCACAAGCGGCTTCGATGTGCCGCCCCGGAGATCGCACGCGCTAGACCTGCCATCGATGGAGGCGCGCCCATCGTTCGGCGACAATGGCGTGTGGCCGCCTCAGCTCGCGGGAGGGCGGCCATCCTCCGCTGGAAGTCGGCCTCGACGGAGCCGGTCGACAGAGCCTGCGCCACGGCGGAAGAGCATGGCAGTTGCGCCGCTGGTGCTCGCCCCCATCCCCATGTGGGGAGGTCACCACGTCTCCACGCCTGCAGACACGATTTCGGAGGAGCGGCAGGCAGATGGCGGCGCTCCGCCATGTTTAACTCCTGCACTGCATGTCAGCATGGACGATGCGCACGTGCCAGACAGAGCCTTGATGGGCACCTCGTTCTCATCGCGGCCCATGACTGCTCCAATGCGAAGCATGAATGTGTCGATGACGCCCAGCACGCGCGTGGACACAATGCTTGCGCTCATGGCACGTGGCACGGAAGACGATGAAGCGAATCTGTTGGAAGGTGTGCGCCAGTGGAGGGGCCCCGCCGTTCCGCCGCCAGCTCCCAGCGCAGCATCGTGGATGACACCGCAGCAGAACAGCATGAACACGTGCATCACGGACATGCGGCAGTATGTCAGCAGCCCGGGCCCGCCGGGGGCAGTCAATTGCCATGTGAAGCGTGACAAACTCCGTGGCCTGCTGGGTGCCGGTGCTGCGTTCAGCATGTACATGGAGGGTCCCAATGTGGAGCATATCCCGGGAAATCCACTGGATGCACGACTCCTGCTGTACGCCCGCCGCAGTCGTGGCGGCATTGCAGGCAACGGAAGCTGCTACAAGATCACCATTGAGCCGTACGCGGATTCACCTGCCGCCAGTCAAGTGATTGGAACACTGTCCAGCAATTTTCTGGGGACGGAGTTCGTGGGCACCGACGCGAACGGCGCACACATATGCGCTGTCACGTACGGTGTCAACCTGCTTGGCATTGCCGGCCCACGCAAGATGGTGGCATGCGCTGCCCTACCTGGCGCTCATCTGCCAGATGGTGTCGTTCTGCGCGCAGCGCGCAGTGAGAAACGTCTCCCGGGGACAGCGCTGCTGACCGGGAAGTCTCCGAGGTGGAATGCCCAACTGCAGAGCTATGTGCTCAACTTCCATGGGCGCGTCTCTGCCGCGTCAGTGAAGAATTTTCAGCTGTGCACGGAGCGCGACGCGAGAATGCCGCGCCCGACGGTGCAGTTTGGAAAAGTGGTGCAGACGGACACGTTCACGCTCGATTTCTGCCATCCAATCTCCGCCCTCCAAGCTTTCATGCTGGCCTTGGCAAGCTGTGACAACAAGCTGGCGTGTGAGTGATGGGGAACCTGTATCATGATGTACTTTATCAACTCGCAACTGTAGTCTAGCCGTCTAAAGGGGGACCCCAGGAGGCGGTCGGCCCCGGGCTAACAACGCCCTTGCGTGCTCAACATTGCCCCTGCACAGCTCCACGTACACAAGGGCAAGGAGCGCGTGCACGCTACGCGGTTGTAGGGCCAGGGCAGCGGTGCAGCAGCCGTGAGCAGCGGTGTGCTCGCCTTGGCTGCAGTAGGCGCTCGCAATGTTGATGTACAGGCTCGCTCTTGCGTGATCGCCGCGCAAGTGCGCAACACTGCTCTCATGGCTTGCTGTCCACCACGCATGGCTGCCTTCACCTTCAGGCCCGCTGCCGCCATCGGTATTGTCCTGATTATCCACTGGCAAATGTGCAACGGAGCTCCTGCGCGGCTGTCTCGATTGCGGCGATTTCTCAACGCCGCCTTCTCTAGGTGCTCCTCCCGCGCTCAAATGGTCCTGCTCACGCAAGCATGCGGACAGGCGCTCAACCGCCTCTGCAGGGCGGCCGAGCGCACAGAGCGCTTCCGCAGCGTAGCAGCTGGCCAGCATGCGCGCTTCATGTGGCCTGCTACTGCTACCTCTGCTCTCGCTCAAAAGAGCAATTGCATCGGCTAGGGCGAGGCGTGGATTGCTAGTCATGAGGTGTAGGTACGCACGTGAAGTGAGCAATGCAACATGCAGTATGGCCGCGTCGCCGCCAGCGCTATCAGCATCAGGACCCAGCAACTCGGCTAAATTGCGTAGACACAGCCCTGCGTAGGCGAGAGTCGGCTGCCACTGCGCGGTGGTGGCGCCTTCTCCACCGCAAGCACTGAAGTCCGCCATCTCCGGGATGAGACCCGCCTCTTCGGTGCCGCCGTCCACTGATGCCTTCGGACTAGCGCGAGATAAGAGGAGCACCGCGTGCCGCGATTCACAAACAACTGCGTCAACAGCTCGCTCTGGGCCTCCCACGCCTGTGTCTGCTGCCGCATGAAGACAGCACTCCGCCAATCGGAGCCAGAGGGCCGGACGTGTGCGTGAGAAGCGCGTAGCGCAGCGTTGGAAGCACTGGAAGGCCTCGTTGTAGGACGCGCACAGCAGATGTTGCAAACCTGCAGGAATGTGTTGGAGTGATAAGGATTGTGAGCGGGTGTGTTTGGGAGCGGCGGTGAATCCAGCACACAGTGTGTGCGTGCGTGTGTATATGGGGCTGGCCACCAGGCGGCGCGGTCATCGGCGCCTTCGTGGACGAAGGGCTGGCGCCGCCGTGGTTGTTTGGCCATAGCCCACTTCTTTGCTTTGAGGCCCATGCCATTTGATCGCAAGCCACAGAATTGTTTAAAAGGCTCGAAATTGGTAAATGGGCCCGCGACGTGACTGAGCTGAGAGCGCTGGGCGCACACGTGTCCGCACCTGTGGCATACACGATTCCAGCCCGCTGCTCCTCTGTCAACATCGCAACACCGCCGCCGCCGCCATCCTGCTGCTGCTCCGCTGCATCTGCTGCCCATGACAATGCCTGGTTGTAAGCCACAGCGGCAGACGCGTGCCGTCCCTGCGCATGCAGCAACGTGCCGCCATTGGCCGCCAAAGTCACTCTCAGAGCCAAGCTCTTGCTGCCGACCTGCAGGCCAGCCCCACTTGGTCCATTCGCGCGCTGCTCGCCATCCAAGTCGCTGCTGCTGCCTTCACTCGCTGCTGTCGATTGCGCAGCGGCCAGCAATCGCGTCGTCTTTCCCCAGTTTGCGCGACCCAACTCCTGCTGGGCTTTCAAGCAGTGCGCTTGTACTTGCGCCACCCAGCCATTATGATTGCCCTGCTGCTGCATAGCAGTCACTAGTGCGGATGCTGCCTTCAGCTCACGCTTCGCTGCCCTATGGTCTCCGATCAGTGCATGCGCTCTTGCAGTGCCCACACGGCACGTGAGCGCAAGCTCTGGCTGTGCGGCTACTAATGTCGCGTCCATGTAAGCTGCAACTTGCAGCGCCTCGTGTCCACGCCCCGCGTCCAAGTGCGAGTCCAGCAGAAGGCAACAGAGCTGTGTTTGGGTGGCACTGCCCCCAGGCAACGCGTCAACGGCCGGCCACAGAGACAGTGCCAGCGCACGGGCTTCGTCTCTGCGACCTAGGCGCCACAAGATGACAGCTGCGTTGAGCGCAGGCATCGCTGCGTCGCTGCCTTCGATGGGGAGTGGCAGTGCAGGGTGAGGCAGCGCTGACCTCCCGCCGCCGTCGTTCCCATGCACCACCTCGTTCTGTATTCGTACTAGGTCTAGCAACTTCGCCAGCAGCTCATCTGCGCCGCTGCCTCCTTGGGGAAGGGCTCTGAAGGCAGCTATCGCAGAGTTGTGCTCAACTTTCACGTCGCCCGCGCGGCCATCTTGCTTCAGCTGCTCCAGCACTTCATGTGCGCGGCTGAACTGACCGAACTGGTACAGCTGCGTGGCGAGTCCCTCCGGACCAGCAGTAAGTCTTCTTGACGGACTACTGGCCTCCATAATCAAGGACACCGCGACTCGTACGGAGCGCCCATCATCAGCGCGTGGGGCGACGCCATCGCGTGGGCGAGCGACAAGCCGGAGCCATGCGGGCTCTCTCTGCGAGGGGCCGCAGGACGCCGTGACCGATGACGGGGCAGGTGACGCAGCGTTCGAGGAACGCATGAGCTTTGCGGTATGTAGCGGCAGCGGCAGCGACATCATCTGCTGTGTGGCACCCGCTGCAACGCGAGCGCTTCGCGTGTGCAGAGTGAGCACCGCAGGCTGCTCTGTGGATGCGACCCAAGAGCTGCTGTCATGGTGCTTGCCGTCGCCGGCATTGCACGTGACTCCAGTTCGATGGCGGGGCGAGCCACACGTGGTGGTGATAACGGCAGACGCACACCTGTGGTTTCTCAACGTGAAGCTCCTTGACAACAACAAGCTGACAGCTGCGTCGCATGCTCGCCGCGGCGCGGGCGACTCAGCACACGCTGCCACCGTGTGTGCAGCCAAACACGCGAATGGCACGTCCGCGGTCGGAACAGCCTTGCCGCCACCGGTGGACTCAGACTCTGTCAGCTGGCCGGTGGCCCAGGTGCCGCTAGCGCACTGCGCCTGTGTGGCGGGAGAGGATGTGGTCGTCGCAACTGCTCATGGCCCGCCACTCGTGCTGTCTTTACCTGACATAGCAGCCACGCCGCGACTGGGCAGACTGCAGTTGTGTACCCCTGTTGGCGTGTTGCACAGTCAGGCGACTTGTGTGACCTGTCTCTCTTGTGTGCAGTATCCACATGAAGGGACATGCATAGCTGCAGGATGGACACAAATCAGTGCGGCCCTCGCACGCGCTCTCCTACTGCCGATGAGCAACGGTTCTTCACACGACATCCATTCCAGCGCTGCTGTCGGTCAACGCCGACCACGGGCGGTGATGGAAGCAGACACTGTACCTGGATGCACCGCATGCAGCCGCTGGGTGCTTGTGGGCCACGCAGATGGACGAGTGTGTGCAAACGTGTTTGCTGACCGCAACTGCATCGCACCGACAGTGCTGTTCAACATGCACCAGCGCTGCGTGCACATCGCTGTAGTGAGCGAAAACGCACTGCTCCTTGTTGGTGCTGCCGGCAGGGCAGTCATCGTGCGTATTGACACACAGTTGTTGTTTCAAGACCTGCGACTGCCGTGCACTGCTGTTTCTGGCGCATGCTTGCTGCCCAACTCCAACCGCGTGGCTGTTGCATGCGACGTCGGCGTCCTGATTTCATCTGCACTGCTGTCAAAAGACGATAAAGAGGTGGAAGTGCATTGGTCGGTATCTTCCCTCAACGGCGCGTGCGATGTGAGCAGCGCCACATGCGGGAACTCCACACATCTGCTTGCATGCACTGCCGATGGTGACGTGCTGCTCTTGCCGCTGCCAAGCGAAACGGCAAGCACCTCCTGCTGGGCTGCAGTTGATGGTCATCTTGAGAGCGGCGTTGAGGCATCGTCGCAGCGGCTCGCATCTGCGTTATCAAAACTTCAAGTCGCATCTTCAGGTCGCGACGCGTTCAGCGCAGAACATGCCGCGGCTGATGAGGCCCTGGTAGAGCTCTCCGGAGCACTGACAGTCGCGGGCGCCATCGCCGCAGCGCACGGCCCACACGGCGTGCGCGTGACACTGGACGCCCGTCAAACAGTGGCGAATGGGGCTGTGTGCCTGGTACGCGCGCATGCTTGTTTTGCGGGGCCCTCATAATGGAGCTGACGCCGCGGCCTGCAATCAACCTCTGTTGTCACAGGTTGTCAAAAACAGTTCGCCACGCCACCTAAGCTCGTCATGGAGACTCATAGTGTCGATCCAGATTCGAGCATCCCCGTCAATGGCGTCGACATCACCCACTGTTTGGGCCTGCGTGCCTCTCCAAGGCGGCGTTTCCGCCTCAGGAGGCATCCGCCGTGTGATTGTGCCGTTGCCAGACGGTGCCCCATGCGGCGTTGTTTTGGGCGCAGGCACGCACGACATCACAGCCTGGCTGGTGTACACCCCACCTGCGACGGAGAGAGCAGCACTAGGTGGACAAGAGCAGTGCACAGCTGTGCTACTGCGCGTCCTGCACACAGCAGTGGATGTCTTGCACGGAGCGCAGCTGTCGCAACAGATGCAGCAGCCATCAGCCATGGTGACACACCACGTGCGCCTGGCCGTGCCTTCGGACGCGACGCCATCCAAAGTGCTGCGCGCCCTGTGCGGCGCGGATGAATCTGCAGATGGATGGCCGTCTGGAGAAGGCAACATGCGGGCCGTGTGCCTGGATGTCACCCTCCGGGTGCTGTCCACTCGCAATTGCGTCGCGCACGTTGCCCTCACAGCGCCAGCCGGCAGTCATGCTGTTCCTCTGGTGCGCATTCTCTATGCTGGATCAGCGAACACTCAGAGAGGCGCCACTGACGCCGCCACTTCAACTCCAGGTCAGGGAAGCTCTCCTGCTTCGAACAATGCAACGCTGGCAAGGAAGCGGCTCGCCTGCATTGCAGCGACAGAGCGAGGCACGGACTGACGGACGACAACTGGCGCAGCGTGATGCGCTACGAGCCAAGGTCATTGCCTGCCAGGTGCGAGTGTGTTTCTGTGTTTCTGTGGTGTGTTTACACCATGTGTTGCAACACGTCTGATTCTACTCATGTCGTGCAGGACATGCTCGATGCTGCGACCCGGTTGCGCGCACAAGCGCTGCTTCCTGGGTCATCCGAATCTGCGAGGCTGGCGGCGTGTCAGGCTGCTGACGCCGCAATTGCTGCGGCGCACGCAGACCTTGTGCACTGCTACGCCACTCTGCGCGGCGGCACAAATGCAGATGCGGTGGTAGGCTGCTGACCAGTGAAAAAGCCACCGACAAGCTACTACCGCCGGGGCGTTGTCCGTCCCCCGATTCCCATCTGCTCTGCACGCAGGAATCCAGCGACTGCGAGTGCGTCGGACTGCTTCTTCGCAGTGTCACACAGAGCCTTGAAGGACGCCGGCTCGTTTTGTGCCAGCTCCGCCAACGCCTTGCGGTTAACCACAACGTTCTCCGCCGCAAGGCCATAGATCAGTTGGTTGTATTTCAGCTGTGCCGCAGCGAGCTGGTGTCAGCAACGGGGCACAGCAGGCAGACAGAGCATAGGGTGGGAGCCACACAACGCGCGCTTCACGGAGTCACGCACCCCGTGCTCGCGAGCGCCTGCGTTGATGCGCTGGATCCAGAGGCTCCGCATGTCGCGCTTCAGTGTCCGCCGGTCGCGGTACACGTACTGCAGGCTCTTCTCCACGCGTTCACGAGCGATGGAGATGCAGTTCTTTGCGCGGCCGCGGAAGCCCTTGGCCCACTGCAGAATCTTCTTAGCACCCGTCATGGCGTTGGACACGCAACAGCTGGAAGCGGGGCGGAGAGGAGCACTCACGGGAAGCCGATGTGTTTGGCAATACGGTGAAGGCCCGACGCTCAGGTGGCACCGACGCCTGCGAGCATGCTAACCCAGCAGTGTTTCACAAAGGATTGCGCGTTTCGCGAGGGGGCAATGGATTGCTGACGCAAGCATGATGCACTTTGCTTGAAGCTTTCCTTCGCCTTGCTGCTTGCGCCCAGGAACGATGCGCGTCTTGTCACATAGGCTGCGCGCACTGACGAAGCTCGCTGTGCAGCGACAGCTTGCAGCACAGCGCCATCAGGCGCTACGGAGGTCAGGCCGACAGGTGTCGAGTGCAGTTGCCAGTGCTGGGCCTGAGAGCACAGGGGTGGAGTCATTGTATGACCTTCCGCAGGTGTACGATGCTGCGTTCGGACTGCGGGACTTTGAGGCTGAGACTCACTTCTTGTTGGAGAGGTGCAAGATACAGACGCCCCGAAGCTGGCTAGAACTCGCGTGTGGACCAGGACGACACACTCGCTGCGCTGCGTTCGACCACGGCGTCACAGTTGCTGTGGGACTCGACCTCTCCGACGCTATGGTCCATTATGCACAGGAGCAGAGTGTATTGGACGCGCAGGAGCAGGGCAGCACTGCCTCCGCACTGCCGCTATTCATCCAAGGAGACATGTGCACAGCGGCTTCGGATGCGCGTGTGGCGCAGGCGGGCCCATACGATGTCATATGTTTGCTGTTGGGCAGCCTGTCGCATTTGACTCACCTCAAAGATGCTGCACAGCTCTTCTCATCGACAAGGGCTCTACTGAGTCCTGGTGGTGTGTTCGTCCTGGAGTTGAATCACCCAGCACATCTGTTCGATGGCCGCGTCACCCAAGCTGCTAGGAGCAACAGCAGCGGTGATGTGGAGGTGCCGGGCTGGACTGCACATGATGCAGTCACCGGGCGGCCCTGTGATGTGCTCTGGGGCGCCCCTGGGGACGCATTCGATCCTGTGCATCAGCTCCTTCGCAGGACGGTGCAAGTGCATGTTCACGAGCCAGAGCTTTTTCATCGGTCTGTGGTGCCAACGAGGCTGTACACCGCCGGCGAGGTGGAGCTTCTCGCCACCGGTGCTGGCTTGCGAATTGCAGCCGTGTACGGGGATCTGGATGTCGCAGTAGCTGCCAATGACCCTCATGCCGAACGTCTGGTGGTTGTGCTCACGCACGCAAGGACAGACGACTCCTCAAGATGATAGATTCCATCTAGTTTGGTCACGCCGCCGTGAAGTGCGCCCCAGCCTCTGACCATTTGGTAAATCGAAATCGAAATTCAAACGGGAGGGAATTTTGTGCGCATCCCTCGCCAGGGCGCTTTCACAGCAGCCTCGGCCACTGCGCGTATGATGCGCGCGTTCACACTGCCCCTGGCACTGGGCGGCACTTTCCACTGCCGTGCTGCTGCTCCCGCCCGTCCCGCAGCTCAGCGCGCCGCGACCCCCGTGCTTCGCCCTGCGGTGACTGGAACACACACCGCGTTCGCGGCTGCACGCCCGTCTCGTGCCTTCTCGCTGCTCGTCTGCTCGTCCTCGTCGGACAGCACCGAGGCCAACGTTTCCAGCGGATATGAGAGCTCGAGCGACGAGAATGTGCTGAGTGGCAAGGGTGCGTCGCGTGCTCCCTGGACGTCGTCCTCTCGCCGTTGGGGCGCGACCCCGGGTGCACGCCTGTGTTTCTGGAAGTTGTTTGCATTGTGAGAGCACTAACCCTTGGAAACACACGCCCACGCGCCCGAGCAGTGAAGAGCGTGCGCGACATGACCACTGCTGAGCTTACAGCTGAGGTCCGTGTTCGCTTGAACAAGCGCCTGGGATACTTGCTATGAACAGCTCCAATGACCCTAACTGACATCGCCTCGTGCCGCCTTCTCCTCACACACTTACGCCGAACGCAGCTGAACGAGCGCGGCTTGGGCACCACCGGTGCCAGGTCCGACCTGGTCATGCGCCTGCGCGTGGCACGTGCGGGACCCTCGGTCACAAGTGGTGCGCACGCCTGTTTCCATCACCACTCGGAGTGCCCGCTGACTCACACGTCACAACAGGCGTTAGCACCAGCGTGGCCGAGGCCCCTGCAGCGTCCAGCAACGGCCACAGCAGCAGCAATGGGCACAGCAGCGAGAGTGCTGTGGCTGTGGATGCTCTCAACAAGAAGATCGCGCGCCTCGAGGAGGAGCTTGCGCTGACTCGCGCCATGGCGACGCAGGCGGTGCAGCGTGCTGAGAAGGCGGAGGCTGCGCTCGCAGCTGCTGGCAGTGGTGCCTCTGAGGCAGCCACACCTGCTGCCACTGTCTCCGCCAGCTCTGAGCTCGCGACGCTGCGTGTGACATGCAAGCTCCACTTTGGTGAGGTCATGCTTGCAGTGGGCTCCCACCCCGCGGTTGGCTCCTGGGACGTCGCCGGCGCCGCAGCTATGGCCTGGTCAGAGGGAGACGTCTGGCAGTCTGTCGTTTCTCTGCCGGCTGAGGGCCGCCTCGAGATGAAGTTCGTCGTCCGCAAGGCCGACGGCTCCCTCCTCTGGCAGCAAGGTTTCAACCTGGAGGTCATGCTCGCCCCAGGGGCCAGCAACCGCGCCCTGTGTTTCGAGGGCAGCTACCCGCCCGCCTTTGGCGGCAACGGGCCGTTCACAGTGAAGCATAGCAACGGCGAGTGCGCCGCAGACTTCTCCGGCGCCACGGAGGAGGCACCCGTCGCGGCGGAGGCGCCAGTGGAATAAGCTGCTGGCAGCTTGGCGTTGGTACACCAAGTGTTTTCATACATGCATCCCATTCATCTCATGCATTTCCCCCGCGTATGTGTCTATGACTTAGAGACAGTTGCGCTCGCCGAACAGTAGTAGTTGGTGTCAATCATCTGAACGAATCATAGCGCACTCACGAGCGCCTCATTCGCCGGGAGCAAGGCTGAAGCCGCGAGCTGCCTCTTGTGCGTCAGCGTCAATCACTGTCTTCGCCTCCTTGAAGGTCAGCTCCTGGTACTGCCCTGGCTTGAGGCTGCTTGGCAGGCGAAGGCCGCCGACGCGCACTCGCTTGAGGTGCTTCACATCCACGCCCGCGTGCTCGCACATAATCCGCACTTCGTGGTTGCGTCCATCGCAGAGCTCAACGAGCACTCTGTTCGGACTGCCCCCATCGGGAGTGGTCACCTTTTCGACCCGCAGTGGTTTTACAAATGCGCCCTCCACGTCGCAGCCCTCAGCCATGGTGAGGATCTGCCTCTTTGTCGGTGGCTCCACAGACGTCACGACGTATTCCTTGCTTACTCCGCTGCTCGGATGCGCAATCTTCTGAGCCCATGTGCCGTCGTTGGTGACTAGAATCAACCCACTGGTTGCGGTGTCCAGCCTGCCGACAGTGAACAACCGCGGGGGAAGT
>Ga0164297_10001626_pt1 | contig 23470 bp, 24 predicted proteins | sample GEODES058metaG_FD_113539 | JGI IMG/M metagenome (GOLD analysis project Ga0164297, IMG submission 113539) | Dystrophic lake water microbial communities from Trout Bog Lake, Wisconsin, USA - GEODES058 metaG | ecosystem: Environmental > Aquatic > Freshwater > Lake | place: USA: Trout Bog Lake... | reverse complement strand
TAACGTATATCCGCTTTACTAGCATAGTTACGGAACAGTCTTTCTCGTTATCCTCCTCGGTGTCGCTAGCGCCTAATGAAAACCGAAAGTTTTGAGCAGCTAGCCAGGCTCGAACTGGCATCCCCGAATTGGCAATCCGGTGCACTAACCGTTGTGCTATAGCTGCGTGCTGGAGAGCGTCACCTTTCGGTTATCTCCACTGGTTACGTTACCGTAGTAAGAGGCTTGACCAGGCTCCATCTTTGTAAAGCATTTACCACCGTCTCGATGTGGTATCTTTCCATTTAACGAGTCTCTTTACATAGACTAAAGTTCGTTACTATCAAATAACTTTGTCAGTTGAAAGCTCCAAGATTCCGGAAAATCTGCGAGCCTTGATCCCGACTTTGCCAATTTAATAGCCTCCTTTTTTGTTTTAGCCTCTACCCAATAATGAGGGGCTGAATACCCACTTCTGTGGACGGGAACAACTCTCCAAAGTGGTCGCTGTTTGTTTGTGTTCATCATTTTGCAATAATGAACTAGCCAGGAGATTTATTCTTTTTCATAGTGTGAAAGATTGGAATCGAACCAATGATTCGGCAGCAGTGTTCACCACCAGGCCGCATGTTACCACTAACACTATTTCCACATGTTCCTCATCCTGAGATCCCAGATGAGTAGATTTTAATTGGTTACTCTAGCTGTTTCGAGAACCATATCTCCCAGATTTGACTGCGTTTCTTAGGCGCTCTTAATCCAGGCCTTTTTCATTAGTGTCTTACCACATAAAAACCTGTCAATCCTTACGATGGCGAGGCAGGATTTTGCTCTCGTGATTCCATATCGATTTTCCGTTTGGTGGAAATTTTTTAAACCTACCCATGTTTAATCTTGGATAAAAGACTTTAAGCACCTCTTGCTTATACGTGTGGACCAATGGATTCGAACCACTGCCGCAGACTTTACTGGGTCCCGCTCTACCGCTGAGCTAAATCCACATTTAAAGACCAACCAACTTCTTTACTGACAACGAATCTCGCGTTGCTTTTTAATTACTAGGCTCGAGCCGTTCAATGGATATAGAAGCTCTGCAGAGCAGAGCGGGAGACCAGGGTCGAACCGGCAACCTCCGACTTGGAAGGACGGCGCTCTAGCCAATTGAGCTACTCCCGCAATTTGAAAACCTTTGCCGTGTAGAGCGTTTATCTTTCTCTGCTAACCAAGCTACCTATTTAACGGAACCTCTTCCACGTTAGACACCGTCTCATTTTTTATTTTATATTCCGATGAGTCGAGAAGCAAACATCGGTTGGTTAATTTTACATTAGGTACTTTTGGTACAAAATGTTCACAGTTGCGGTCGCCGGAGTCGAACCGGACCGAGGGGTTATGAGCCCCTAGTGCTACCATTACATCACCCCACAATATAAATTTTGCGATGCCGATAGGATTCAAACCTATAATCAACCCCAGGACGTGAGGCTGCATACATCCGATATGCTGCGACATCAAAAATAAATTATTCTTCGCTGTGGTGAATTGAGTAATTTCGATTTTACTCAGGACCTATGTCGAATCATACTTCCTAACACCCAAGAATAATTTGTACCCCTAGCGGGAATCGAACCCTCGTCTCCAGCTTGGAAGGCTGGAGTAATAGCCACTATACGACTTCTGCGAGTTAAAAATAAGTAGCAAAGCCTGAATCACTCTGGCAGACTTTGCTCTTGATAAGAAATGTTTTGAGTGAAAACCTTTCATAATCATCTTATAGTTGCAGGGGGAGGATTTGAACCTCCGGTTCCCTTATGAGGAACTCCAGCTTATGAGACTGGTGAGATGGACCGGACTTCTCTACCCTGCTATGTATATCTTCAATTGTACATTAATTTATAATCTTTACCGTAAGTGTAGATTACATAATCGATGTATTTTTTTATCTCTTCTTTTCCTATTAAGGATTTTAGAACAAAGTGATAACCTCGAGGCTTAATCTCGTCTACGTCGAACTTAATCCTATCAAAATTATTTTATCTTTCTACCTTTATACCACCCATTTGGTATGATAGTGTCTTTTTTCCATTTCTTATTCTCTATTCCGTTTGTTATCCAAAAAGATCCGTATTGAGAATTTTTTTCCCCTTTTTGTGAAGTAGAATTAGATAATCCTATCTTTCTTTTTGTTTCTTCGGAATGTGGTATTCCTTCTTTACCTTTTTTATTATCGGATAAAGTTTTACGCCATCTTTTTTTATATTCAACATCATGTTTTAATCTTTCACAATGTTTAATATTTAAAAGCTGAAACGTTTTTCTTCCACCAGCTTTATGGAATTTTAATGCGTGTTCTTCACTAGTGAATCCACCTTCACCTCCAGGTTTAAGATTCATACACATCTTATCATTTAAGAGATCTTCATTAACAATTTCTGATTCCCTAAGAGCTAAAGAATTTCTATCTGGCAAATATTCCAGAATCTCTTTAGTATGATTTTCAATACCATGTCTACGAATGCTATACCACAACCGTTTACCGCTTCCTAGATAACCATCGTCTAAATCAAAAGTTGAGTGCATACCTATATAAAACTTTCCTGTTATAACGCAGGTCGTTTTATATAGGATGTGATATTTCTGCCCGTTTACCATATAGTATATATCACGAATACTATATGAAGTTAGCGGGTAGTGGATTCGAACCACTGTTCTCAAGCTTAATGAGGCCCACGAGATACCGCTTCTCCAACCCGCTGTAGTCGGTACGGGAATCGAACCCGTATTTGCCCCGTGAAAGGGGGCTGTCCTAACCGTTAGACGAACCGACCATGCACCGTTTTTGTATTTCCATAAATCAAAGACCTTTGTTATTAATTGTAGAACAAATATAAACTAAATACTTGAACTAGAAAAATTTATTTTTCAATTGTTAATAACTTTGTCGCCGAAACAACGGGACTCGAACCCGTGACCTCCGCCGTGACAGGGCGGCATTGTAACCAACTCTACTATGCTTCGAATAGAGATTTAGAGAATATCCACCTGAGTCTTTTTTGACGGCTGTTCTACCTCTGAACTAACAGCTTCCTAAGAAGGCTGTGTGGAACTCGAACCCACGACCCGCTGTTTGGATTATGAAGTATCTCAAATACCGCTTCTAAATTCTGTTGCTCTAAGAGGACTTGAACCCCTACAAGAACCGAGCGGGTTACACCCTTTCAGGCTTTCGGGATTACGGCTATTCCCTACTTTTTGAGCACACCCACTGCGTATACCAGTTCCGCCATAGAACAATTTTTGTGACCTAGGTGGGATTCGAACCCACACTGTACAGATCCTAAGTCTGTTGCCTCCTTCCGTTGGGCTACCAGGCCAAATTTGCAACTTTTTCCTTGACGGCGTTATTAGTAAGTTGCCAACATATCCTATCTACTATTAGGCTCCTAGTATGCATCGTTGAGAGGCCAGGAGAACGTACGATTCCGTGTACTTTGGACTATTTTAAAAAATCTTTTTTCATTCCTTTGATCCATCCTTCATTTATATAATCATTTAATTCGCATCTTTTAATTTTTGTACATTTTTTCAAATGATTATTATAAATCCAACAAGTACCAAATTGGGAATTAGCTTCACCGGATTGTCTTTTATGCCTTTTCATTCTATTTTTAAATTCTTCTGAATGCTCTTTTCCATAGAAAGGATTTTTTTCTCCAATGTTTGCTTTACTTATTGTATTTCTATACTCTTCATTTTTCCAAGCATTCTTAGCAGATTCGGAAGCTTTTAATTTAAAAAGATTATCTAAATCAGCATCATATTTTCTATTAAAAGCTGTTTTATTTCCTCCTGCTGATGAGCATTTCTTCTTATGTTCTTCACTACTAAATCCACCACCTCCACCTATCTGAAGATTCATACACATTGGATCATGTAATAAATCTTCATTAACTAAATTTTTCTCTCTTTCTTTTAAAGAACTACGATCTGGAAGGAATTCAAGAATTTCCTTTGTATGATTTTCAATTCCCCATTTACGAATGCTACTTCTAAGTCTTTTTCCACTTCCTAAATAGCCATCTTCTAATTTAGAAGTAGAGTGCATTCCTACGTAAAATCTTCCTGTTACCTTACAAGTCGTCTTGTAAATGTAATGATGGGTATGTTGTTTTCTTGGCATTTGATATGTAGTTTATTCTATATATCAATGCTAAGGTACAAAATAGTTCACGGTGGTGCCCCGGGGTAACGATCCCCGATCCACGGATTTTCAGTCCGTTGCATAGACCATCTTTGCTAGAGCACCATAGATAAACATTCTTCTAATCTTTTCTTGTCAATTATTTCTAATTTAATGTTATTTTGATAGATCAAATATAAACTAAATACTTGAACTAGAAAAATTTATTTTGTAAAGTTATTAACAATAAAAAAGCTCCTAAATCTTTTGGACTAGGAGCTAAGCTTATATGTAAATTCTTTATGTTTACAACTTTCAACTCCCAATTATGCCACGATCACAGCCTCTCCCACTAAACCATAGACCGGTTTCCAGTGATGTCGATAATGTGATATGTAATGTTGTTTGTTGCATCTGTAATATTTTTAATTGTTTAGTATATATACACGTTCATTAAGATAGTTTTAATAAAAATGCATAATTATTTTAAATTCTTTTTTAAGATATAGATTTGTGTTGTAAATAACATTGCGTCAGCTTCTATATCATCATTAATTCTCTTATACTGATTATACATTGCTTTATTTTCAGCAGGAACGAAAGTCGTGCCGGGTTTAAATGTTGCTTTCCAAGCTATATCATTTTCTTTTTTGCGAAGTTCTAATTCATCTAGCTGCTTTTCATAAAAATCAATAAGCGAAGTCATTTCTGAATTTAATTCTTCTTTACTTACATCATCATTGCTATCAGCAATTCTTTCTTTTGACATAAGAGATAATTTTGTCAAATATGGCGTATACTTACTAATCATTTGTCTATGATCTTCTTTTTGCATTGCATTATAAGTAGCATTGCCCACCCCCCATTTACCATAGTCTTTAAGCGTTTTATAATCATCATTTAACTTATCGACAAAATCAACAGTTGTCTGTAATAACTCTTGAAATTGGTTATTAGACATCTTATTTAAAATACCATCTGTGTAAATAGTAGGTATAGTTGTCTTAGAAGTGTTTTTAACTTTTGTACCATACACAATAGCATCCCATGTCCAAGGATAAACTGTCTTTCCTCCTGCGATGACTTTAGTACTATGATCGTTTCCACTTTCATACAAAAAGCTTTCAAATGTTTGAATGTATTTCATTCTATTTTTTTTTAATATACACTAGGTGTATTGAGCTGGTAGAGAGGGATTTGAACCACTCACGTTGAGATTAGGTGCAAAGCAAATTAGTTTTGAATACGTTTGAGTGGTCAATCCATTACTTTGTCTTTATTTCTTTATCAACGCCCCCGAGACAAGAGGATGCGTCTGCCGAGATTTCGCCACCTACCAATTTAGTGTTTATTATATATCAATGATGATATTTAGTTCTTATAAACCTAGTGCCTTAGCAACATCTGCCCAAGTAGTCTTGGGTGTGAGATTAAGAACAGTTTTATCGCCTTTTACCAAATGTGTTCTGCCATCTACATAAACCTCTTCACCAGCAAGAGGAGTCAGTACAGATGAAGACATCATAGATTTTTCTGGTCCTGCTACTTCTCTAGGCAATCTTTGCTTGTAGATGTTTTTCACAGAATCTCTATCACCGTTTGATAAATACAATTCTTCAGCAAAAGAATTTTCTTTTGCTTTTAATGTATCTAGGATAGCTTGAGCCAATTCTTTGTCTAGAACCTTTTCTCCTTCGTTGATAAAATCTTCGAACAATTTGATATATTTCATTTCCTTAAAGTTTTTTTTATATATCTACCGTTATTTTCTTTTTCTGTGCAAATAATTAAAAGTCCAAATGCTTTCGCCAGGGAAGCAGTACACTCTCTCAAAATAGCTTGGTAGAGGAAAACCTTCAGGAAGTCTACTCACCGTGATCCAACCATCATGAGTGTAGTATGAGTACACGCTGTTTCTAGGACTGTAGTACACACCGGCATCCGGGTAATAGTAATACATTACATTGGGTCTTTCGATTGCTCTTGGCGCATATATTGGCAAGAGCAACGGACTAACGTACACCGGTTGGTGATTGTACACATTTCCTAATCCTCGATACCTCTGTGAAAAAGCCGATGCGCTGACCAGCAAAGCGACTGATAATAGTACTTTCTTCATGATATATTTTTCGTGGACGAGGCGGGAATCGAACCCGCATGTAACCAGTTAAGGTTTCAACTGTTTATGAGACAGAGCCTATACACGTCCAAATTTGGCACCATCATTTATCCAACTCGCAAATGCCGCTGCTGTCCCAGGAATGATTTAACTAGCATGACTCCTGGTTAGGAATAATCAATTTGACTTCTCTAGGTGCAGGATTGATGATCCCTAGAAGTTTGACATGCACTTCCTTAGTGTCCCTTGCGGAAATCACTCCGCTTGTTTTTCGTATGGGCATACTAGCCGTTGATGAGACGGTAACTATCTTTAGATTCGTCTATCTTTTAGTCGAACCACATTCTAAAGTGATTCGGTGTTTCTTCACTGAATTCATGAGGTCTCATAGGGACTATGATTAGCATCAATGCTTTGTGATCAGTCTTTTCTCCGGTCCGAAAAAAGAGAGTGTCCGCGTAGTCGTTTAGGTCTTCGACATCGAAAAGTATTTCTTCGACACCCACCGACCTTAGAGATTCCACGAATTCTTCTGTTTTTTCCGTAGGTTCAGAACCTGAAAAGGCTACGTAGCTAAAGTTCTCGTTGGTTTCAAATTGCATTTCTTCGAAAGTCTTTAGCTCTCCGTAATATGTTCCGTAGTTTGCGTCTTTGTTGAACATTATCAATTAATTTACAAGTGATTCAATGATACTTTTGACTTTTGCATTGTCGGCCTTTCCTACGAAAGCTTTGTTGAAAGCTCCCATCGTTCTACCCATCTTCGCAACACGATTGGTTTCACCTTCGAAATTAGCCAAGATCTTGGTTATTTCCGCAGTGATTTCTTCATCGGTCATTTGCTTTGGCATATATGCTTCTAGCACCAATATTTCTCCGCTTTCTTTGCTTGCCAAATCTTCACGTCCGCCTTTGATGAATTCATCGACAGATTGCTTGCGTTGTTTGATCGCTGATGTTATCACCTTGATGTCTTCGGCATCAACCAATTCGCGATTACCGTTTGCTTTCTCGGCTTCGGTGATCTTTGCTTTCAATCCGCTGAGCGCTGCTTTTGCTGTTTCGTTCTTTGCCTTCATCGCAAGGACAAAATCGGTCTGTACTCTAACTTTGATACTCATAACAAATAAATTAAGTCGTTTTTGTTATTACAAATATAACACAAATATTCGAACTAGAAAAATTTAATTTTCAATTTCTTCAAAATTATCTCTGACCCATTCATCCGCCAAATAGACTTTTCTGATTTGCTCGCTTAGCAAGCAAATTGCTATGTCATCGGCTTCACCACGATCATCGTATTCTTCATAGACTTTATCCTTGATAAAAAGAACTACTCCGTTTTCATTTTGAATTTCTCTTGTACAAATCCAGCTCATAATAAATTCTTTGGCAGAGGAAGAAGGATTCGAACCTCCGAAACTTAGCACTAGTCCAACTATGCGATTCCTCTGTGTATGTTAACAATCTCCGTTACAAGGATATTGGCAAATGCCCCACCTATCATAAGAGCATTTTTGTGAATAGCCTGTCGGACTACTGGGATCAGCCCAGTGTCCAGGACACTTTCCTCTTTTATCGATAGCGCTTAGCGGAATTCCATAGTCGTTTGATATACTCTTACGACGCAAGTAAATATCCAAACGACGTTGCTTTCTCTTCCAAGCTCTTTCTTTTCTATCCTTTATCTTCTGTTCCCGCGTCATTATAAAAAATTTGGTGCTCCCTCCCGGTAACGATCCGAGCCCTTTCGGTTAAAAGCCGAAGGCAATACACCTGTTTGCTAAGAGAGCATTTTAATAGTTGTTTCCTATTGTCACGCTCTCATACCTGATGATGCTGTTGACTTAGACCTGTTTACGTTTCATTTTAATCTATATCAATTGTTTTAAAAATTAGTTAGGCGCTCTTATTCCTAGTTAAGCTACCCGCCCATGCGGACCGGACCGGATTCGAACCGATATCTCCATGTTGCACTGAGGAATTTCGAAATCCTGACCTCGCGAGATATGAGCTCGGTGTTCTGCCTCTGAACTACAGTGCAATAAAAAAGAACAGGGACTCATGGGAATTATTCACCCGTTGTGGCCACAACTTCATTTGACCTACGGTTCCAAACCGCAATAATCAAACTAGCATGAGTTTGTCCTAGTGGGCAAACCGGGGCTCGAACCCGGATTACCGCCGTATCAGAGCGGGGTGATAACCATTCTACTATCTGCCCAATTGATGTCCGACTAGGACTCGAACCTAGAACTCGTGGACCAAAACCACGCGTAGTTGCCATTACACCATCAGACAATAAATGTGGTGGACCGTGATGGAGTCAAACCACCCGAGTCATAAAGACACTTGATCTACAGTCAAGCCCGCTATCCCTACGGTATAACGATCCAAAATTTTATTATCTACACTGCGATCACCATCCACGTCATGCGCTGGTTGAACCGGTCCCCAATAATAAGTCGGCCATAGTGGACTCGAACCACTGACCCCCGCGTTGTCGACGCGGTGCTCTAAACCAACTGAGCTAATAGCCGTCCAAGGTACAAAATAGTTCACGGTGGAGCACTGGGAACTCGAATCCCAAACCTCCTGAATGCAAATCAGGTGCTCATCCACTAGAGCTTGTACCCCAAATATGAAAGTTCTCTTCTCGATTTACTTACAACCCTGTTGCGCTCTCCCAACAGGACTCGAACCTGCAATAACTGATTAACAGTCAGACGTGATGCCATTTCACCATAGGAGAATATCCGGCTTTTTATCCATATTCAAAATTGAACCAGAGTTTTTTACTATGCTTGTGCATCTTACTGGAATCGAACCAGTGCAATACCTAGCTTGTAAAGCTAGAGCTCTAAACCATCTGAGCTAAAGATGCAGTGTGTCAGCTGTTTAAGGTACAACTGCAACTCAAACCTTTTGTCTAGGTGACAGGTGTCGATCCTGCCTGGTCTAGTTCCCAAAACTAGTGCCTCACCAACTCGGCCACACCTAGATAATGAATGCGTATTACGGATTCTTTAACACCTTACGCTTTTGCTCGCCAAAAGCCGTACCGTAATCTTTATCAGGCGTCAGTAGCACCTCCCAAGTTATATAAAGATCTTTTTTCCTTTTGTTAAAACAAATATAAACTAAATATTTGAACTAGAAAAATTTATTTTAAAATGTTATTAACAATAAAAAAACCCCGGAACTTTTTAAGGATCCGGGGTTTGGTTTTTATAGGAAGTTTTGGTTTAACTACGTTCTATTGAAACACCGGATATACGATATGGCACCGCTTGCTCGATATTAATCGGCGCGTTATAGGCTGGGACCATATTTTTTATTACCTGTTTCATTGTTGAATGTTTGAAATTATTTATTTTGTCTAGTATATATACGCACCTAATGTGTTAGTTTTGCATATTTCACACTTTTTTCAAAGTTTTTTTCAAAATATTTTTTAAGCTCCTGTTGTTCCTGTTGCTGGAGATGCAGCAGTTACTCCTGTAGCGCCATGTAGACTTAGTCTTTTCAGCGCGTTCTTTGATTGTGTATTGTATTTAAAAGAAATTTTTGCCTGTGATACTTTATAAGATTCTACAAGCTTACTGATTTGAGATTGTGTATAATTAGAAGCTCCTACATAAATTTCATGCGTCAAAGAATTCTTAGAATCGCCGATCACCACAGAATCATCGGTAGCAGTCGCGCCTACGTAAAAAATTTCTTTTGTGATTCCGGTCAATCCTTTTGCTGCTTTTGTAGAAGACTTAATTTCTCCTACGCTCATTCCGGTAGTTCCAGTGCCTGAATACACAAATGTGTAATAGCTAGACTTTAATTTTGTCAGCGTGTCTGGAACTTCCACGGAAGCTGGAGCAGAAAAATTGGGCTTAAGGTTGAATTTAGGAAAAAACTTAGGCATTGCTGCTGTTGCCGTATTTCCTGTAGAACCTGTGATTCCTGTAGATCCGGTAGTTCCTGTGACACCTGTGTTTCCAGAAGAAACAGTTACTTCATCGTATATTTTTAAATTGATAATGTATTTCATTGAATTTTTTTATTTTTAGAATATAGATTTACTAATTGTTGAATGTAGAATCATTTACATAATAATCATACCAATCCGGGAAAGTGTATCTTTCGATGACTCCTTCGGGAGTCATCATCACAAATGTGTATGTGTTATCACCATACGGAGAAGCGTTGTAAAAAATGCTCATTATACGATTTCCTACGACTCCGGTGTATCTTTGAAACTCGTAGTTATAATCAAACTCATTGTTATCCTGAATGAAAGGTAGATCTGTGCGCTTGATCAAGTTTAGATTTTGGTCATATATGATGAAATGATATACTTGATCAGTATTAGGATCTCCAGGCTCGTATGGATCATTACCATCATAATAGCAGAATACGATCTTATCGTTCGTAGTCTCGTAAAACACTCCATTTCCCATACCGTATGAAAAATAATCACTCACAGATCCATTGTTTGGAAGAACGACACTGTTCGTGATTCTGCCTCCATCAAATATCGTGACGTCATTAATAGCAGCATTGAACGGAGGCTTCACTCCTAAAAAGGCTAGCTTTTCAGGAATCACGCCAGTTTGGATCGAAGCATTACTCGGGAACCATCTGATTGATAAATTGAATAAGTTGTTATATCCACCCACAGATTCTATGAATCCAACAGGGACGTTTCTCCACAGAGTCATTTTTTTCGTCGCAGTGTTGAAGTACCAAATGTTTCCTGTAAGATAATCTCCTATGAAAAAGTTGTTGTTGTAATAGTTATAATATATGGAATCTCCATCCATTGTGTAGTTGACAATGTCCAGGATATTATTAGGCTTTCCGGTATTGATTCCATGTATCACTAATTTTCCAATCGGTGATGTACTTGGATTTAATCCGTTGTAAAAGAAATAGTAAAGGTAATCATTTCCAAACTGGGCAGAATCAAAATTATTAAAATCTCCTACATTTGCCGCAATTTGATCATCAACAACACCCGTAGGTGTGAGAGTCAAAGCTCGCAGATCTCCAGATGCTGGATCTGTCGTGTACGTAATAGTTATGCGAGATTTTGTCGCTTGCTGATTAATTTCATAAATGTATTTGGTAGGCATTGATCCGTTGTCTGATCCATTGCCTAACACAACTTCTCCTGGCTGAGTCATTCCTTCGAATACGTAAGCAAGAGTGACATAGTCTTGGTAGTAAAAATAATTTCCATACACATGTCCTTCGGTGTAAGGAGAATAAAAACTAAACAAAATTGATTCAGGATTGAATGAAAGTAGTTCATTATTATATACATTTAGAGTTTCAAAGCTGTGGCTCCAATTTGTGTGATTGAACGAATCATATTTCCAGTTTAAGTCTCCTCCTAAAAGAATATTTGTGTTTTCATCATATGTTATAGCATACCAGTAATAGCTATCGCTCAACACCATCCAAAATTTCCCGTTTCCATAATAATCAAATGCACTGATGATAAGACTCGGGTTTGTGTATTGAACGTTTTGAAGAAGAGTTCCGTTGGTGTTAAATACCTTTAATCCAGTGACCCTAGAACTTCCATTATGAAAGTGTTCTATTACAGCGATAAAATTACCGATAGGTTTCGTGAGAGTTGTGAGATAAGCAGGCGATGGATAAGTTCCTAGGATGTATTTCTTATCTTTATTGAAGAGAATCAAATCAACAGTCGAAACTAGAGGATGAAGGGCATAATATGTAAAAGATCCGTCTTTGGTATTATATCCCGTCTGACCGTTGAAATATGAATTATAGTAATCATATTGGTCTAACGAGTGAGTGTATACAACGTCTCCATCAAAAGAAGCAACATATTTTGTTGTTCCTATCACATAGTCAAGAATCAAGACCGAGTCTATATTATCTTGGTATGTATTAAAATCTCCGCCTTCCAAAGTTACTCCTTCGTGAAAAGCTCCCTTTGAATCAATTGTCCAATATTTCCAATTTCCACTTCCATCTGTCATTGTAAATAAATATCCTTTGTCTTGAACAATGTAATAGTTCCAAATATCCCAAGATGATGTGCTAATTCCAGTATCAATAGATCCTTTGGCTTCTCCTAAATTTGAATCAAATATGGCATATTTCCAGGTCGCATCATTATTATTCATCCAAATTGCGTTAGATCCGAACGGGGTTCCGCGGTCAGAGAAAGAATATTCAAGAACACATTCATCGCCAGATGTTGTGATTGCCGATACCGAAGAAACTGCTGGATCAATCGGAATGATTGTTATGTCACCTGGATAGAGAGTAGCAATCGAGTAAGAAGTATCTTCATTTTGTATTGCTGCGTTTCCAAATAATTTAATTCCAACACCGATTGGATTTGTTGAACGAGATTTTGCATATACGTAAGCTCCTTTCGTTCCGCATGAAAAATCAGATAGAGAAACATAATCACCGGCAACATTTACAACACCAAAAATGTTTGATGCAGAAAATATTGCATTCGATGAAGACATATTCACCGAAGGGAATGTGTCCGTGGAATTTAAAGATATACTAGTATTGATAGTAGACATTGTATCTTATTTTTTTATTTTATCCTCTTTCTCCATAGAAAGTATTGATAACTACAGTATTGATTGGATCTGCGTTATTGATCTTCACAGAGACTCCTGGTGCGTACGTAGCAAGAGGGAACCAAGCAAAATCTCCTGGGAGAATCGCCATCACAAGAGTCTCATTATCATTTTGATCAATGATGTAAACATCGACTTTGTTAGAGTTGGTCAACGGAGATTGTATGTAGAAATAGACTATATTTCCAGTGTTTGAAGATGGACTAGTATATGCTATCGCATCTGAAGAAGGAGCGATTGTTACATTAGTAAAATTCGAATCCAAATTGACTTGCTCAGTCACTGGAACATTTACTGTCACTGGTGTAGGAAACAACGTTGATGTTTGCAGATTAATTGTTGATTTGATAGTTGCCATTGTTATGATTATTTTTTATGATGCAGTCGTGCCAGTCGCTGGAGAGCTACCCGTTGTTCCAGGTTCAGAAGAAGCGGGACCAGTTCCTCCAGTATGGCCAGTTGTTCCTGTTGAGGAAACAGGAGCTGGAAGATTGCTTCTGTGATATTTTTTAAGTATCGGAAAGTACACTGATTTGAAAGTAATTTTATCACTTGGATTCAATAGAGTTGAATCTGCTACAGCTGTGCCTCCAACATAAATACTCGCAGAATAAAATGTATTGTTGTTTGGGTACTTTGCGTTAATCATAGAAACTAAAGCGCCAGCAGTGACTTGTGAATCAGATTTGAAACCAGCGATGAAAGCTGCACTCGGAGCGTTGAAATAGCTTCCAGTAGAACCTGTTGTTCCAGTTGATGCGGTGTGAGAAGACCAAGAGTCTCCACCTTTTGTTTCTAATCTATCGAAGCTTTGAACTTTTACGTTATAGTACATGTTTATTTGTTTTTTTAATAATTAAGATAAGCCCACATAATATCATTATAAAGAGTGGCTTGCAGATTTCCCGAAATGCTGACTTCTTTTAAGAAGTGTGATGTTGGAGTTATCATAAAATAAAAATCGCGGCTTTCAGCTGAATTCTGCAAATGAAAATAAAATCTCTTTCCATAACCATTGGTGTATCTTCCATATCCTGGAGAATTATCGGCACCAAATTGGCCTGAATTATAAGAATCTAAGTTGGTCAATCCAGATAAAGTAACGCTGTTTACTAGATTAAAATCAAAATCATACAGGTTGAAAACATATTCAAGATTGATGTTTTGATAAAAATAGCAAATATGTGTTTCTCCTATTTGTAAAGGATATAAGTTATCATCAGCATACAGGTACCCGTAAGATTTAGGAAGAACAAATTCATCGGATAAAGAGTCTTTCGTCAAGAGTCTCATGATAAAACTACCGGTAGTATTGCTACTATAATCAGGAGAAACTACCAATAAGATTCTACCATCGTTTAATTTAGTTTTTGTATCATAATTTGAATTTCTTCTATATGGGTAATAGGTAAGAGGATCTGTAAAAGATCCTGTACTTTGACGGTATATCCAGCTATGTTCATCCGATCCTGAAACATCTGTGTTCCAAGCTGGAGTTCTTACCAACAAACATCCCACTCTGGTTCGATGGTTCCATAAATATTGGTAGTAGTTGAAGCTAGATCTGTGGTTTCCGTCTATTCCAAATACATCATAGTAAGAGCGTGCGTTATTTGCATAAGTCCAATAAAAGAATTCAGTATCACTGATAGGTCTGATCTGCTGATCATAGACAGCATCAGCTTGAATTCCATTTACATATGTCAAAGAAATATCTTGATAATTATTATCTCCTGGAAGAAGAATCAAAGTTTTCATGGTATTTGCTTCTACATAAGGCACGATGATCGCACCTGCAAGCGCATGGTTTTGGTCGTATGATGAGTAACTATTAGAATTGATCCACTTTTGACTATTTTCTGTAAGAGCGTATCTACGATTGGTGTCATTCCCAATGATATAATCGATATATGCATAATCTACGCTTCTGTATGCGACTACATTGCTTAAATCGTAGCCAGATGTATGATAAAAAATGATGGACATTGAACCACCTACATAATTGCTAAGCGGAGATTCATAGTTGACTATTGGATAGTTTCCATTATAAGAAGCTCTATAATTATAAGAATTTGTTATGTTCCATGAAAGATCTCCTCCCAACAAAATATTCGATGAGCTATTGTAGTTCATCATATAAAATAAATTGTTAGTCGTGTAATCTTCAAAGATCATTTGAAAATTTCCATTTCCGTAGAAAAATGCATAGTCTAATCCATCGGTAAGTACTCCACTAATGTCTACATTTTTGAGCAACTTTCCACTAGTGTCATAAACCATGAATCTTTGATAATGTCCATTGGTATCATCGGTAGAAAGAAAGACGATCACATTTGCATTGATCGAAAGATAGTGTTGTGGGATTGAGTTTCCTGATACATAATTGTCTATGACTGCATGTTTCAAAGAATTGAACACCATATAAAAATCATTTGAAGGATATCCTGGTTGAGAAGCCTCACTGAATTTTAGAACAAAAGATCCGTCTTTTGTGCATTGGTCCCATCCCGAATCATCGGAAATTGTTATTTGGTTGTCCCAGCAATTTGGAAAACTATGATATGTAATCATGTCTCCGTCAAAATATGCCAATTTAGATACGGCTTCGTTAGTTCCATATCCTTCGGTGTAAGCAAATCCAAACCCATTTAGATATCCAAGTCCATCTTCATAGTGAATTTCTTTTAACATTCCTTGAGTGTTGAAGATTCTGCCATTGTTGCTACTGGTTGTTGCATTAAGTCTGTACAAATTATTTGTTCTTCCTGAATTATCAACAGTTTCATTGATATTATTGGAGATTAGCTTACCATCTGAACCTATGAAATACATTAAGTAATCATCAGTACTACTAAATATTACAACGTACCCTTTATTTTGTACTGCATATATTAAGTCCAAATTCCAGCCAGCCAGCGATACAGGAAAAGTAGGATATGCAGGATGCACAAAATCTACTATATTTCCTGGCTGACCAGAAGAAGCATCGAAGATGAAATATTTCCAACTGTTGTCATTGTCTTGAAAGACTTTCAACACGCTTTGACCGTAGTCACCACCACGATCCACATACAAAAAATTTAAAGAAGATGATCCACCATTGGTAGTCGACGCAATCAGACTTTTGACAGTCGCAGACAACGGAACCCAAGCAAAGTCTCCAGGTTGAAGCGTGATGAAACTTTCTGGTTCTGCGACCAATGTGTTGACGCTAAACAAATGATGCTGAGTTTCATCCGAACTTTTATATAGATTGATAGCAACATTTGCAGGATTTGACAAAGGAGATTGCACGTATATGTAAGCACCGTTAGAACCGCAGCTAAATTCGGTCAAGCGCGATTGTTCGTTAGGATTAATCTTAATTGATCCCATCTTTCCATAGTTCTGGTTTGAAGATGTAGAACTTGTCGTTATATTGACCGGAACTCCCAATAAATCCCTTGATGTTATGGTAAGATTAGCCGAGAGATTACTCATGTTTATCTTTGGTTATTTTAGACTATATATCAAAAAAAGAACCAGCCTTTGCATAAATAAGGCTGGTTCTACAAAAAAATATAGCTTTTATTGAAATTTGAATCCTGTGAGCTTTGTTACTGCATCAAGAGTGACTTTGTGAGAAGGCAATCCGGATGGTTTATCAGCAGTGTTGGCAAAAATGTAAGCTTGGTATTCTTTCTTTTTTACAATGTAAATAACTTTCCAACAAGTAGTAGGTATAACAGTCGTACCAAATTTTTCGCTGGATCCTAGGGATCCAGCCCATACGTGAACAGAGTCATTTTGTATCGCAATTGTTCTTGTAAGAGTCTCCAAAGATTTCCAGTCTCCTGCATTTAAGCTGTGATATTGAGGAGCCATATTGGAAAAATAAAAGCACTCGGTCAGGACTTTTTCTCCACTACATTCGTTTGATGCTGCTGGACACATGTGTCCACGATCAAAACCTTTTAATCCTGCAGCTTTATGAGTTTTATTGGCAAGATCATAATCTGCTTGCAATTTTGTCTCGTTCAACAATAAAGGATCTGGAGCAAATTGGTCTTTTCTTGGTAGTTGATTTGCGCATTGATCTTTTGCCGTGGTTTCCCACCATTCAACAAGCACTGGGTAGTGTAAAGATTTGCTGTAGACAGCAGTGTAATTTTCATGTTTAAGACGAATTGTGTCTTGGGCTTTTACTGTTAGCGAAGCAATCATCAGTAAAAGAAATAGAAGTCTTTTCATTTGGTTTTGTTTTTTTTTCTAGACTATCTTATCCCAACCGCACTTGACGTATAACTTTTATACGGTTTTCGAAAATAGTTTTCTTTATATATCACTTAGGAATCCATTCACGTTCTGCGATGATGATGGCTTCGCTAGGTGTAACGTCGGGTAGCTTTTTCATGACAAGTAGAGCCGTATAGATGACCTCATTTGCCAGATCGTAACGACCCGCTTCACGGACGATGTCTTGAATTAAGAGCAAATGGTTTTCGGTCGTCTCAGGAAGAAATTCAAGCTCACAATCTCCATAGTTGCTTTTTAATCGCTCAAGATCCTCATGATTGTCTTTGATGGCAGTATATTCACGAGAATCCAGAATGATCTTAAAAGGATCTTTCATATCACTCTCTCGATGAGAAAATTTTACCGGCTGTGTGCAAAAAACTCCAAAGTTAATCCGGTTGAGCCATGTAAAAAATTCATCGAACTTGTCTTTCTCAATATAGACTGTCACTTTCATAGTTACTCTTTTTCTTCAGAAGGGCCTTTTCTAAGGTCCTGTATCTCGTCTCTCATTTGCTTTGCGAGTATTCGCAAGTCTTGCATATATTTTCTGACTCGCTTTCCAGCTTGTGCATTTCCTTTTGTGTAGAATTTTTCCACATCCTCGTGAGCTGATTTTACAACCTCGAGTATTTGATTGTAGGTTTTCATAGTAATTGTTTTTTATTGAATGACTTGTATGAGTTCTTGATCATTGAATATATGTTCCAAATCAAGATGCAACAAATTATTTTTTTCTAAATGTTCTCTGGTGGCAATGACTTCAAAACTAGCGCCAGCCTTTCTTGCCCACTCAGATAATCTTGAAGCCCAAAGTTTTCTGCGATTTATTGAATATTCATAGCTTAAATATTTGTAATGATACGCATTGTACACTTTTTCAGTGGAAGATAGACTTTGGTTTTCTCGAAGTACTGGTTTTGCAAAATGACATCCAAGACAATAATTCATGTCTTTAATTTCAGAATTTTTAAACAGATATGGCTTTCCATAGGCGTCATCTTTAAAACCCATGTTCATTCCGTGAAGATCTATTTGATCGTTTCTATTTACCAAAGTGTAGCCCTGAAATCTTACAAGATTGTGGCGTTGATAATCTATTCTTTGAAGCTCTTCTTGATCTATGTCGATCAATTCATCGCAATCACAGACAACTGACCATTCAGTAGACGCGTCTTTCCAACATTCGTTTTGCACTTTATTTTTGAATCTTTCATCAAAAAATCCTTCAGAGTCATAGTAAAAAATTTCACAACCCAGAGATTTTGCAATCTCGACGGTGCTGTCGGTTGAGTAATTGTCCCAAATTTTTATGATGCATCCGGGAAATTTTTTTCGATAATGATCAATAAAAAATTTGATCAAAACTTCTTCATTGTATGTGACAGTGTGTACTGTTACAAACGGTTTATTTTCCATCTTTTGGCTTATATGTTTTGTTGCAGCATCCTTCAGCAGCTTTTACTCTTTCTAATTCAACCCAATCTGACATCAATATTCCCATCAATATGCTGTCCAAATATTCTCCACATCGATAAATTGCTTTTCTTTTTTTGCCTTCTTCGATAAATCCCGACTTTTTCAAAGATTTTTGGCTAGCAATGTTGTTGCTTAAAACTTCCGCATCGATTCTGTTCATGTTTAGAAGCTCAAAGCTAAAATCAATTCCTGCTTCTAAGATTTTTACCGAAAGTCTTTTTCCACGCTGATCCTTTACAACATCATACGACATGTCATATTTTCGATTGATCCAGTCAATGTTAAGTAATTTGTAATAACCTAGGATATGTCCGCTTTCGTTCTGTGCTGACATGATCAAAGTTTTGCTATCCAAATTGCTAAACCACTTGTATTGATCTTCCATGTTGACGATAGCAATATTATGAGTCCCAAACCAGCTCTCGTCTTTCAATCTTTTAAGCACACTTAGATCAATTTCAGATGCTTTTGTGAGTATGATTCCGTTCTTATGGTTGTACATATTTGTAAATTTGAGTGTTTCCTGTTTCTGTACCAATAGAGAATCCTGACCTGGCCAATTGCGAGATCAATTTATTATTCTCTTTTAATGCTTCACAATATATTTCTTTGATGTTGTTTTCTTCACAGAACCAAGAGAGGAAAATAGCAAACTTTGTTACATACTGCATATCACCTCTTATATAGTGGAACATTAGTTTAGGAGACACAAAGATCAGGTCATCTTTTTTCTTAATGTGGCAATATCCTGCTAGTTCGATGCAATCGTCTTCAAATATTACGTAAATGTTGTCTCTGTTCTCGAAGTAAAATTTATTGGATTCTTCATTTGAAAAATTCGAAGTGTCTTTGTTGTGATTATACAAAGAACGAATTTTTCTCATTCGTCCATATATTCCAGAGAGCCTTTCATCCGCAGGCACTCCATTTTTTTCTTCATCTTCTAATATTTCTGAAGCTTTTCTAAACTTAAATCCATAAAGCTGGTCTCTGTAAGAAGATCGCCAATCTAAATCGCACTCGGGTATCAGCACGATAGGATTTTTTATGTTGCCGTAAAATGAGTATTTAGTCCTATCTAAAAAAGGCACAATAGTCGTTGATTCAACATCGTGAAATTCATACCCCATAGATTGCGCATTCTTTAAATAATGGATTTGATTTTGGACACCAAGCCAGTAATCACCAGTAGAAACGTCGACTTTAAAAACGCTTCCCATCTTTGCTTTTACATCTTTTGCTAGCCTGTATGAAACAAGTCCATTGCTGACTGCTGGATGCGCATTTTCAGAAAAATTCATATATTTCTGCGCAACAAAAAAAGTTCTTTCATTTGCAGCTTCTACGAAATAATTATAGAAATAATCAATATGCGGTACATAATCATCTTCTATCAAAAAGAAATAATCATAGTCATCTCCATTTTCTAACGATTTATGTATCACTTCGTTCCACCCAGCGTACGACATTCCAAGATTTTCTCGAAGTATGAATTCAACAGGTATGTCAAGATCATACTCTTGAAGCACATCTTTTGCATGTTCATCGATCTCGGCATCATTTTTGCTGATGACAAATGTCACCTTTGAAATGTCAGGAACTTTAAACTTAGACAAACATTCCAGATGCTTTTTTATGAAATGATATGGGTCCTTTTCGATCAAACGGTTGACCGATTGTGTGAGACGTTTGCCGATGTAGACAGAGACTATATAGTGTATCTTCATTTACCAGCCTTTTTTTATGCAATCAACAATGTACTCGCGTTCTTCGGGAGTTACCCACCAACCGACAGGAAGTGCAGAAATTTTCTTGATAGTTTTATCAAGATTAGGAAGGATTGTGCGATATTGTGTGACACAGGTGTGAACATCGTTTCTTTCGTGTACTTGTGATGTAGCGATTCCACATTCTTTCATATAACGAGCAAAATCGTCTCGGCGCTCTACCAATATGCTGTAAATCCAAAAGCTTGAATCAAATCCTGCTTCTCTTTTTAATAGCGTTATTCCGTCGACTCCTTTGAGATTTTCATCATAATAAGCAGCATTTTCACGATGCTTATCAGTGATGAACTTCATATTTTTAAAGTTCTCGATACCGATTGCTGCATTGATGTCGTTCATGTGAAATTTGAATCCCCACTCTGGAATGTCGGCCTCGCAACGAAAATCTTTACGGTCGCCTTCTCGGTCGATTCCATACCAACGTAGCAATTTGGCCCTGCGATAATATTCACGAGGAACAAACAAGATACCGCCGTCGCCCGAAGTGACGTGCTTAATTGCTTGTAGGCTCAATGTACAAAAATTTCCACTGGTGCCGATGAGCTTTTTCTTGTAGAGGCTTCCCATTGCGTGTGCGCAATCTTCAATGATGGCAGGTTTGAAGTCATTGATCATCTGTGCTTTTTTACAGATGACATCAAGCTTGTCCAAATCAACCGGGTAGCCGCCCCAGTGTACGACCATGATCGCCTTTGTCTTTGGTGTGATTTTTCGAGCAAGATCATCAAGATCCATGTTAAGAGTCTCAGGATCAATGTCAACCCATTTGATGTTGTAACCGTTTGCCAGGATTGGCCAGTTGGTAGCTGTACATGTCATCGGTGTTGTGAGAATCTCGTCACCCGGTTGAATTCCTGGGAAATGAGCCGTTGGAGATTTCAGCATGTGCAGTGCAAGGTGTTCTGCGGATGTAGCTGAATTGAGTGTCACTAAGTGGTCGTAAGAAAATGATTCTTTTAGATTCTTTTCGAATTCATCGACTACCGGACCTTGACCAATGAATCCGCTACGAAGTACTTGTGATACTTTATCGATAGCGGATTCGGTCATGTATACCTTGAACAGTGGTATGCTGTGTTTCATAAGAATATGTTTGATGGATAGTATATATCCGGTGAATAATTACTTTATGTTCTTTGTAAGATAATCGGCTAAGCCTTTTGTGTACATGCGAAATACATACCCAGCAGAAGAATAATTTCCTGATTCGTAATAAAAAGATCCATCCAATTGAGGAAGCGCTTTATTAAGAGCAGCTTCCAATTTTGATACGATTTCGTTAGTACTCCATTTGTAAAAGTCTTTAGATTTCGCAGGTAAGAATTGAATTGCTAATCCTTTATTGTCATTGTAAACCGATACTACAAAAGGAGTGTCTTCAATCGAAACTTTCCCTTCATTGATTGCTTCCGCGAATGTTTTCATTGTTGTTTGTTTGTTTTTTTAGTATTTAGTATTCTTTAAGGTAATCAACTACTGATTTGAATACATCTTTGTTCAACTTAGCAAGAGGCTTAGGTATTTCAGAACCCATATTGTTCATGTTGTTTATTTCTGATTTGCTGTGCAAAGAAGTTCCGATTGGAGCTGAATCATACCAGAAGCAAAAGCTGTTTCCATTATATATTACAACAGTAGCTGGTTCATCGACGCCTGAAACTATGAATGAATATCCTTCTACAGATTTATAACCTTCGGGATCTCCTAGATCATCTGGAGACATTGGAGTAAATTTTACACCTGGAAGAGCAGCTTTTAAAGCATCAAGACTTTTACCGTAAGATTCATTTATGCTTTCGTTGCACAAGTAAACTAAGAAATCGCCATCATCAGTTGAAGCAATTGCGTGTTTTATTCCTGAAGATTTTGCATAATTAACGCAAGCATCCCAATTATCAGCACCTTCGCTACCGATTACAGCAATATCGTTTTGGTTTCCACCAATTTTCTTTACAGCTTTCATTACTTCTTTTTTGTAATCATCCCACTCATCAGCATCCATCATGTCTGTTAGGAATGTATCATTACCAGCAAGATCAGCTAGTTTCTTGGCACGTGATCCAATAGTTTGTTCATTAATTTTGCTTTCGTTTACGAAGCTTTTGAATGTTTTGATGTGTTTCATGTGTTTCATCATTGTTTGTTTTTTTTTTAAGATTTCATATTTTTCTCACGTGTGCTGAAGTATTCTCTTCCGTATGAAATGAAAAGTTCTTCACCTCGTTTCACTGGACGAACAGCAGCAATTTTGAGAATTTTTTTCTCTGGAACATATTCCCAGCGTACATTTGGTTGATTTCTATGATTGTAGACGGAACCATTTCCCCAAGAGATGATATACGTGTCATCGTTTATTTTGAACGCATGATCCATCATCGGTGTTCCTTTGATGTCATCAAATGACATCTCTACACATGGACATTCATCCACGGTCTCATTGTCGTTGATATCATCGATCGCATAGACTCCATATCCATCTCCACTTTTGCCAACGCCGATTTTGTTCCAGCGCTTGACTTGTGCAGACTTCTTTAGAAGACCTTGCGGCTCTTTGACGTATATAGTTTCTTCAAATATCTTAAAATTCATGTTATGAATTGGTTTTATTTTTCAAAAAGTCACTGAATTTGACAAATCTAGGAGTAGAAACTTTGGGGGTCTCCACTGATTCTTCTTGCGGCTCTGATTTCTTTTTTAGTTCAGCTAGTTTTTCTTCTTCTTTTTTCAATTCCTTTTCCTTTACAGCAATTTCTTTTAATTTTTCATCAAAATTCTTTGATATCGGAGTATTTTTTGTGTCTTCAATATCTTTCTTAATCTGTGATATTTTATTCTCTTGTTGTTTTATTTCGGGAGATTCTTCCTTAGTCTCTTCTTTAGTCTCTTCATCAGGCTCCTTTTGTGGAGATTCATCTTTTGTTTTTGTTGTATCTTCTCCACTCTTCACCTCAGGATTTTCATCTGAAGATGGTTTTTCTTTAGGCTCCTCTTGTGGAGATTCATCTTTTGTTTTTGTTGTATC
>Ga0164297_10001625_pt1 | contig 23480 bp, 17 predicted proteins | sample GEODES058metaG_FD_113539 | JGI IMG/M metagenome (GOLD analysis project Ga0164297, IMG submission 113539) | Dystrophic lake water microbial communities from Trout Bog Lake, Wisconsin, USA - GEODES058 metaG | ecosystem: Environmental > Aquatic > Freshwater > Lake | place: USA: Trout Bog Lake... | reverse complement strand
TATGTGGTGAGTAATTACCATGTCTTTCAACTATCGATGGTCTTAACCTATTCGATTGCAATTGTTGGCCTGAATTTATTGACAGGCTATTGTGGTCAGATCTCACTCGGCAATGGAGCATTTTTTGCCATTGGTGCTTATACAACTGCCTTCTTCATGGATCACTATGATGTCCCTTATTGGGCAACACTGCCGATTGCAGCGCTCATTTGTGGTGTGTTTGGATATCTTTTTGGTTTACCTGCGGTGAAATTAGATGGTAATTATTTAGCGTTGGCGACATTTGCTCTTGCGGTCGCCTTGCCGCAATTACTGAAATATAAGCATTTGGAATTTTTAACTGGCGGGGTGCAAGGCATTGTGATTCTTAAACCAGAGGCACCACTCGACCATGTTTTCGGACTCACAATGAATTCCGACCGATGGTTGTATTACTTTAGTTTAGCAGTTACGCTTCTCATGTTTTGGGTGGCATGGAATTTGATTCGAGGACGGATCGGGCGTGCTTTTATAGCAATTCGTGATCAACCAACAGCGGCAGCGTGTATGGGGATCAATTTGCCTTTATATAAAAGTCTTGCTTTTAGTATCAGTGCTATTTTTACTGGGATTGCGGGAAGTTTAAGTGCTATTTTGGTAGCTTATGTATCTCCTGACAGTTTTAACGTCACACTCTCGATTACTTTACTGGTTGGCATGGTAGTGGGTGGACTTGGTTCATTGTCTGGCGCAATTTTTGGCGCAATTTTTGTATTGATGATTCCCAATGTAGTTGATCAAATTTCTAAAGCTGCACCATCTGCAATTTATGGCGTGGTATTAATTGTCATGATGTACTTTATGCCTTGGGGAATGAATGGGGCATTTCGAATTTTGTTTTCTAAAGTTCGCCGTTTTTTTTGAAATTCTCAAGCATCTTAATTATTAACTTTTATGAAGGGCTACAAATGAAAAAATATCAAACAGTATTTATTAGCGCCGCTTTAGTTCTTGCAGTCTGGGGCCAGCAAGCCATCGCACAAAAGAAATATGACGCTGGCGCTTCTGATACAGAAATAAAGATTGGTCAAACGATGCCTTATAGTGGCCCTGCATCGGCATATTCAGTGATTGGCAAAATAGAACTCGCCTACTTTAAAAGGTTGAATGAGAATGGCGGTATTAACGGTCGCAAAGTGAATTTAATGAGTTTGGATGATGGATATAGTCCACCCAAAACAGTAGAGATGACGCGAAAATTGGTTGAACAAGATGAAGTTCTTTTCTTAATGGGAAGTCTTGGCACAGCCCCGAATTCGGCGATTCACAAATATGTAAACAGTAAAAAAATTCCACATGTATTTGTTGCATCTGGAGCATCTAAATGGAGTGACCCTAAAAACTTTCCATGGACACTCAGTTTTAATCCGAGCTATTACGCTGAAGGAAAACTTTATGCTTTGGATATTTTAAAAAATAAGCCAACTGCAAAAATTGCAATTCTTGCCCAGAACGATGATTTAGGAAAAGACTATATCAATGGTTTTAAAGCAGCGCTTGGTGATAAAGCAAAATCAATGATTGTTTCAGAAACAACTTATGAGGTAACTGACTCAACGATTGATTCGCAAATGGTGACCCTAAAAGGTTCGGGGGCAGATACATTTTTTAATGTCACAACCCCTAAATTTGCTGCTTTAGCGATTAAAAAAGCCGGAGAAATTGGTTGGAAACCGACCCATTACCTCGTCAACGTTGCCGCTTCAATTAATGCGGTTTTAAAACCAGCGGGACTTGAAAATGCCATTGGCATCATTACAGTTGGCTATATTAAAGAAGGCGCAGATAAGATGTGGGAAAACGATCCCGCCATGAAAGACTTTAAATCTCTTGTTGCCAAATACGCCCCCGATCTCAATGTGGATGACGGCTCTGTAACCTATGGTTATGCTGTCGCCAATTTAACTGAATATATCTTGCGTCAAGCTGGCGATAATTTGACACGTGAAAACATCATGAAGGTGATTACCAATATCCATGGTTATCAAGTTCCAATTGTTAATCCGGGTGTGTTGGTTGATACATCGCCAAACGATTACGATCTGTTTCAAACAATGCAAGTTTCTAAATTTGATGGAAAAAAATGGGCTCCAATTGGATCGCCTATTGCAATCAAGTAAATTTTTGAATATTTTCATGTACCCAAATTCATTTTTATATGAATTTGGGGCATAAAAGTATGAATTCAGTTATCACTTTAATTAACTTCTTAAGATTAATGATTGAATCTGTCTTTGAAATGATGGATTTGAAATATTTTTCTTAAATCAATTGTTGGTGAATGCGATCATTCACAATTTAATCGGATTATTACTTTTCCGAAAAGCTCAAAAAACAGCATTTTTTATATCAAAATTGCAAATAATTTCAGTTTTTAGATAATTTATAAATAAAAAAACGACTTTTCATATATAAGGTAAGACTGAATACTCTAGAACTAATGGTGATATTTCCTGAAGACGTCGAGTGAAAACCATTAGGTAGATGTCCGGATTTTTTTTCAATCTTGAAAAGTTATAGTGAAGTGGTAGCGCGTTTTTATAGCAATTTTATTACCTTATTTCACTTATTTTTTACCAGATTGGAAATCAATATGACTGAGGCAATTTTAGAAAAAACAGCAATGATTAAAGCGCAGGAATTCTTAACAGAGTTTGAGAAAGCGCTATCTGCAAAAGATATTAAAAAAGCAGTGTCTTTTTTTGCACCGGATTGTTATTGGCGTGATCTCGTTTCGTTCACTTGGAATATTAAAACAATGGAAGGGCATGCCCAAGTGCAGGATATGTTAATCAATTGTTTAGATCATACCAAGCCAGTTCATTGGCGAGTGGATGAACATGAATCCGTGACGGAAAACGACAACTTGATAGAAGCTTGGTTTACATTTGAAACCGATGTTGCAAGAGGCTACGGTCTCGCAAGGATTCGTGATGGCAAGTTTTGGACTTTGTTGACCACAATGGTCGAATTAAAAGGGTATGAGGAGAATGCTGGGTACTCTCGCCCAAAGGGTGCCAAGCATGGTGTCAATATTGGTGCTAAATCATGGAAGGAGGAACGTGAGGAAGAGGCCCGTGAATTAGGTTATAAAGAACAACCTTTTGTTTTAGTTATTGGCGGTGGACAAGGTGGCATTGGTCTGGCTGCACGCTTGCGCCAGCTTCATATCCCCACAATCGTCATCGAAAAAAATCAAAGGGCAGGTGACAGTTGGCGCAATCGTTATAAATCTTTATGCCTACATGATCCAGTATGGTATGACCATATGCCTTATATTGACTTCCCAAAAAATTGGCCGGTATTTTCACCCAAAGATAAGATTGGCGATTGGTTGGAGATGTATACCAAAGTCATGGAACTCAATTATTGGACAAGTACGACTGCCAAATCAGCCAGCTTTGATGAGATAAAAAAAGAGTGGACTGTCACTGTTGAGCGTGAAGGTAAAACGGTTGTTTTGCGACCAAAACATGTGGTGTTTGCTACGGGGATGTCCGCAAAACCAAATCTGCCACAATTTAAAGGAATGGATACGTTTCAAGGGGAACAGCACCATTCATCTAAACACCCCGGACCCGATCCATATCAAGGTAAGCGTGTGGTAGTGATCGGTTCGAATAACTCCGCCCATGATATTTGCGCTGCTTTATATGAGAATGGCGTTGACGTGACGATGATTCAACGTTCTTCAACTCATATTGTGCGCTCAGAATCCTTAATGGAAATTGGTTTAGGGGATTTATATTCAGAGCGGGCGGTGCAGTCAGGTATGACAACGGCAAAAGCGGATTTAATTTTTGCCTCATTACCTTATGCGATTTTGCATGAATTTCAAAAACCAGTCTATGACAAGATTCGAGAAGTCGATGCCGATTTCTATCATGCTCTTGAAAAAGCCGGATTCAAGTTGGATTTTGGCGTGGATGGATCTGGTCTCTTTGTTAAATATTTACGCCGCGGGTCTGGTTACTACATAGATATTGGTGCTTCGCAATTAATCATTGATGGCAAGATTAAGTTAGTTGGAGGGCAAGTAGACGAAATTATTCCTGAGGGCGTCAAGCTGGATAACGGCCAAGTGATTCCAGCCGACGTGATTGTCTATGCAACTGGCTATGGATCGATGAACGGCTGGATCAAAGATTTGATTAATCAGGAAACTGCCGATAAGGTTGGCAAGTGTTGGGGGCTTGGTTCGAACACGCCTAAAGATCCTGGGCCGTGGGAAGGAGAACAACGCAATATGTGGAAACCAACTCAACAAGAAGCGCTATGGATGCATGGTGGTAATCTGCACCAGTCACGACATTATTCACAGTTTTTATCCTTGCAATTAAAAGCACGGTATGAGGGAATCCCCACGCCAGTATATGGACTTCAGGAGTCTTACCATACCGAATAATCAACTACTCCATTCTGCTTCGATCTGTTCAAGCCTCAGAGTGCAAAAAAGACTGTTGATACAATTTTATTCAAGGTATTAACAGTCTTCAAAATCGATGATATCGAGTATCTCAAGGTTTTCATGAGGTAAATGATTTTTTATCATCCCTTAAAACCCCTTTCAACACCCTAATCTCCGCATCATGAGTATGGCTTGATTTGATCTGTTTTTCTCGCTATTTTTTTCCATTGGTTCCTCTTAAACAAGTAAGGATTGTTCAATACCTGATCGAACCCGTTCTGAAAAAGAGGTCGCAGCAAATACTTCTGGATTGGTAGATATTTTTTAAGATACCGATTGAGCATCTGATGACTGATTACATCAGTGAATACAAAGTGTTGAATTAAAACATCGCAGATTTGGCTATCACTGATATCCTTTTGATAGCGTTATAGAATGGATCTAAAATAATTGATCAGTCAACATTGCTTGTTGTTATTTTTAGTTGATGAGGGGGAATTGATGTATCGTGAGAAAAATGCTTTAGATATATCTGGCCTTTAAAAACATTCCTATGTAAATGAATATTAAAAATGTTTTGGCTCCCCGACCTGGACTCGAACCAGGGACCTGCGGATTAACAGTCCGTCGCTCTACCGACTGAGCTATCAGGGAATAAACATTATTATATCTTTTTTTTCTTGCACATCCTAATTTTATGTAAATTCAATGAACATCAAACTCTTTCCATGGTCACACGCATGTTCAATCGCATTACCGATTCGTCTGGAGGTATTTGTCATGGAGCAAGGAGTACCAGAAGATCTTGAGATGGATTTGATTGATCAAAGTGCGCAACATGCCGTTTTATTTACCGATGATCTAGCGGTAGGTACAGCTCGATTATTTATAGAAGAAGATATGCCACATCAATTCTGGATTGGTAGACTCGCTGTTTTAAGAAATTTCCGTAATCGAGGTTATGGTCATGCGTTAATGGAATTTTTGCTTAAAGAAGCAGTGAGTCAAGGTGGGCAGACGGTCCAGCTTCATGCTCAAACAACAGCGCTACCTTTTTATAAACAGCTTCATTTTAGTGTCACTTCAGCCCCTTTTATGGAGGCCGGTATCGAGCACGTCACGATGCTCAGAGATTTGCACAATGGCGTAACAAAAAGTCTGCCGTAACCACAGCTGCATCGATGGTCATTTTATTACTCATGATTAAATGAAGTGCTTCTTCATAGGTGACAAACAGAAATTCACAGACCTCATCATCTTGATTTTTTGGGATAAATGCATCATGTAACTTCAAGTCAAAGGTATAAAGTGCCTCATGATGCACACCGAAATGAGGGATATTTCTCCGAACAGATATAAGGCCAATCGGATGAAGTCCAAAGGCATCCGTAGCGCTCACACCGGCTTCTTCAAAGAGTTCTCGGATCGCGCAATCAAGAACAGTTTCATTGGCGCTAACACCACCAGCTGTAAGATTATCTAACAACAGTGGATCAATTTGCTTTGTAGCACTTCGACGCGCTAAGCACAGAATGTCTCCATTCATATAGCCATTAACGTGAACTGCTCGACTTAGAAGCCCAAATAATTTAAACATGCTTCTTTCAACACGAAAACGTTCATGACCAATCTCATCTAAATACGAAAATTCTTCATCGCGCCAGCCTGTAATAAGATGTTGTTCACGCAAATACTGGGCAAGGATACGAAGTTCAATACTCAGGTCATGAGGTGTGGTTGGAGTTAGTACGAGGCGATTGTGGCTAACTTGCAGAAAATTGAGTTCTTGCTCCTCTTGTTGGAGATATTGATCGATGTTTTGCACAAGTGATGCTTGTGTATGACCAATCAAGAGTTCTCCTAAGTAAATGGGACATAGTTCAGGAGCGACGCTGCGATATGCGGTTTCAATAATTTCAGTTAATGAAGATTGCGCACTCGTACTTAATTTAAAAGGTATCATTTTTTTTCGCTCTCTTTTTTCTTTATTTCAAGCAAGACCATCGATTACTTCTTCTATGAATTTGTTTTTTTTTAGTTCTGTTAAAAATATTTTATGAATTCTTTTCTAGTGCTTAAAAAATGGGCAAGTCAGCTATCTCTGTATATCTCTTGGATATTTTATGGTTTTTGTTTTACTTATCCACAATTCGTGTGGATAAGTATTTAAAAAAACGCCTTAAATTTTTGTTGACAAACTTGAAATTTAATTTTGTTACGGCACAATATTTTTAGCAATCATGGTGTCTCCGACTGGAGTCGAACCAGTATCTAGCCCTTAGGAGGGGCTTATTCTATCCATTGAACTACGGAGACAACGTTTCTATTGTAATTCCTCAGTAGGTTTTAATTGAATTTGATGTTGACATGCAAACTTTTATCTTAAAGATTTGCCCATATCACTTGAACTTGAGCAAATAGAGATCAATACCTTAAGGCAAATTATTTATGCTGTTTTATATTCAAGCTACAATTTCGAACTATGGCAACACGTAAAGAACAATACAGCGAAGCATCGATTAAAGTTTTAAAAGGTCTTGAGCCTGTCAAGCAAAGACCGGGTATGTATACGCGCACCGATAATCCATTACATATCATCCAGGAAGTGATCGACAATGCGTCTGATGAAGCGCTTGGCGGTCATGGAAAAGAGATGATTATTACGGTTCATACGGATCAGAGTATCAGCGTCGAAGATTTTGGTCGAGGTATTCCCGTTGGCATGCATCCCGAAGAAAACATTCCCGTTGTTGAAATTGTATTTACGCAATTACATGCTGGTGGTAAATTTGAAAAAGGCTCGGCTGGTGCTTATGCTTTTTCTGGGGGATTACATGGCGTCGGCGTATCTGTCACCAATGCATTGTCGCAGCGTTTGGAAGTCCAAGTCTGGCGAGATAAGCAATACTCCACCTTGGCTTTTGAGCACGGATTTTTGGTTGAGAAGATAAAGTCGAAACCCATCACCTCTGGTGATAAAACTTCTGGAACTAAGGTGCGCATCTGGCCAGAAGCAAAGTATTTCGATACCCCACAAATTTCGACACTCGAACTGCAACGTTTATTGCGTTCCAAAGCAGTTCTACTGCCCGGTGTCAAAGTATCTTTGGTCACTGAAAAAACGGGTGATATACAAACCTGGGTTTATGCAGATGGTCTGCAAGGTTATTTGAACGAAGCAATGCTTCAAGCTGGTCATAGCGAACTCTTGATTCCTGCTTTTAATGGTGAGCACTATGCTGATCCTGACCGTCTTGGCGAAGAAAACTTTGCAGTAGGAGAGGGTGCAGCTTGGGTCGTGGCTTGGACTGAAGATGGTAGCCCAATTCGAGAAAGTTATGTAAATTTAATTCCAACGACAGCAGGCGGAACCCATGAAAGTGGTTTGCGTGATGGTTTATATAATTCGGTGAAAAGTTTTATTGAATTGCATGCTTTACTTCCCAAAGGTGTGAAATTAATGCCGGACGATGTTTTTCAGCGCGCCTCTTTTGTATTATCTGCGAAAGTTCTCGACCCACAGTTTCAAGGGCAAATTAAAGAGCGTTTGAACTCAAGAGATGCCGTGCGTTTGGTCTCGGGTTTTGTTAAATCAGCTTTAGATCTGTGGCTCAATCAACATGTCGATTATGGGAAAAAATTAGCTGACTTGGTGATTAAGCAAGCGCAAGCGCGAACCAAAGCGGGGCAGAAAATTGAAAAAAGAAAATCTTCTGGAGTCGCAGTTTTACCCGGCAAGTTGACCGATTGTGAAAGCGAAGACATCATCATGAATGAGATCTTTTTAGTTGAAGGGGACTCAGCGGGTGGTTCTGCAAAAATGGGAAGAAACAAAGAGTATCAAGCGATTCTGCCTCTTCGCGGAAAAGTACTTAACACCTGGGAGACCGAACGCGATCGTTTATTTGCGAATAATGAAGTGCATGATATCGCTGTTGCAATTGGGGTGGATCCCCATGGGGCAAATGATTCTCCAGACTTAAGTAATTTACGTTATGGCAAAGTATGTATTTTGTCTGACGCCGATGTTGACGGTTCACACATTCAGGTATTACTTCTCACTTTGTTCTTTAAGCATTTTCCTAAATTAATTGATCGCGGCCATATTTATGTCTCAAGGCCACCTTTATTTCGGGTGGACGCACCAGCTCGTGGAAAAAAGCCTGCACAAAAAATCTATGCTTTGGATCAGTCCGAATTATTAACAATAGAAGACAAATTACGCAAAGACGGTTTAAAGAACGGCAGTTGGCAAATCTCACGATTCAAAGGCCTTGGTGAGATGAGTCCTGAACAACTTTGGGACACCACCCTCAATCCAGACACGCGGCGCTTGTTACCGATTTTGACTGGTCCTATTTCCATGGATCTTACCAATAAAATGATGGACATGTTGATGGGTAAATCGGAATCTCTTGCCCGAAAAAATTGGCTTGAAGAGCATGGTAACGAAGTAGAAACTGATATTTAATAATTCTCTATGTCCACAAACGAACCCGATTTATTCTCTGCTATCCCCGCCGATCCAATAGATTCTTTGACGCTCGCAAATTACGCAGAGAGAGCGTATCTCGACTACGCCATTAGTGTCGTGAAAGGACGTGCTTTACCTGAGCTCGCAGATGGTCAAAAGCCGGTGCAGCGGCGGATTTTGTTCTCGATGAACGAAATGAATTTAAAGGCAGATGCAAAGCCTGTAAAAAGTGCCCGCGTGGTTGGCGATGTTTTGGGTAAGTTCCATCCACACGGCGACCAGTCTGCTTACGATGCCTTAGTTCGCCTAGCCCAGAATTTTAGCCTGCGGTATCCTTTGATTGATGGTCAGGGTAATTTTGGCTCCCGCGATGGAGATGGTGCGGCAGCAATGCGGTATACAGAAGCCCGTTTAACAAAAATTGCCAGCTTACTCATGGATGAGATCAACCAAGGTACGGTTGACTTTATTCCAAATTATGATGGTTCGATGGAAGAGCCTGCTCTTTTACCTGCAAGGCTACCGTTTGTTTTGTTGAATGGTGCATCGGGGATTGCTGTTGGCATGGCAACAGAAATTCCTTCGCATAATTTACGTGAAGTTGCCTCGGCTTGTATTGCGGTCCTCAAAAATCCAAAGATCAACCAAGATGAGTTATTGCATCTTTTGCCTGGCCCTGACTTTCCAGGTGGCGGTCAGATTATTTCCCCGCCATCTGAAATTGCCGATATTTACAAAATCGGGCGTGGTAGTTTAAAAGTTCGTGCCCGCTGGTCTATCGAAGAAATGGCACGTGGACAATGGAAGTTGGTGATCCACGAGTTGCCACCTAACACCTCCACGCAAAAAGTCCTGCAAGAGATTGAAGAAATTACAAATCCAAAAATCAAAACGGGAAAAAAAGCGCTTTCTCCAGAACAAAATACGATGAAACAGGCAACCCTTGCTTTGTTGGATGGTGTGCGTGATGAATCAAGTAAAGATGCGGCCGTTCGCTTGGTTTTTGAGCCTAAAAGTAAAAACATTGATGAAGCTGAATTTGCAAATTTTTTATTAGCAAACACCTCATTGGAGTCCAATGCCTCAATCAACTTGGTGATGATTGGGACTGACGGTCGTCCGCGACAAAAAGGAATTGCCTCGATTTTGCATGAATGGGCTGGTTTTCGGATTGAAACCGTCACGCGCAGGACCTCACACCGTTTGGCGAAAGTTCTTGATCGGATGCATATTCTTGAAGGTCGTCAAACTGTTTTGCTCAATATTGACGAGGTCATTCGGATTATTCGTCAAAGTGATGAACCCAAGGCGGATTTAATTGCTGCGTTTCATTTGTCGGATCGCCAAGCGGAAGATATTTTAGAAATCCGCTTGCGACAATTAGCGCGTCTTGAAGCCTTAAAAATTGAACAAGAAATATCAGAATTAAAAGCTGAACAACTTGAATTAGAAGGGCTCCTCGGTAATGATTCGCTTTTGCGTAAGAAAATCATCAAGGAAATCGAAGCCGATGCCAAAATGTTTGGTGATGAGCGTCGTACGTTGATTCAGGAAGAAAAACGAAGTGTTGTGCAAACAAAGATTATCGATGAACCCATTACTGTGATCGTTTCACAAAAGGGTTGGGTCAGATCACGTGGTGGTCATGGTCATGATACTGCCCAAATGACTTTTAAAACTGGCGATGCGCTGTATGCTACATATGAATGTCGAACGGTTGATGTCATGATTGGTGTGGGTTCGCGTGGGCGGGTCTATTCTGTCCCTGTAGCTGACCTGCCGGGTGCTCGGGGCGATGGTGCTCCTTTTAATTCCTTGATTCAGCTTGAATCTGGAACGCAAATCGTGAGCTATTATGCGGGCCATGCTGACGATTTATTACTGATTTCGATGGCCTCAGGGACTGGTTTTTTAGCCAATGTCAGTGATATGGTGACCCGGAATAAATCGGGTAAAGCTTTTATTGATATTAGTGAACAGTTTCCGGGCGGCGACATGATTCTGCCTTTGACAAAGGTGGGTGATGGAATGCAATATGTTGCTTGTTATTCTGCCAAGGGTCGCTTACTGAGTTTTGCATTATCTGAGCTTAAGCGGTTGCAAGGTGGTGGGAAGGGTGTCATTCTCATGGACCTCGATGTCAATGAGCCTCTCGTAAGTGCCTTAGCGTTTGATCAAAAGGGTTTACAAATCGAAGGCCTGGGTCGAGCAAATAAGCCAACCATCTTAGATATGTCCTACAAAAGTCTTCTTGGTTTTAAAGCACAACGTGCCCGTAAAGGTCACGCAATTGAACCAAGTTTAAAAGAAGCCCGTTTGAAATCCATATAAGGTTCATTCAAACGCATTGTTTTTTTAACTGTTTGGGTCTACTGCAGCGATTAATTCAATTTCTACACAGGCTCCCAGTGGCAGTTGTGCAACACCAAACGCACTGCGTGCATGTTTACCTGACTCACCAAAAACCTCTAGCATTAATTCGGAGCAACCATTGGTCACGACATGATGTTCTGTAAAGTCGGAAGTGGAATTTACTAGGCTCGTGATTTTTACGATCTCTTTGACTTGATTTAAGTCACCGATGATTGCCTCTAGAGTTGCTAGCAGGTCAATGCCAACTGCTCTAGCAGCTTCTTTTCCCTGTGCAGTTTGCATGTTTTTACCAAGCTGCCCGGTCCATACCTGTCCGTCTTTTTTGGCGATGTGACCTGATACATAAATTAAAGATCCCATTTTTTTTGCCATCACATAAGCCGCTGCCGGTGCGCCAGCCTTGGGTAATGAAATACCTAATTCGTTCAAGCGTTTATAAATAGGGGAAGTATTTTCTTGGGTGTTTTCCATGGCGTTTTCCTTTACTAATCGTGTTTATTTTGATAATTCGCGCATGGCTTTTTCTAGGCCCTGCATGGTCACTGGATACATCTTACCGCGCATTAAATCTTTGATGACACCCACAGACTGTCGGTATTGCCAGACTTGCTCTGGTTCTGGATTGAGCCAAGCAAATTGCGAAAAATGATCCATCATACGGTTTAGCCATACCGCTCCCGCTTCATCATTTGCATATTCGACCGATCCACCCGGAGAGAGAATTTCATAGGGACTCATGGTTGCGTCACCAACAAAAATCAATTTATAGTCTGAACTGTATTTCCGTAAGAGATCTAAAGTGGAGATTTTTTCAACACCCCGACGACGATTATTTTTCCAGACATAATCATATAAACAATTATGAAAATAGTAATACTCTAAATGCTTAAATTCAGATTTAGTTGCAGAGAATAATTCTTCAATCCGCTTGATGTGGTCATCCATGGACCCACCCACATCCATTAAAAGTAAGACTTTCACTTTATTATGGCGTTCAGGACGCATTTTGATATCAAGGTATCCCGCATTGACTGCCGTTGCTGAAATGGTCTGGTCTAAATCTAGCTCGAGGTCCTGTCCTTCCCGTGCAAACTTTCGTAACCTGCGCAATGCCACGCGAATGTTACGTGTCCCTAGCTCAATCGAGTCATCATAATCGGCGTAGGCCCGCTCTTCCCATACTTTAATGGCCGTTCGATTACCAGCGGATGGGCCGCCGATGCGCATTCCTTCTGGATGATAGCCACTATTTCCAAAAGCAGAGCCTCCACCTGTACCGACCCATTTGGTACCACCTTCATGGCGTTCTTTTTGTTCGTTGAGCAACTCTTTAAAACGTTGCATCATCTCTTCAATACTGCCAAACTTTTCGAGTGCGGCTTTTTCTTCAGGGCTTAATTCTCGTTTGAATTTTTTTTCAAGCCATTCTTCAGAAATTTCCGGATAGAGTTGGAGCAAATTCTCGACACCTTTAAAAAAAGCACCAAATACCTTATCAAACTTATCAAAGTATTTTTCGTCTTTGACCAAAGTCATTCGAGACAGAAAGTAAAAGTTGTTGATGGATGGGGCAATCACTTCTTTTTTTAAAGCCTCAAGCAAAGTTAAGAATTCCTGAATTGAAACTGGAATTTTTGCCTTCTTCAGGGAATAAAAAAAATCGATCAACATATGCTGGATTAACGGTTTTGTCTATTCATGAAAATCAGACGATCAAATAAATGGATATCTTGTTCATTTTTTAGAAGTGCACCCTGCATTGGTGGTACGCGCGGTTTACCATTGGCATCCTTGAGTTCAGAGAGGTCAATATCTGCGGCTATGAGGAGTTTGAGCCAATCCATCAACTCCGAGGTGGATGGTTTTTTCTTAAGACCAGACAGATTGCGAATTTCATAAAAAGAGTGAAGGGCGGCTGTCACCAAATCCTCTTTGATATTGGGATGATGGACCTCAACAATTTTCATCATCGTTTGGGGATCCGGAAAATTGATGTAATGAAAGAAACAGCGACGTAAAAAGGCATCGGGTAATTCTTTTTCGTTGTTTGATGTGATGATCACTACCGGGCGATGAACTGCTTTAATCATTTCACGGGTTTCGTAAACATAAAATTCCATTCGATCAAGCTCACGTAATAAATCATTCGGAAACTCGATATCTGCTTTATCGATTTCGTCGATCAGTAAAACCGTTGGTACTTCTGAAGTAAATGCCTGCCAGAGTACACCTTGCACAATGTAATTCCGAATGTCTTGGACTTTCGCATCACCTAATTGCGAGTCGCGTAAGCGGCTGACCGCATCATATTCGTAAAGACCTTGCTGCGCTTTTGTCGTTGATTTGATGTGCCATTGCAATAAGGGCATCTGCAAAGCCGCTGCCACCTCCTCAGCAAGCATGGTTTTACCAGTGCCAGGTTCGCCTTTGATGAGCAATGGTCGTTGCAGTGTGATAGCTGCATTGACTGCCATTCTTAAATCATCGGTTGCAACATATTGCTCCGAGCCCTGAAAACCTTGATTGTCAACTGCCATTCTTAACCCTTTGATCAATGATTATCTTTATTTAATCGTGGTGATTCAACATACGCAATCTTATTTGAACGCTATAATCTACAATGTTATCTTAAAACCGCTATCCACTTTAATTCAAGTACATCATGAATATGCTAACCAAAACGTTTACCCGTATTATTTTTAGTCATTTTTTCTTGATTTCTCTAAGCGCATCGATTGCGCATGCTGCAGAAATTCAAGGCAATGCCGATAACGGCGCCAACAAAGTCCGTCTTTGTGCGGGATGTCACGCCATTCCCGGTTATCGCTCTTCAGTTCCAGAAATTTACACCGTTCCGATGATTGGTGGTCAATCTTCAGGTTATATCGTGGCGGCTCTTACCGCCTATAAAAAAGGTGAGCGTAAGCATCCGACGATGCGAAGCGTGGCGGGTTCTTTAAGTGACCAAGATATGGCTGATATTGCCGAATATTACGCTGCACAAAATGCCGAAACCAAGAATAACAAATTGAAATAATGAATGAATTTGAAGGAATGATGATGAACATAATCAAATTATTAGGTGTAGTAACTTTATCCATCACGTCAACTGCAGCATTTGCTGGTGGTGATGTAGAAGCGGGCCGGGCTTTGGCCGCATCGCATGCATGCACATCTTGCCATGGCGCTGATTTAAAACATCCGATTGCTCCAAACTATCCTAAAATCGCAGGCCAACATGAAGATTACGTGTACTACGCACTAAAATCTTATCAAGTTGAAAATAATCCTCAGGTAGGGCGGGGCAATGCCATCATGGCTGCCCAAGCAAAAGCTTTTTCCCATGCACAGTTGAAAGACCTTGCTGCATATGTTGCTTCACTACCTGGTGACTTCGTTATTAAAAAGTAAGTCAAAGGGCAGCTACTTGTCCTTGTTGAAGGTGGGAAGTCATTAGACGTTTTGCTAATTCTCCATCACGAGAAATAATTGCCGTGAGGATCAAACGGTGTTCATGTAAGGATTGCTCCAAACGTCCAATTTTCGTGAGTGAATTGCGACGTTGCAATTTCAGCACCTGTCGTAAATCACCAATGACCTTTCGGCTCCATCGATTGCCACTAATCTCTTGAATTTTGTCGTGAAACTCTTGATTCAGGTCAAAAAACCGATCAATATCTCGGTTTGCTGCTGCTTTTTCTAATTTTAAATGGATCGTATCGAGCATGTCGAGTGCTTCGTCACTCGCTAACTGTGCAACGGTTTGTGTTGCTTGCGCCTCTAAAAGTGCGATGACTTCAAAAATCTGCTTGATTTCACTCGCTTCCACCTCAGTTACATATGCTCCACGTCTTGGCTTCATGGTAATTAAACCTTCAGATGCAAGAACTTTTAAGGCTTCTCTTAACGGTGTTCGACTAATTTGAAATTCCGCCGTGAAGACTTTTTCATCTATCCAGCACCCTGGAGGTAGTTGGTGGGTAAATATTTTCTCGCGAATTAGATCTGCAACTGCTAAATATAAGGGTCTTGATGCTAAATCCATGGTTATATCCTAGATATTTCTATACGCATTTAATAAATGGTTTATTTTGCATTCAAAATTATGAATTCATTTGACTATTTATTTATTTTCTTGTCAATGTTATTCTTATCACATCGATTTGACTAACCACATTGAAGGAACCTATGTCACATCCATATTCACCAAAATTAGTTTGGCCAGAAGCATCTCCCACGACAATTAAAAACTGGGAGACGCTAGCAGCGAAATCCGCTCCAGAGAAAAACCCTGAATTGTTAGGCTGGAAGACTCCGGACGATATTTACTTAAAAGCGTTATACACGGCTGAAGATGTCAAAGATCTCCCTTATGTTGATTCTTTGCCGGGTTTTGAACCCTTTTTAAGAGGGCCGCAAGCAACGATGTATACCGTTCGTCCCTGGACGATTCGCCAATATGCAGGATTTTCAACCGCCGAAGAATCGAATGCATTTTATCGAAAGGCTCTTGCCGGCGGTGGTCAAGGAATTTCTGTGGCCTTTGATTTACCTACTCACCGTGGTTACGACTCGGATCATCCGCGTGTGACAGGGGATGTTGGTAAGGCAGGCGTTGCGATTGATACCGTCGAGGACATGAAAATTCTTTTCGATCAAATCCCTCTAGATAAAGTATCCGTATCCATGACAATGAACGGCTCAGTCCTACCAATCTTAGCGGGTTATATTGTTGCCGCTGAGGAAAGTGGCGTATCGCAAGATCAGTTGTCAGGAACAATTCAAAACGATATTCTCAAAGAGTTTATGGTTCGAAACACCTACATTTATCCTCCTGAACCTTCGATGCGGATTATCGGCGACATTATTGAATACACTGCCAAAAAGATGCCGAAGTTTAATTCCATATCGATTTCTGGCTATCACATGCAAGAAGCGGGCGCCAATCAAAGTTTAGAACTTGCTTTTACGCTTGCGGATGGTAAAGAATATGTGAAGACGGCCTTAAATAAGGGGCTTGATGTCGACGACTTTGCGGGTCGACTCTCTTTCTTTTTTGCCATCGGTATGAATTTTTATTTAGAAGTAGCAAAACTGCGAGCCGCCCGCATTTTATGGTGGCGCATCATGAAGGATTTTGCCCCAAAAAACCAGAAGTCCTTGATGTTGCGAACCCACTGCCAAACTTCTGGATGGTCATTAACTGAACAAGATCCATATAACAACATCGTCCGCACAACAATAGAAGCGATGGCTGCAATTTTTGGCGGCACGCAATCCTTGCATACCAATTCGTTTGATGAAGCGATTGCACTGCCAACAGAGTTTGCCGCACGCATAGCCCGTAATACGCAATTAATTTTGCAAGAAGAAACACATATTACCCAAACGATCGATCCGTGGGCAGGCTCATTTATGATGGAAAAACTCACTCAAGATATTGCGGATAAAGCATGGGAAATTATTCAAGAAGTTGAGGGAATGGGCGGCATGACAAAGGCCGTTCAAAGCGGTTGGGCAAAGCTGAAAATTGAAGCTGCTGCTGCACAAAAGCAAGCAAATATTGATTCAGGCCGAGATGTGATTGTCGGGGTTAATAAATACCAACTCCAAACCCAAGACACGGTTGATGCGCGGGTAGTTGATAATGTCCAAGTGCGTGAAAGTCAAATTGCGCGTCTTAAAACGATCAAAGCGCAGCGCGATCAAGCCAGCGTGCTAAAAGCTTTACAGTCACTTACCGAAGCAGCGCATAACCAGTCCGGAAATTTGTTGGCATTAACGGTTGAAGCAATGAGGCAACGCGCCACAATTGGTGAGGTATCTGACGCTCTGGAAAAAGTCTACGGCAGACATCGGGCCGATACGCAGAAAGTCAGTGGGATATATAGCGCTGCATATGACTCTGCAGAAGGTTGGGAAAAGCTCCAAAAAGAAATCGTTGCATTTGCTGACGAATTTGGTCGCAGGCCGCGGGTGATGATCTCTAAGCTTGGACAAGATGGGCATGACCGAGGTGCAAAAGTTGTCGCAACTGCTTTTGCTGACCTTGGTTTTGATGTCGATATCGGACCCTTGTTTCAGACTCCTGAAGAATGTGCACGACAAGCAATTGAAAACGATGTGCATGCCGTTGGGATTTCAACTTTAGCGGCTGGTCACAATACCTTAGTTCCTGAAATTATTGCCCAGCTGAAACAACTTGGTGGCGAGGAAATTATTGTGTTTGTGGGTGGGGTCATTCCAAAACAAGATTATGACTTTTTATATGAATCTGGTGTTAAAGGAATTTACGGCCCTGGAACACCCATCCCAGCATCAGCGAAAGATGTCTTAGAACACATTCGCAACTCATTACACGGAAAGTAAGAGATCTGGCGTGATCATGGATTCCTCATTTCATCCCTTCGTTGCTCATCTCATCAGTGGACGCGACGGCTTTACACCCATCTCACGAAGAGCCTTAGCCAAGGTCATCACACTTCTTGAATCAACGAAGCCCGAGCACCGTAGCGAGTCAGATCTTATTCTGACCCAATTAATGCCCTATACAGGTGGTGCGTTGCGTATTGGGATTTCCGGGGTGCCAGGCGTCGGGAAGTCAACCTTGATTGAGTCTTTAGGTCTGTTTCTCATTGAGAGAGGTTTGCGAGTGGCAGTGTTGGCAATTGATCCATCTTCGAGTATTTCTGGAGGGTCGATTCTTGGGGATAAAACACGCATGGAATTTCTCTCGATCCACCCGCAAGCATTCATACGTCCAAGCCCATCCTCAGGTAATTTGGGTGGAGTTGCTGAGAAAACCCGTGAATCCATGCTAGTTTGTGAGGCCGCTGGGTATAACGTCATCTTGGTTGAGACTGTTGGAGTAGGTCAAAGTGAAATTGCGGTTTCGAAAATGACCGATATGTTTATTCTCTTGCAACTGCCAAATGCTGGGGATGATTTACAGGCAATTAAAAAAGGTGTCATGGAAATTGCTGATTTGGTGCTTGTCAATAAAGCAGATCTTGATCAAGATGCAGCAATGCGTGCCATGGCGCATATTGTTGGGTCATTACGGATTTTTAGTCAGCATCCTGTTGTTGATAAAAGTCTCGATAGTATCCAAGAGTGGTTTGCTCAAGTGATGACTTTAAGTTCACTGGACTCTCAGCAGATTGCCAAATTATGGGAAAAAATTTCCGAGTTTGAGACACTCCAAAAGAAAAACGCTGCATTTTCAAAGCGGCGTATGACGCAAGCGAGTTCTTGGCTGACGGAACGGATTGAATCCGGTTTAGCCTATGAACTGAAAAATCATTTAGGTGTAGCAGCCATCTATCCACAGTTACAAAAACAAGTCGAGAGTGGAGAAATTGCGGCTTCAGTTGCCGCAAGAAAAATTCTCGATATGTTTAAAACACATTCCAACCATTAAGGAATCCGCATGAAAGAAATTATTCGACAACTTGAAGCAAAACGAGAACAGGCACATTTAGGAGGCGGTCAAAAACGCATTGCTTCTCAACATGCAAAAGGTAAGTTAACCGCCCGGGAGCGCATCGATTTGTTATTAGACGATGGTTCTTTTGAAGAGTGGGACATGTTTGTTGAACATCGTTGCACTGATTTTGGGATGGCCGAGGAAAATGTTCCAAGTGATGGCGTCGTGACTGGTTACGGTATGATCAACGGACGCTTGGTCTTTGTTTTCTCACAGGACTTTACGGTATTTGGCGGTTCCTTATCCGAAGCGCATGCAGAAAAAATATGTAAGATTATGGATCAAGCCTTAAAAGTAGGGGCACCGGTAATTGGGTTAAACGATTCTGGTGGGGCGCGCATTCAAGAGGGAGTTGCTTCGCTGGGCGGTTATGCAGAAATTTTCCAGCGAAATGTTACAGCATCTGGGGTCATTCCACAAATTTCATTGATTATGGGTCCCAGTGCAGGCGGTGCCGTGTATTCTCCGGCATTGACGGATTTCATCTTTATGGTTAAAGACACCTCTTATATGTTTGTGACCGGTCCGGAGGTGGTCCGAACGGTTACTCATGAGGAAGTCAGCGCTGAAGAATTGGGTGGGGCACTCACTCATTCAACCAAATCTGGGGTGTGTGATCGGGTTTTTGAAAATGATGTAGAAGCGATTTTGATGCTCAGACGTTTTTTTAATTACTTGCCATTATCGAATCGCGAAAAAGCGCCGATTCGCCCCAACAGTTCAATTGCTCAGGATATTGACTTGTCATTGGACACCCTTGTTCCAAGTAATCCGAATAAACCGTATGACATGCTCGAGTTAATTCACAAAACCGTTGATGATCGTGACTTCTTTGAAATCCAACCAGATTATGCGAAAAATATCATTATTGGGTTTGGTCGGATTGATGGTCAGACGGTCGGGATCGTTGCCAATCAACCATTGGTTCTTGCTGGTTGTTTAGATATCAAATCCTCCGTCAAAGCGGCTCGCTTTGTGCGTTTTTGTGATGCATTTAATATACCCGTTGTTACTTTTGTTGATGTCCCAGGGTTTATGCCTGGCACCGCACAAGAATACGGAGGCATTATTAAGCACGGCGCCAAATTACTTTTTGCCTATGCAGAATGTACGGTTCCTAAAATCACCATTATTACGCGGAAGGCCTACGGCGGTGCCTATGACGTAATGGCTTCAAAACATTTAAGAGGGGATGTCAATTTTGCATGGCCCTCTGCTGAGATTGCGGTGATGGGGCCCAAAGGTGCGGTTGAGATTATATTTCGTGAAGAAAAAGGAGACCCGGATAAACTTGCGGCGCGGGAAGCCCAATATAAAGCTAAATTTGCGAATCCATTTGTCGCAGGTCGCAGAGGTTACATTGATGATGTGATCATGCCTCATGAAACGAGAAAAAGAATTTCTCGCTCTCTTGTGATGTTGCAAAACAAGGAACTAGAAAATCCTTGGCGTAAACATGACAACATTCCACTCTAAATTGAATAGGGCAACGCCGATGTTTAAAAAAATATTAATCGCAAACCGTGGTGAAATTGCTTGCCGGATTATTCGCACAGCACACACAATGGGAATTAAAACGGTCGCCGTGTACTCTGAGGCTGATCAAGAAGCAAGGCACGTTGAACTTGCTGATGAGGCAGTTTGCATTGGTCCTGCGCCTTCACGTGAGTCCTATCTGGTGATGGAACATTTGATTGAGGCATGTTTGGCTACAGGGGCAGATGCAATTCATCCAGGCTATGGCTTTCTTTCAGAAAACGAAATATTTGCCAAACGGGTAGAGGAAAAAGGCATTACCTTTATTGGTCCAAAGCATCACTCAATTGCTGCGATGGGAGATAAGATTGCTTCGAAAAAACTCGCCCTCGAAGCAAAGGTAAATACGATTCCAGGTTACAACGCGGCGATTGAAAATGCTGATGCGGCGTTGAAAATTGCCCAGAACATCGGCTATCCCGTGATGATTAAAGCTTCTGCCGGAGGTGGGGGTAAAGGCTTGCGTGTGGCCTATAACGACAAAGAGGCTTTTGAGGGTTTTACAGCATGTCAAAACGAGGCGCGCAACTCTTTTGGGGATGATCGGGTTTTTATTGAGAAATTCGTTGAAGAACCACGCCATATTGAAATCCAGATTCTGGGTGATCATTTTGGTAATGTAGTGTATTTGTGGGAAAGAGAATGTTCTATTCAACGTCGCCACCAAAAAGTCATAGAAGAGGCACCTTCGCCGTTTATTTCTGAAGCAACCCGCAAAGCGATGGGCGAGCAAGCGGTTGCCCTCGCAAAAGCAGTGCAGTACGAATCAGCAGGAACGGTTGAGTTTGTTGTTGGCAAAGATCAATCATTTTATTTTTTAGAAATGAATACGCGTTTGCAAGTAGAACATCCAGTAACCGAAATGATTACCGGTTTAGATTTAGTTGAGCAAATGATTCGTATCGCTAGTGGTGAGCCATTGGGCTTTACACAAGATCAAATCAAACGTGATGGTTGGGCGATTGAATGTCGAATTAATGCGGAGGATCCGTACCGTGATTTTTTACCGTCGACGGGACGCTTGGTTACCTATCAACCGCCGCAAGGTCGCTCTGATGTAAGAGTTGATACTGGGGTGTACGAGGGTGGTGAAATCCCTATGTATTATGACTCGATGATTACTAAGCTCATTACGCATGGCCCAACGCGTGAGGCAGCTATTCAGAAAATGCAAATGGCTCTCAATCAATTTGTCATTCGTGGCGTTGCTTCGAATATTCCATTTCAAGGAGCATTGCTGCAACATCCTGATTTTATTTCAGGCCAAATCAACACAGGATTTATCGCTAAGCACTTTCCAAAGGGTTTTCATGGCGGCCCAATGAACGACCACATCAAGAATCTATTGAGTGCTATTGCAGTTTCAATTCATTTGCAATTTCTGAACCGCTCTGGACAGATTAGCGGTCAATTGCTTGGTCATGCATCACACATACCCAATGAGTTTACATTGGCGATTGGTGAACACGGGCAACAAACCTACGAAGATATCAGTATTGAACATCAGGGTGACCACGATGTCGTGCAGATTGCTGGGGAGGGCTTTACGATTCAGAGTCATTGGCGCCCTGGTGCGTATCTTTGGGAAGGGCAAGTGAATGGACAACTTGTTAGCTTACAAACCCAAAGAAATGGAGTCTTTTACGAGTTATTCCTGAATGGCGCAAGCCTTAAACTGATGGTTTTGCAACGTAAAGCGGTGGAACTCCAGAAGCGGATGCTGTATAAATCACCACCAGATCGTTCTGCATTTTTACTCTCACCAATGCCTGGATTACTTTCTGATATTTCAGTCACGGTTGGACAAAAAATCCTCGCAGGTGAAAAACTGGTCACGATTGAGGCAATGAAAATGGAAAATGTCATGGTTGCCCATCAAGACGGAATCATCGCAGAAATTTTGGCTAAAAAAGGGGAGAGTCTGATGGTCGATCAACCCATATTGCGTTTTAAAAAGGACGAATGATGCAACGCCCATTTCAGATACTCGGTATTCAGCAAATTGCAATTGGTGGTTTAGATAAAGAAGCCTTGAAAGGTTTATGGCAAGGTATATTTGGACTGCAAATGACAGGATCCTATCAATCGGAGTCGGAGAATGTCGATGAGGATATTTTGACGATTGGGCACGGGCCGCACGCAGTTGAGATCGACTTAATGCAGCCGATTGATCCAGAAAAAAAACCTGCCGTACAATCCACCGCCCTGAATCATGTCGGTCTATGGGTTGATCACCTCGATTTGGCAGTAAACTGGATGATTGCCCAAGGGGTACGCTTTACTCCCGGTGGCATTCGTCGAGGGGCGGCGGGTCATGATGTCATATTCATTCATCCTAAAAGTAACTCGGAATTCCCAATAGCTGGTCAAGGTGTTTTGATTGAATTGGTGCAAGCACCGCCGGATGTCATCCAAGCTTTATCTGGGCAGACAACTTGATCCGATAAATGGGTCAACGGAATTTTATTTGGCATAATTGTCATTGAATTGTTTTAATAACTTGGAAAAAAAATGTTAAATTTACCTCAAGGCATGCAGATACATGCAGAAGTTTCTCCCGAATTTGCAACTATTCTCACCCCCGAGGCACTCGCCCTTGTCGCAAAATTACACCACGCTTTTGAGCCGCGTCGTCAAGAACTGTTGCAGTTACGTGTGGAGCGCACGAAGCGTTTAGATGCTGGTGAGATTCCTGATTTTTTGCCACAAACGAAGTCGATTCGCGAAGGTGATTGGAAAATCGCCCCCATTCCAGATGCATTGCATCGTCGCCGTGTTGAAATTACAGGACCGGTTGACGCCAAGATGGTCATTAATGCCTTCAATTCTGGGGCAGACTCTTATATGACAGATTTTGAAGATTCAAATAGTCCGAATTGGTCGAATCAAATTCAAGGTCAAATAAATTTACGAAGTGCCATTAAGCGTGAGTTGCATTTGGAGCAAAATGGTAAAACCTACCATTTAAATGACCAGATTGCTGTATTACAAGTGCGCCCACGTGGTTGGCACTTGGACGAAAAGCACGTGACGATTGATGGTGATCGCGTTTCGGGAGGAATTTTTGATTTTGCTCTGTTCTTATTTCATAATGCCAAAGAACTCTTAGAGCGTGGCGCTGGCCCTTACTTTTATTTACCAAAGATGGAAAGCCACTTAGAAGC
>Ga0164297_10001622_pt1 | contig 23490 bp, 20 predicted proteins | sample GEODES058metaG_FD_113539 | JGI IMG/M metagenome (GOLD analysis project Ga0164297, IMG submission 113539) | Dystrophic lake water microbial communities from Trout Bog Lake, Wisconsin, USA - GEODES058 metaG | ecosystem: Environmental > Aquatic > Freshwater > Lake | place: USA: Trout Bog Lake... | reverse complement strand
CTATTTGAAGGCTTAACGCCCGTCATGCGGATGCCCATATTTACGGCATCAAAAAGTTGAATACAAAAGAGCCTCACTTAATTTTAGTGAGGCTCTTTATTTTTCAGTAATGATCCTTATTTATTTAAATAGCGGACACGATCAAATGATTATCCAATGCCCTCACTGCTCACAAAAAAATCGATTGCCAACCGAAAGGCTTGACCAATCCCCTGTTTGTGGAGGCTGTGGCAGCGATCTTTTATCGCTTCCAATCACCGCAAGCGCGGCAAATTTTGACGAATTAATTTCGCAAACCCAGTTGCCGGTCATTGTGGACTTTTGGGCTCCATGGTGCGGACCATGCAAAATGTTTGCGCCAACATTTCACGCTAGCGCGCAAAAATATGCCAATAAAATTTTGCATCTCAAAGTCGATACCGAAGCTGAGCAACAGATTGGTGCACGATTTAATATTAGATCGATTCCCACACTTGCTAGCTTTAAAGCGGGTAAGGAGTTAAACCGAATAAGCGGCGCGCTGCCACCCACTCAATTGGAGGCGTTTATTCAAAAAATAGTCTGAACGTGAATGACTTGTTAATGAGCTATTCACACAAAAAAGTACTTGGCGGCAAATATCTTGTCACAGAAATCCGACGGAAATCCACGGAACAAAAGTAATAAACACCAGACCAAGCAGTAACACACCAAGGTAAAGCCAAATACTCCGCATGCCTGCCTCAGAAGGGACTTGGCCGATAATGCACGCTGCGTAATAACAAAGTCCGAACGGCGGCGCGAACAGGCCTAATCCCATCGCCAAGATAACCACCATCGCATAATGCACATCGTTTATCCCCAATTGATGCGCAACAGGAAAAAGCAACGGCCCAAACAGCACGATAGCCGGAATCCCTTCGAGCACACTGCCCAGAACAATGAACGCCACAATCGAAATCAGCAGAAAGCCTGTTGCACCACCAGGAACCTGCGCCATTCTTGCGGCCAACTCATGCGAAAAGCCAGACTGAGTTAAGGCCCAGCTCATTGCGCTAGCTGCACCAACGATGAACAAAATTGCGCCTGAAAGCGATGCTGTCTGGACGAGCATTGGCAACACTTTATTCCATCTCAAGCCGCCTCGATAAATCAACAAACCTGCAACAACAGCGTAAGCTATACCAATTGTCGAAACCTCGGTGGCCGTTGCTACGCCCTCAACAACCGCACTTCGTATCAAGAATGGCAAAATAAGTGCTGGAACAGCAACCACGAAAGTTCGCCAAATTAAGCTAAGGGAAGCTGCTTTAACAGGTTCACCCGAACTGTCATGACCAGCACGCCAGCGTGCCACCACAGCGAGTACGATCGCTAAGACTATTGCAGGCAAAATACCAGCTGTAAACAAAGCTGCAATTGAAATATTGGTTACCGACGCAATTGCAATCAGAACAATCGATGGAGGGATAGTTTCACTCATTGCACCGGATGCAGCCAACAGTGATATCAATTCGCTATCTTTCACCCCTCGTTTGCGCATTTCCGGGAATAGTACAGGTGCTACTGCAGCCATATCGGCGGTTTTTGAGCCAGAAATACCCGATACCAATAGCATTGCCCCTAACAACACATACGACATGCCAGCTCTGACATGTCCCAATAGCGCCGCCAAAAATTCCACCATGACACGAGCGATGCCTGTCACATGAACTAATTGACCCAACAGCACAAATAATGGCACAGCAAGCAGGATAAGCGTGCTCATCCCCTCATCGACTCGTCCAACCACGACAGCCAGTGGAGTGTTGGTACATGTCACTAAATAAGCAGCAGTAGCTACGCCAAAAGCAAAAGCTATAGGAACACCGGAAATCACTGCCAAACCAAGCAAACCAATGAAAAATACTATTAGCGCGCCTTGGCCCATGGACTTGAACAGAGGCGCACCAAATATGCATAGGGCAGCAATTGAAATGATGAGCGTGATAACAGTAAACACCTGGCGACGCTCATGTCGCAGCAATTTGAATACCGCACTCGCCAGCGCTACTCCAAATCCCAGTAGCAGTGCTGTTGCTCGAATCGTGCCCGACCAGCCCAGAGCGGGCGTCTCGACAAAAGCCTGATCTTCCAAATAATCAAGTGTCGGGACCATAATCACGGCCAAGAATCCCGTCGTCAAAGCCACAGATAAAGTCTGAGCCCATTGCTGTAGCCTGGAACTCAGCATTGAGGTGAAGAACACGAGCCTCATATGACTTCCATGCTGCACACCCAAAGCGCAACCCAGCATTGCAAGCCAAAGAAATATCGTTGCAGCAAGTTCATCAGACCAAATGATGGGCTTATGAAAAACTGATCGCGACACAATACCTGTTAAAAGAATAATAACTTCAGCAACCACAGCTACTGCAGCAAGGACCTCCACTGCGCGCTGCAACCAAAACTCAGCGCGATATGGAGGTCTCAAAATATCAACAGAATTACTTGAGGAATCCACTGACAACTATCCCTAATACATCAGGAAAGTTTGCCAACAAAGGATTCCAGCGCCTTCCAGTTATCTACACCAAATTTATCGCCCCACTCTTTATAGAAACCCGCAGCAACGAGTGCTTTGCGGAAACTCTCCTGATCAGCGCTCTCGAAGGTAATCCCTTTCGCAACGAGTTGCTCACGAGTGCTTGCCTCTTGTTTGGCAATATCTTCGCGCTCTTCTGTATAGGCGCGATCAAATTCACGCGTCACAATTTCTTTTAAATTATCGGGCAAACTCGTAAATGCTCGACGATTACCAACTAACCAGAATGGATCCCAGATGTGGTTAGTCATTGAAATGTATTTCTGTACCTCATAGAGCTTGCCAGCCTCAATCGTGATCAAGCCATTTTCCTCGCCGTCTACAAGGTGAGTCTGCAAGGCGGTGTAAAGCTCGTTAAAGTTAATCGAGGTGGGATTGGCTCCCAGCGACTTGAATAGCGATGTAAAAATTGGAGATACGGGGACACGAATCTTATAGTCCTTCAAATCTGCAGCGGTCTTGATAGGCTTAGCGTATGAGCTGATTTGCCTAAAACCGTTATCACCTGCTTTTGCAACGGATATGAAGCCATTTTTTTCTATTGCACCGCGCACCAACTTACCAAGATTGCCATCAACTGCGGCCCAAACCTTGGTGTAATCAGAAAATGCAAACCCGACGTTAGTAATAGCAGCCAGCGGCACTACCGTAGATAGAACTGAGCCTGCAATGTTAAGGAACTCAACGCCTCCGGATCTGACTTGCGACAACAAATCTGTGTCAGAACCCAACTGACTCGCAGGAAAAAACTTAATTTCCAATTTACCCGAGCTTGCTTCTTGAATGCGCTTGATGGCCTGATCGAGTCGCGAATTGACAGGCTGGGTCAGAGATTGGCCCGTTGCCAACTTATAACTGAACTCCGCCGCCTGGGCGTAGCGTATGCCTATGGAGAACAAAGGCAAAGAAGCAGCGGTGCGAAGTAAAGAGCGGCGAGTAACAAAACTACGCTTCGGCGTATTGACCATAACTTTGTCTCCTGGAATGATTATATTTTTTGATAAATTGGTTATACCAATAATTTATAACACAATATATGTATAATTTAAATGGTATAACCAATTAGAAAATAGTGGCAACGTTTTGCCTACAAGTCAGGTTGAGAGACGCCTCGCGCTGTCGCGGGAAAAAATCAATACACGGGTTTCCCGTTAAATTTTTTGGAGCACACCATGTTTTTAGGAAAAGCCGTCCGCATGAATCGCCTATTAGGCCCTTCGGGACGTTTGTTAGCTATCACGATCGATCATCCCATCACTCGGGGACTACTCCCTGGCCTAGAGGATATCCGCACCACGATGAAAAACGTTGTGGAGGGTGGTCCTGATGCCATCACCATGCATAAAGGTATTGCGGAAAAGATTTTCCCTCCCTACGCAGGAAAAAGCGCATTGATTATGAAAGCGAGCGCCTATTCAGTCGACTATCACCCCACTTATGACGCTCCGGTCGCAGATATTGAAGAGGCTGTTAGGTTGGGGGCAGACGCCATCTCTGTCGGATGCATCGTAGGTGGCCCTGATCAAGCACAGCAGTTGACTTTTCTGGGCAAAGTTTCAAAAGAAGCAAGTTCAGTCGGTATGCCCTTGGTTGCACATATCTATCCGAAGGGCAGTATGGTGAAGGACCCACACGCAGCTAAAGCAGTAACTTACGCAGCTCGGGTAGGCGCGGAGTTAGGCGTGGACATTATCAAAACGCTCTGGACAGGCTCGCCCGAGTCGTTCAAGAGCGTGGTTGAAGGTTGCCCTGCTATCGTTGCACTTGCCGGCGGAGAAATGGGCGAAACGCTAGAGGATTATTTGAAAATGACGCGCGACGCATTGGACGTTGGTCTGGGCGGCGTCACATATGGAAGATTTGTCTGGCAGCATAAGCATCCAACTGCCGTCATCAAATCTCTCAATGCACTCATTCACCACAACGCAAGCGTTGCAAAAGCACTCGAAGTTTACGAAACCGCAGCAAACATTAAATAATCAGGGACCACTATGAGAGCAGCTGTTCTGCAAGCACCCAACGTCCTCGAACTTGCCAAGATTGACATTCCACAAGCCGGCCCTGGTGAGTTGGTGCTGCGAGTGTGTGCTGCCACGGTATGCGGCACAGACTTAAGGATCCTGACAGGAAAAAAAACTAAAGGGGTGCGGTTTCCGTCAGTAATTGGGCATGAATTTGCTGGTGAGGTTGTCGAAATAGGCAAAGGAGTAGAACTTTTCAAAATTGGTGACCGCGTATGTATGGATCCCGTCATTCCATGTCTGTCATGTGCATATTGCAAAAACGGACATGAAAATGTTTGTCAAAATCGCCAAGCAATGGGCTATGAATTTGATGGTGCCTTTGCCGAGTTCATTCGCATCCCTGCCATCGCACTGCGCTCTGGTAATGTATTTCATATTCCTGACCACATGTCATACGAGGCCGCAGCGCTTGCTGAACCTCTAGCTTGTTGCATAAACGGACAACAAAATGCACAAGTGAGAGTTGGCGACACAGTTGTAGTGCTCGGTGCGGGTCCGATTGGACTAATGCATGTCGCACTTGCAAAGCTTGCTGGCGCCCGACAAGTGATCGTGAGCGAACCTAACTTGGCTAGACGCCAAGCTGCCATTGATCGCGGTGTAGACGGAGCATGCGATCCGTCAACCGAATCAGTTGAACAATTCGTTAAAGATCGTACTAACGGGCTTGGCGCTGATGTGGTTATTCTCGCTATCGGTGTACCTCAACTTGCTAATGAGGCCCTTGGGCTGGTGCGAAAAGGCGGCCGCGTTAATCTTTTTGCTGGCTTCTCTGCGGGCGCGATGTCTAACATCGACGTCAATTTGATTCATTACAACGAAATCATTGTGACAGGAGCAAGTGCCTTGACGCGCTCCGGCTATGAATTGGCATTAAATATGCTCGCAACAGGTCAAATTGATGCTAAGAGTTTGATTACCCATCGTTTCTCAGTCGCTGATTCTTTAGCAGCCTTTGAAGAGGCTGGTAGCGGTCGGGCACTAAAGGTCGCCATCACAAATGACTAAAGCACTACTTGGAATTGACGCAGGAACCAGTTCCATCAAAGTATGTGCATTTTCTCTTGACGGGAAATTGCTGGCGAAGGCTCGTCGAGCAATTCCAGTCATTACTCCCTACCCTCTCTGGGCTGAGGTAGACGTCGAGCAATACTGGCAATTGACTGCCGAAGCTATCGCGGAAGTAACAGCAAATTGCAGCAACATCGAAGGTGTTGGCTTATCAACAACGTGTCCTACCACTATTTTTCTTGATGACGCCTATCGACCAGTACGTCCAGGTATCGTTTACTTAGACGGCCGCAGCGACGAATTGGTGAAAGAAATTACCGGCAGCAATTCTGTCCAATATGAGCAACTCTCTGGTAACAGAGCAAGTCCATCTACCTGCTGGGCAGCAAATATATTGTGGGTTAAACGTTACGAACCAGAAAATTGGAAGCGAGTACATCACGTTTGCATGCTGAACAGTTATCTCGCACTTCGACTCACGGGGCAGTATGGCATTGACCCTACCCAAGCGTCTTACTCCGGTTTAGTCGACGTACGGCAACGGTCTGCTCAGTGGTCTGGGTCACTACTAAAACTATGGGGGCTCGACCAGTCTCTTCTAGCTCCATTGAAACCTTGTGCTGAAGCAATCGGTGCCGTCGATCTGCAATCGAGTCAAATCACTGGCTTACCCCAAGGATGCACAGTTGCACTAGGGGCAGCCGATACTGCAGCCGCTGCCTTTGCTCTAGGTCTATCAGAGAGCGGTCGCGCTTTCGAATCAATGGGCACCTCAGGTGTGATTACCTTCTGCCTTGATCAACCCGAATTCGACAATAGCTTTCTGAATCGCTACCACATCTACCCTGATCGGTGGCTGGCCCATGGCGCAATGTCAACGCTAGGTGGGGCATTTGGTTGGTTACAAAACAAGATATGGCCAGAAGTGCAGTCTTTTCCCGAGCTCGAAGCGATGGCCAAGGAATCATTACCTGGTGCGAATGGTATCGTCTTTTTACCTTACCTCGCAGGCGAACGTAGCCCTATTTGGGATGCTGAAGCAAGTGCTACTTGGGTTGGGCTAAGACTTGAACACAGCAGATCGGATATGGTGCGTGCCGTGTTTGAAGGCGCTGCTTTCGGGCTAAGGCAAATACTCGAGATAGCCGAGCGCCGATGGGGATGGCGTCCGAAACAACTTGTTGGCGTTGGTGGCGGAGCGAATAGCCGCTTCTGGGCACAAATAAAAGCCGACATTCTGAGGCTCGAGTACGGCATGGTCGGGCAAACGGATGCCAGCGCCCTGGGTGCAGCCCTGCTGGGCGGCCTAGCCTGTCACTCATATAACAACTTCGCCGACCCAACTCTACCCAATCTTAAAGTCACAACCGGTTATATCAAGCCCAGCCGAGATTTGCTCGGCAACTTATACGACAAGCAATTTTCAATTTTTACTTCGTTATACCCGGCCCTCACGAACGCAATGCATGCCTTGGGCTCAGATAGATTAAGTCAGCGATCAACTAAACTCTGATCCAATGAGTGAAGAAGACGACTTACTAGCCAGAATCATCTCTATCGCAGTCAGCACTCGGGCTGACGAAAGTGGTCGCATACGCCTTCCAACTGAAAGGGACTTATCGGAGAAGCTTCAGGTACAGCGTCCTACAGTTAGAGATCGTTTAAAGGTACTTGAAACGCTCGGTTTTATTCAAAGAAAACAAGGTAGCGGCACCTATCTCTCCTTGCCTAACTCGCAGTTTCTGCAATTTTATTTCGAGGTAAGTTTAAAACTCGGATTCATTTCAATAGACCAGATGCAAAGAGCGTTAGAAATGATTGGTCTCGAAATGGTAAGTACTGCTGCGACATACTCTAACCAACCAGACATCGACTTACTTGAAAAAACGATGTTGACCATGCAGAGTGCTAGGTCGATTGACGATTTCGTTGATGGACAATTGCTATTTCATAATGCGCTTGCTCAAGCGAGCCACAATAACGTAATTCTGCTCCTAATTGATGGCTTGGCAAAAGTGATCCGCTCGGTATTCATGCGGCGTGTACGAATGATATCGTCCGTTCAAGGCGCGCTGGACAGAAGCTCAGACTCGCACGTCAGAGTTATTCAAGCGATCAAAGATCGCGAACCTGAAATTGCAAGGGAATCTCTTTCTGAGTGCTACGCTTTATGGCGCAGGGAAGCGGCCAAGATTTCAACGCTAGATTTAGAGTAATCAAAGCAACAACTTTAATAAGTTTGAATACGAATTATCTCAATACTTTAGTCAAAAATAGTGAACACTATGATCCAGAGAAATCACAGCCTACAGCCTATAGCAAACGCAATTAGATTTTTATCGGTCGATGCAATCGTCAAAGCAGGCGAGGGACATCAGGGTGTACCGCTCGGGATGGCTGAGATCGCCACTGCCTTGTACGCGAATCATCTACGCTTTAATCCAAAAGATCCAAACTGGTGGGACCGAGACCGAGTTGTTCTATCTAACGGCCACGGCTCAATGCTTTTATATTCTCTGCTGTATTTGACTGGGTATGAAAAAATTTCCCTCGACGAAATCACGCGTTTTCGCGAGATGGGCTCACACTGCGCGGGGCATCCCGAGCGTGACATAGAAGCTGGCATTGAAGTAACTACCGGCCCACTAGGTCAAGGTATAGGTAACGCGTTTGGAATGGCGATCGCGGAAGCTTATCTGAGTGCGCGTTTTGGTAGCAAAATATTCAATCACTACACCTACGCGTTCGTAGGTGACGGGTGCCTGCAAGAAGGGGTTGGTCAGGAAATGATTTCTCTGGCCGGACATCTGCGTCTCGGTAAGCTGATCTTGTTGTGGGACGACAATCGCATCACCGATGATGGTTCGACTGACTTATCCATCAGTGAAAACGTTGCCGAGCGTTTCAAAGTGGCGGACTGGCACGTCATTGAAGTCAATGGACACGATATCGATGCTGTATCGAAAGCAATCGAATTAGCTCGTCAAGATCCACGGCCGTCAATGATTGCATGTCGCACAACTATCGCCTGCGGCATTGAAAGACTGCAAGGGCAACGAGGCGGCCACAGCGCAAAACTATTCCCAGAAGACGCCTTAAAAATGCGCACTGACCTTAACTGGCCATACACATCGTTCGAAGTTCCGCCAAGTATTCTAAGTACCTGGCGTTCATATGGCGAGAGAGGTCAAACAGCATACGATCAATGGAAAGCTCAAATCCATCAACTGAGCGATGCCGAGAGAAGCGAATTAAATCGCTGGATGCACGGTGACTTGCCCAACAATCTGCTGGACGTTTTAAATAAATTTAAAACTCACGCCATTAATAGCACGCTACAGCTCGGCGGCATTAACTTGTCCTCTGAAATCAACGATCTACTAACTGATATTCTGCCGGAACGAATGATTGGTTGCGCTGACCTAGAAGCACCGACAGCTCATAAGAAACGCCTGGCGGCTTTTACAGCTCAGAATCCCAGCGGGGCGTATGTCCACTGCGGTGTGCGAGAGCACGTCATGGGCTCAATGGTTAACGGAATGGCTGCGCACGGAGGCATTATCCCGCTTAGCGTCACTTATTTGGCCTTCTCCGATTACGAGCGCCCTGCGCTGCGCATGGCAGCGCTTATGCAACTACCCAGCAAGTTCATATTTAGCCATGATTCGATTGGGATTGGCAGAAACGGTCCTACTCATCAACCTGTTGAAATTCTGGCGTCTCTGCGCGCGATGCCAAATATGCTTGTGATGCGTCCTGCCGACGCAATTGAAGCTGCCGAATGTTGGGAAGTTGCGTTACAACATAAAACAGGGCCTACATCGCTAATATTTTCTCGTCAAGAATTGCCGTTACTAAGAACAAAAAACAGTCTGGAAAATCTAACTTCAAAAGGAGCCTACGTCCTCGCTGCCGCATCTAAGTCCAAACGCCAAGTGACATTATTAGCGACAGGCTCCGAAGTATCGCTTGCACTTCAGGCACGAGAAAAGCTTGAAGAACTAGGCATTGCAACAGCGGTGGTATCGATGCCCTGTTGGGAATTATTTGAACAACAAGATCAAAGCTATCGACAAGCAATACTCGATCGCCAATCAATTAGGATCGGCATTGAAGCTGCGATGCGATTTGGTTGGGATCGATATGTAGGCGAAGACGGTCAATTTATTGGCATGAGCAGCTTTGGCGCCTCCGGACCAGCAGATGTTTTATATACTCACTTTAATATCACTGTGGACGCGATTGTCGCCGCAGCCCAAAAAGGTTTGCAGACATCGCGACGTGATCAACAATAAATGTCTTAGAGACTGCGACAGGATTGCAAATGAAACATATCGGAATGATCGGCATTGGCATGATGGGCCATGGAATAGCGACCAACCTGGTCAAACACGGTCATAATGTATCTGTACTGGACCACGTCGGAAACCAGCCATTAGATGCTTTGATCGCGAGCGGGGTGAAGGTATTTAAAACACCTAAGGAACTAGCGGCCCAGGCAGATGTGATCATCCTGTGCGTAACAGGCACCCCTCAAGTCGAAGAAGTACTTTTAGGGGAACAAGGTGTGTTGAAAGGATTACGCCCTGGATCCATCATCATTGATTGTTCTACCGCCGTACCCACTTCAACAGAAAGGGTTGCAAAATTAGTGCTTGAGCAAGGCGGGAAGTTTCTCGATGCGCCTATGACTCGAACTCCAAAAGAAGCCGCTGAAGGCCGACTCAATCTGCTGGTGGGCGGAGACAACGACTTGTTTGAGCAGTGCAAACCCATCCTTTCATGTTTTGCAGAAAACATTGTCCATGCCGGCCCAATTGGGGCTGGTCATCGCATGAAACTTTTGCATAACTACGTGTCGCTCGGATCAGTCACCTTGCTCGCAGAAGCTGCCGCTTGTGCACTATCTTCTGGTATCGACGCAAAGACTTTTGTTGACGTGCTAGGAGTAGGTGGTGGCTGGGGTGCTGCCTTGGAAAGATTGAAGCCTTATCTTGCGTCTCAAGATACATCAGGCTTACGATTTAGTTTGGCCAACAGCTTGAAGGATTTGACCTATTACAACCAAATGGCCCAGGACATGAAGGCAGATCACACCGTCGCAGCAGCAGTCAAACAAACTCTCGAGCGAGCGTCCAAGGATGCTGATCCTCAAACACTTATGCCAGAACTAGTGACTTTGATCAGCAAAAGAAAATAAGGCAGTACGAGTACACGACAAGATGTAATTAAATAGCCATCTCAAATACACAGACAAGAGGGCTATTAATAAAAATAAATCTTGGGAAGAGACATATATGCTGTTTGACTACGTCATTGTAGGTGCGGGTCCTGCTGGTTGTATCCTGGCTAATCGATTAACAGAAAATGGGTGTCACACCGTTTGCCTTATCGAAGCAGGACCACCGGATCGAAACCCTTACATACATATTCCGGCAGGATTTATTAAAGTTGGTCATGATCCACGCTACACGTGGAACTTCGAAACAGAACCCAGTAAAGGCTCCGGTGGGCGCAAAGTAACCACACGCATGGGACGCACCCTTGGCGGTTCAAGTTCGATCAATGGTTTCAACTACACTCGAGGCATTCCTTCTGACTACGATGGTTGGGCAGCAACAACTTGTTCCGATTGGTCTTACGAAAAAATACTGCCTTATTTTAAAAAGTCTGAACAACGTATTGGACAGTGCGATCCTAAAGTGCACGGCCAACACGGTGAACTTCCCATTACAGATTGCGACTGGCGACATCCACTTTGCGATGCTTTTATTGTCGGAGCAAAAGAATTTGGTCTTGACAGTCATGTCGACTACAACTCAGGTGTACAAGAAGGTGCGGGTTATTACCATCGATGGATCAAGAATGGGCGCAGATATAGCGCGGCCAGAGCTTTTCTGGAACCAGCTAAAACCAGACCTAATTTAACCATTCTGACTAATACTCAAGTTATATCGATTGCATTTGAGGGTAAGCGTGCGACTGGTGTGACTGTGCAAAGCGTAAAAACTGGAACACAGCAACTGGTCAAGGCAAAAATTGAAGTGATCCTTAGCGCAGGCGCTGCCAACACGCCTAAGCTGCTTCAGCTCTCAGGTATCGGCCCAGCTCAATACTTGCAGCATCTAGGTATTCCGGTCCTACATGATTCACCCGGCGTAGGAGAAAACTTTCATGACCATTTTATGGTGCGATCAGTAGTTAGAGTCAAACAGGTAGAGACGATCAACAGCACCGCTCGAGGCTGGCGTCTACTTCGCGAAATTGCTCGGTGGGCCCGAGGTCGCCCCAGCGTTCTGGCAATTAGTCCATCGGTGGCGTTTGCGTTCACCAAATCATCGCCCAATATTCAAAATGCCGATTTGCAGTTCCACTTCTCGCCTGGAAGCTATGCCTCAGGCATCGCAGGCAAACTAGATAGCTTCCCGGGTATGACCCTTGGGTTTTATCACACACGCCCCATAAGCAAAGGCTTTGTCAGGGCAAGATCGAAAGATCCGTTCGAACTACCATCAATTCAGCCCAACTATATTGAGCACGATGAGGATCAAGCGATTGTGATTCGCGGGCTGAAGCAGGCGAGAGCCATGCTTCACAGCAGGGCGCTCACGCCCTATATCGATAGTGACGATTTTCCGCCTGCGTACGCGCAAACTGATGAGGAACTCTTGGACTGTGCCCGGCAACGGGGCGGAACTGCCTGGCATTTCATGGGAACATGCAAAATGGGACAGCACACTGACATCATGGCTGTGGTCGATCCAGAACTGCGCGTTCGAGGAATTTTAAATTTACGCGTTGTCGATGCCTCCATCATGCCAACGATGCCCTCTGGCAATACGGGAGCCCCCACCATGATGATTGCAGAAAAAGCCGCTGACATGATCCTAGCAGCCGTCAAACAAATATGATTTTTTTCGGTAAATGCTTAATTTGACACTTCGTACATACCTTGTCGCACCACAGTAGCGAAAAAGGCTGTATAAAACGCTTAAATAAAAAACAACACATAATTCTCAGGAGACAAAAATGAGAAAAACTTTCAGTCGTCTTTTATACACTTTAACAATTAGCACTGCTTTGGTAAGCGCATGCGCCTTGGCTCAGGACATCAAAATTGGATTTAATTCCGACCAATCTGGCGGAGGCGTCGCCGAATTAGGTATCGCGGGCAGATGGGGGTTTGAATCGGCAATCGAAGATATCAACGCTGCGGGCGGATTATTAGGTAAAAAAGTTGTTGGTCTGAATCGAGATGATTTAGGTGTACCACCCAAATCAATTCAAAACATGACCGAGCTGCTTGATAATGAAAAAGTCGTTGCCGTATTCGGCCCTGGTAACTCCGGCAACGCATTGGCGTGGCTACACCTTCCTCAGCAGAAAAAAATACCAACGATTGTCCCAATCGCAACCGCCACGGACATTACGACTCGTTACGCAAAAGAGCCTCAAAACTATTTGTTCAGAATTTCCATGGTAGATCGAGAGCAAGTATCTCTGCTAGCTGCCTATGCTGTTAAAGCGTCTAAAAATAAAAAAATAGCAATACTGGCAGACAGTACCGGTTATGGTCAGGCAGGTATTAAAGATACAACAGAGGTTCTAGCCTTACACGGCATCACGCCCGTCGCTGTTGAAAAATACGGTCCTAAAGATACTGACATGACATCTCAATTAGCCAAAATTCGCGATGCTGGCGCAGATACAGTAATTGTCTATGCAATTGCAGATGGCTCAGGCAACGTCGCCAAAAGCATGGAAAAAATCAATTACATGCCAACTACGCTTGGTACGTGGGGCAACTTGAGCTCTTTGTTTTATCGCATAGCCGGCCCCAAGATGTCAGAGCACATTATTTTTGCTGCTTCCACGACAGAGGATAGCAACCTACGCGCTACCGCTTTGGGTAAGAGGATCCGTGTCAATTACCCCACAATGAGCACTTTCGCGTGTGCTGCGCAAACATACGATTCAGTCTTGCTTTGGGCTGCCGCGGTTAAATTAGCAGGTACAACCGATGGCGAGAAAGTTGCCGCCGCACTCGAAAAAGTATCTGGCGTTCAAGGCATTATCAAAACCTACAACACTCCATTTAGCAAAACCAAACACGAAGGTTTAAGTGTTGAGGACTTCTATCTCGCAAAATGGAAAAACGGCAATGTCGTGCGCTACGAGGACGACATATCAAAGTCACTTACGCCGTCTGACCTTAAAAAGTAAATGATCAGCTCACGCCCTATCTTGCTTTTAGGTAGGGCGCTTCAATCCTCATTACAGACAAGACTAAATGGTTGCCCTCCTTCAGGCTGTCTTCAGTGGACTGGCGCTCGGTGGTATTTATGGACTCGTGGCGCTCGGGTTCAGCATTACGCACTCAACCACTAAAACGTTTAATTTCGGTCAAGGCGAATTTCTAGCTGCCGGAGCACTAATCGGCGTATCGGTTGTTTTGATGATGTCAGGCCACCCTATTACGGCCGCACTCAACCCTGGTGATGTCACACCACTACGCTACGGCATAGCTGTTATTGTCAGTTTTGCCGTGCTAGGGCTATTTGGAGCCATCCTTTATTTCACCGCGGTCAGACCTTTTATTGGCTTGAGTGGTCTGGCTTGGGTAATGAGTACGATTGGCTTTGGCATCATCATTCAAAACACAGCGTTGGCGCTATGGGGGCCAACGCCAATAGTCATGGGCTCGCCCGTCGGTAACGACGTAATACGTATTGCTGGTGCCGGCATACTCCCACAAGAAATCCTAGTTCTGTTCGCAAGCATCATCACAATGGTTTTGCTCGACATTGTCATGCGTAAGACACGGTTTGGCAAAGCGGTGAGAGCTGTCGCGCATAGCCGTAATGCTGCGATTTTGATGGGAATCAATGTACCCGCAATCGTTGTAATTGCCTTTGTGATGAGTTCTGGTCTCGCCGGCATGGCGGGCATATTGGTCGTGCCAATAACAACTGCCTCGGTTTTTATGGGCCTTTCAATCGCGTTGAAGGCATTTTCGGCAGCAATTCTTGGAGGATTGAATAATCCTCGTGGTTGTATTTTAGGTGCATTTCTACTAGGGCTGATGGAGGCTTTGATTGGCTTGTGGCATGCCGAACTGAGAGAGATAAGCATTTTTCTTGTCATCATTCTGGTATTAGTTTTTAAACCGGAAGGATTGCTGGGACAACGGCAAGTGGAGAAAGTCTGATGAGTCAACTCAAAAAACTCATCCAAATATCATTAGCAATTATTGCAATTACTCTACTTCCGCTGAGTACAGATAACGGGTTTTATCTCAAGATTTTTTTTATGATCGGAGTGAACTATCTCGCTGCTTCTGGCTTGAATGTTTTAGTTAATTACACCGGTCAAAAGTCTCTCGGCCACGCTGGTCTGTTTGCTGTAGGTGCCTACACCGTTGCCTTATTAACCACACGTCTTAGCTGGAATCCTTGGCTCGCATTCCTCGCAAGCGGAGTTGTCGCAGCAGCGTTTGGATTGATCATCGCACTTCCTGCCCTGAGAGTTCGCGGCCCAGCACTCGCAATGGTAACCATTGCATTTGGAATTGTGGTTGAGAAAATCGTATCAGAGTGGCAAGACGTATTTGCAGGGCAACAAGGTATATATGGCGTCGTGCCGCTATCAATCGGCAACATGCCGTTTAATGCTCAGCAGTGGGTGTGGTTTGTGGGCGGCCTGGGTCTCATCGCGCATCTCACTCTAGGTTCATTACTAAAAGGTAAGTATGGTCGTGCATTCGCCGCGGTAAACGCTTCGGAGCTTGCAGCCGAAAGCGTTGGTATTAGCGTCTATGGATTCAAAGTACTTGCATTTATCATTAGCGCAGTCACCTGCGGTTTCTCTGGAGCATTGATTGCTCAGCAAAATCAATACATCAGCTCTGATTTCATTACCTTCAGTCTTTCGATATTTTTTCTCTTAATCGTCTTGTTTGGTGGCAAATCGACGTATGGACCATTGCTCGGTGCAATAGTCTTAACTCTGCTCGACGCATTTCTCGCAAGATGGCCTGAATGGCAGCATTTTACCTACGGAGCGCTCTTGTTGTTTGGTCTGTACATCATGCCGAACGGACTATCAGGGCTGGTGAGTGGCATAGCTAAAAAATTGAAGTTGGGTAGCAACCAAAGTGGGGTGACTAATTACGATGCGCCGTCGCAGGCTTGGCGGGGTGACACAATCGATCAACAAACCAAGAACGAAACACTGCTGAGTGCGCAAGATCTTTGCAAAGCTTATGGCGGAGTTGTTCCAACTCATCACGTGAGTCTGGAGCTCAAAACAGGACACATTCACTCGTTAATCGGACCAAACGGCGCAGGCAAAACAACCTTACTTAATATCTTGTCGGGAATCGTCAAGCCAGACCAAGGAAATATTGTTTTCTTAAACACTGCAATAACCAAGTGGCCCGCTCATAAGATCTCAAACCTTGGCTTGGCGAGGACTTTTCAAAATCTCCGACTATTTACTGACATGTCGGTACTTGATAACGTCAAAACAGGACTGCATGCGCGGATGAAATCCGGCCTGTGGGCCAATCTACTTAGCTTGCCAAATTCCAAACGACAAGAGCAAGAGGCTAATGTAAAAGCCCAACAAATCTTGGTACTTATGGGATTGGCGGACAGGGCTCTTGATCTGGCGGCCAGTTTGCCCTACGGTATGCAACGACGAGTTGAAATTGCTCGAGCTTTAGCGACCTCACCGCAGCTACTGCTACTGGATGAACCCGCAGCTGGATTGAATCCACAAGAGACTCACGAACTGATTGACATCATTGTCGCAATTAAAAAGCTTGGTATCACTGTTTTACTCATTGAACATCACATGGACATCGTAATGGCCGTCTCTGACCATGTCATTGTTTTAGATTATGGGCAAAAAATTGCGGAAGGACGACCGGAAGAAATAAGGAATAACACCAGAGTCATCACCGCATACTTGGGTGAAGATGATAACGCAGCGGATTCAAATGACACGATAAGTCATGGCAGTGCAGACTTAGCCGGAGGAACGCATGCCTGACCAAACATGCTTATTGGAAATTCAATCACTGGCGATGCGCTACGGGGCTATTGAAGCGCTTAAGGAAATTTCTTTATGCGTAAATCAAGGAGAAGTGGTCACCATAATTGGTGGCAATGGTGCAGGAAAAAGCACGCTGATGAAAGCGATTTCGGGATTGGAGTCCGTAGCTAATGGCAAGATTATTTTTGCAGGCCAAGACATTACTCGATTAAGTGGGCACTCACGTGTAGCACTTGGTATTGCACAATCTCCGGAAGGTCGCCAGGTCTTTCCAGACCAAACCGTTAGAGATAACTTACTGCTAGGGGCCTACAGCAGGCATGTATCGCGGGATATCCTCGCTCAAGAAATCGAAACGCAATTTAATGTGTTCCCCAGATTACGCGAGCGTCAATATCAAATGGCCGGGACACTTTCAGGTGGTGAACAACAAATGCTGGCGATTTCACGAGCACTAATGTCCAAACCTAAATTGCTTCTACTAGACGAACCGTCACTCGGTTTAGCGCCACTGATTGTGAAAGAAATTTTTTCAATTATTCATCGCCTAAAAACACAAGGCATCACGATCTTGCTAGTAGAACAAATGGCAAATCAAGCCTTAACTGTGGCTGATCGCGCGTATGTGTTGGAAACAGGCAGAATCACGTTAGAAGGGTCAGGCTTGGCGTTACGCAACGATCCAAAAGTACGGGCAGCATATCTGGGAGGTCATTAATGACAAATATCAATCGCCACGCGGATACATACGACTATGTCATTATTGGAGCAGGTGCAGCCGGCGCAATACTTGCGAACCGTTTAACAGAAAATTCAAATTGCACAGTATGCTTACTTGAATCAGGCCCCTCGGACTGGCACCCTTTCTTGCATATTCCTGCCGGGTACATCAAAAAGGTCTTTGATCCAAAAGTTACTTGGCCGTACACCACTGAACCGACTGAACATACCAACGGCCGAAGGATCCCTGTCCCTCAAGGAAGAACGTTGGGCGGATCAACATCGATTAACGGACTGGTATATAACCGTGGCCAAGCACAGGATTTTGATGGTTGGGAACAAATGGGCAACCCCGGCTGGTCATACCGAGACGTGCTGCCTTATTTTAAAAAAACCGAGAAAAGAATTGGTACGGGTGATGATAGGTATCGCGGCCGATCTGGCCAGATGCCCATCACCAACATAGACTGGATTCATCCTATCACTGAGGCATTTATTCAAGGCGCTGAACATGAATTGGGTATACCTCGCAATCCAGACTACAACGGTGCAACACAAGCAGGAGTAGGATATTTCCAGAGAAATATTTATCGCGGTTTTCGCATGAGCACTGCCGCTAGCTTTTTAAAACCCGTGCGTGGTAGGGCCAATCTTAATATCCGCACTCAATCTCAAGCCACTCAAATCCTATTTAATGGCTTACGTGCCACGGGCGTTGCATACGTTCAAAATGGTAACAACAGCGAAATCAAACAGGTTTTCGCACGCAACGAAGTAATCGTTTGTGCTGGCGCCTTAAATACGCCACGATTGCTACAACTCTCTGGTATCGGACCGGCCGCTTGGTTAAAGGCAGCGGGCGTATCAGTACTAAAAGATATGCCCGGTGTTGGCAATCATCTTAAAGATCACTTCTCAATTCGAGCGGTGGCTAAAGTAAAAGGCATCGCCACCATCAATGAGCTAGCACGCGCCCCAAGGTTAATTGGCCAAATCGCACGATGGATGCTTAAAAAACCGAGTGTATTAGCCCTAAGCCCCTCGTTAGTTCATTTTTTTTGGCAATCGCGACAAGGACTTGATCGGCCTGACCTACAAGGTGTTTTCACGCCAGCGAGTTATCGGGAAGGCTATGTTGGTATGCTGGATAACTATCCCGGCATGACGTGCGGGGTTTGGCAACATCGGCCCAAAAGTATGGGTTACGTGCGCATCACATCTAACGATGCATTCGCTGCTCCAGAAATTCAGCCCAATTACCTTGACGATGAAGACGATCGTCGCGTGATACTCGATGGTGCTCGTCTTGCAAGAAAGCTTCTACAAACGAAGGCGCTCGAACCATTCTCAGATGGCGAATCCATGCCGGGTGTCCAAGTTGAGCGCGACGATGAATTGATGGATTACATCCGTCGTTATGGCGTCTCGTCTTATCACGTGAACGGAACTGCCAAAATGGGCCCCGCAGCTGATCCGTTAAGCGTCGTCGATACTCAATTACGCGTTCACGGCTTGCAGTCCTTGCGAATTGTCGATGCATCCGTCATGCCAGAGATTGTGTCGGCCAACACCTGCGCATCAACCATGATGATCGCGGAAAAAGCAGCTGACATGATAATTACTAAGCAATAGCCTGATGCTTAAAAAGCTATTAATGCTTGCCCGCTACTACCAGTGATGAAAATATAGGAGACACGTCTTTTTTCTGGTCCAACTGCCAAACAAATTGAACAGTTTGATCTATTTGTTTGGTACTCAGACTGTGACGGCCGTATTTCTTAAATTTTGCTTCGTAATCTGTGCGTTGCATCGGACGAGTGGCAAACCCTGGTAGATCATCAACTCGCTTGCTGACCTGACTACCATCATTCAAAGTCGCCCGAATGATTGTGGCGTAGTACTTTGGATAAATCTTCGTTAACTCCGGATCAGCCGTCACTTTGATTTTTTGCATAAACGCTCTGATTTTTGGATCAGTGATTAATTCATGCTCATAGCTATGTATTCCGATGTCTCCATCAAACATTGCTCGAGCGACAATATAAGGCAAACTGTGATCGGCAGTTTCGCTAGTTTCTGGTAACCATTTTTGCGGATCCATACCCGCCGTTTTGTAACCATCGGCAGAGGTCAAGATTTCGATACTTTTTATCCTTGCGAGATCTTTCACTTGTTTTGCTACCTCAAGCGCGGCAACAATCGCGGTTTGCGTCATCCCTTGAGCAGGATAAAACTTAATCGAACTCTTATGAATTAAAAATGGCGTATCTTTACCACCAAACTTGGTCGTGTCAATCGTGATTGGCCCAGTCACAACTCTAAAGAAACCAGCGTTACCCTCGAATATTGGCGCAGGGCCTGTCAAGCCTTCGCGTGCAAGATTAGTTGCGAATACGGCATTACGTGCGATGTCAGCCGCTGCCATACCTTTCCAATTAGACAAGTCCTGAATTCGCGTTTGATTCAATGCCAGATGACCTGCAATCGCCAAACTAATCGCCTGAGCTAGTTGTGATTGGGATAGCTTCATCAATTTGCCACAAGCTAATGCAATAGCAGGTAGATTCAAACTGGGATGATCCCAACCTTGCGTAGTTATTGTCGCGGCATCCAGTAAACGGCAGTTAATTTCATATGCCAGAGCAATCGCTAAAATCAACTCGCGACCTGTAGATTTTTCAGCTTGAGCGACTGCAACACATGGTGCGATTAGGTCACTAGGGTGACCAATTTCTTTTCCGACATAAAGGTCATTAAGGTCCAGTTGACGAATCGCCGATCCATTGGCGAAGGTAGCTAAATCAACGGTTGATTTTATCTCCGTACCAATGAGCGTCGCGCCTTTTGCTCGGTCTGCGGGCAAGCTATCTTGCGCAATGCGACGAGCGATCTCTACAGGCTTTTCGTCAAATGCAGCCACAGCACACGCCAGAGAGTCAAGCAGATGGCCTTTAACGGCCTCTACGGTGGCAGGATCCAGATCCTGGTAGCGCAACGTGTATGCATACTGAGCAAGTTGTTGTGCAACCGTAAAAGAGCGCTCTGTTAGTTTGCTTTGAGTACGGCCAATCTCAGGAAATGCAGCAGCCGTGGCAGTCAAAGGAGCAATAGCAATAAAGCGTCGACGATCCATGTTTGCCTCGATCAATTATGTTTTTTGAATTTCTATTACTGAGCGGTTATGCCTGCTTCTACTGCGACACGTTTAAAACGAGTAATTTCCTCAAGCTGAAAATCCATCATCCCTCGAGGATCGAACGGCATTAAATCAACCATGGTTTCATTTGCATACGCACGAGCAGCACTACTTGCCAGTACTTTTTGCAACGCATCGGAAAGCACTCTAACGATATCATCTGGCGTATCGCTGCGAACATAGAATGATGTCCATGTGTAGTTCTTAAACTCTGGGTAACCACTTTCGGCAACTGTTGGTATTTCAGGGAAATCGGCGTTGCGTTGATCCGCAGAAATAGCGAGTGCCCGAAACTTACCAGACTTCAACAGTGGCACGGCACCATTAAAACTCAAGATAGCAAAATCGAGTTGATTACCCAGTAAGCTCACAAAGATTTCACCGGCGCCTTTATAAGAAATATTTTCGAACTTAACTCCAGCGACAGAGCCCAACCATGCCAAGGCTAACTGATAGCCCCCAGCGTAAGTGCCGGCATTAAGAGGCGTTAATTCTTTTTTTGCGCTACTGATTAAATCAGCCAATGTTTTGAATTTTGAATTGGCATCAACAACAATGACGTTTACACCTTTAGTCAATCCGCCGACAGCTCGCAAGTCTTTAATTGGGTCATAAGACAAATTACTGATCAAAATCGGGTTAACGGCCATCAAAGAATTACTCGCCATGAGCAATGTATAGCCGTCAGCCGCTGCGTTTTTAACTGCGGTAACGGCAAGTATCCCGCCTGCGCCGACTTTATTCTCTATCAGTAGCGGCTGGCCTAGAACTTTTGACAGTTGATCGCCAAAAAATCGAGAAGCGTGATCGGCGCCACTACCAGCGGAAAAGGGAACGATTATTTTTATTGTTCGTTGCGGAAAAGTGCCAGTGTCCGAAGCCTGTAAAGGCTGGACCAGGCAAATGCTCAAAATGTAAAACAGTATCGTGAAACACAGTTTCATAATTGCCAACGCCCCCCTTGATACTACTCTTAGCTGGCTCATTCTAAAAAACAGCATGGCTGCCAAGTTTAGATTTTGCGTAAGTGCTACCAAATAAATATCGGTCAGCGTGACCTGCTCTAGTTTTTCACACCATCGTTGGTTGGAAAGTGGATTCTGTTGATAAACTTTTTTTCAATTGCTGAGCCCATTCAGTGGGTGTTTGATATCCTGAACTGGAATGGGGCCTAACCTTGCTGTAACGCTCTCGCCAGTACTCGATGACGATCTGGCTTCCATTCGATTGCGAAACCACTTAGACTCAAGCACTCGTCTCGCTGCTTTCGTTTAAAGCGTTCTGTCGTTCCATTCTGCCACGGTTTGCCTATGTTGATCAAAGGTTTCTATCTTTTGATCAACGGTCCGTTGCAACAACGCCTCTGACACAAACTCAGGCCCATTATCTGACCTCGTATATATCGTTATTCCTCGACCTACAACTAATTTATTAGGGCCTCAATCACACGACGTGGTCGACAAAATCGTAACTCCACGCTTGATTGATGTTTTCTCGTACTAGCGATCTTGGCCGACCTCAGCTACAGAATCTCCGTGGACATTTCAAAGTATTCGAACTATCTTTTCGTCGCCATATTTGCTTTTTTTATCGCTTCCCACTCTTTGGAAAGCCATTTTCTCAAATATCGGCTGGTACGAAAACCTTAGAGCAAGTCAAAACCTCCAAACAAGATCACATCCGGCTGGCGGAAAGAGCTGACTAGGCTACTGTCAATGATGGGCTGAAAGTTCGGCCCGAGCATTACAATTAAAAGCATCCTTACAGTGTATTGAGATATCTTTCACTGAGGATGTTCCGTGAAAGGAAGTCAGTTAATTAACTGATACCCACGGTCCTGTAAAACAGGGGCTAATCCAAGTGTGACAGGATTCTAGTTTTCAAACCTTCAGTTTTTGGGGCGAGGTCAATTCATAGACGATTTCGTAACCCATGCATTCAGCAGTCGGGCGTAATGCGGTCAATTGATTTTCAGACGTCTGTTTGTCAGTAGAGACTCGTGCGTAGATGGCGATTTACTTAGTCATCACAGTACTCATTCAAAAATTCGATTCAGCAATGCGGAAGGGACAGGTGTTGGGGCGGATAACATCAATGAGTCATCGACATATTGTAATCGATCGAATACAATAGGCCATGTATAAAGTTTTAGAAACTGACAATTTCCTTGAGTGGTTGCGCGGGCTTAAAGACTTATCAACTCGTATTCGATTGGCTAGGCGACTAGATAAAGCTAGATTAGGAAATTTAGGGGATGTGAAGGCTTTGACTAATGGTGTTTACGAAATGCGAGAAAACTTTGGACCAGGTTGGCGCATGTATTACGTAATAAGGGGTAAAACGATTATTGTGATGTTGGGTGGTGGGGATAAGTCCAGTCAATCCGGTGATATCAAAGCAGCAAAAAAATTAGCCAAGCTATTGGAGGATTAAATGAAAACTATAACAACAGAAAAGAAAATAAAAGTCGGTGATTTAACTGAATTTGATATGACTCGCCATCTGAAAAGCAAGCGCGCAATGACTGAGTATTTAAACCAAGTGATTGCTGATGGTGATGATGGAGAGTTAGCTGCTGCTTTAGGACATATTGCTAGGGCAAAAGGGATGGCTGAGATTTCTAAATCAAGCGGGATCACTAGAGAGGCTTTGTATAAAGCCCTAAAGCCTAATACGAAACCCCGTTTTGACACCGTATCCAAGGTTCTTTCTGCACTAGGCATGAGAATCACTATTCACGCTTAATGTGGTAGAGCCTAGCTTACTGTCGCTATCAAAAATCAGCAATAAGTGTGTAGGCGGTGTGCAAGTTAGAAAAGAGATAAAAAAATGGCTTATCTTTCGATAAACCATTGATTTTATTGCGTTTTCTTGGTGGGTCGGGCGAGACTCGAACTCGCGACCAACGGATTAAAAGTCCG
>Ga0164297_10001621_pt1 | contig 23501 bp, 23 predicted proteins | sample GEODES058metaG_FD_113539 | JGI IMG/M metagenome (GOLD analysis project Ga0164297, IMG submission 113539) | Dystrophic lake water microbial communities from Trout Bog Lake, Wisconsin, USA - GEODES058 metaG | ecosystem: Environmental > Aquatic > Freshwater > Lake | place: USA: Trout Bog Lake... | reverse complement strand
CGTATGAGAAAGAGCAACAATTTCACAACAGGACAGATCTACAAATCTGTTCTCGAAAAAGAGCGCAGGGGCGATTATTTAGGTAAAACTGTCCAAGTCATACCCCATATCACCAACGAGATTCAAGACTTTATCAAACGCGGAGCGGGTTTTGAGACACCTCAGGGTGTGGATGTGGCCATTGTAGAGATTGGTGGCACAGTGGGTGACATCGAGTCACTGCCTTTTTTAGAGGCGGTGCGTCAAATGAGCCTCAAAATGGGCCCTACTCAAACTGCCTTTGTCCACCTGAGTTATGTCCCCTGGATCGCGGCAGCTGGAGAGCTAAAGACAAAACCCACACAGCACACTGCTCAAAAACTGCGGGAAATTGGTATTCAAGCAGACGCGCTCATATGCAGAGCGGACCGTCCAATTCCCCAAGAGGAACGTGAAAAAATTTCACTTTTTAGCAATGTCACCTTAAGCGGCGTGATCTCCATGTGGGATGTTGACACAATTTACAAAGTGCCACGCATGCTGCACGAGCAAGGACTTGATGACCTTATTTGCAACAAGCTTCAATTGAAAACGCAAAGCGCCGAGCTCAAGAGATGGGACGATTTGGTATTTGCTGTAGAGCACCCAAGCCTTGAGGTTAGTGTGGCGATGGTCGGAAAATACGTGGACTTATCTGATAGCTACAAATCTTTAAATGAAGCGCTTCGTCATGCAGGCATTCACAACAGCGCAAGAGTCAAAATTGAGTACATTGACTCAGAGACTATTACAGATGAGAACGTCTCCACCCTCACCCAATACGATGCGGTTTTGGTGCCCGGAGGTTTTGGCAAAAGAGGCATTGAGGGTAAAATTTCAGCGGCAAAATTTGCGCGGGAAAACAAAATCCCCTATCTAGGTATTTGCTTAGGTATGCAAGTAGCGACGATTGAATTCGCGCGTCACAGGGCGCACCTAGAGCAGGCCAACAGCACTGAGTTTGAGCCTGAAACAGTCAATCCGGTTATTGCACTCATCACAGAGTGGAAAAACAAAGATGGAACCATTCAAACTCGCTCTGCAAGCTCTGACTTAGGCGGCACTATGCGACTGGGCGCTCAGTCCTCAGATGTGGCACCAGGGACTTTAGCCCACCAAATATACGGCAACGTCGTCACCGAGCGCCACCGCCACCGCTATGAGGCCAATGTAAATTACCTGGACCAACTCAGGCAATCAGGTTTGGTAATTTCTGCCATCACGCAAAGGGAGCAACTAACCGAGATTGTGGAGCTCCCTCAAGAAATTCATCCCTGGTACATGGGCGTACAGTTTCACCCGGAATTTAAATCAACTCCATGGGACGGACATCCTTTGTTTAACTCCTACATTAAAGCCGCTCTTGCTAGACGCGACTTGGAGGGAACTTTTACAAAAGAAGTTTCCAGTAAAGCCGCGAACGCCGGCGTCCCCAACCCGGCCCCCTCCAAGGCAGTAGCGTGATGACTCAGCTATTATCCGACTCAGCACCAACCCATGACACTCACCCAAGCATAGATTTATGCGGATTTAAGGCTGGTTTATCCTACCCATTTTTCTTAATTGCGGGGCCTTGTGTTGTTGAATCAGAGCAGCTACAAATGGATACCGCAGGCACACTTAAAGAGATTACGGCTAAGCTTGGTATACCCTTTATTTTTAAATCTAGCTTTGACAAAGCAAACCGCTCTAGTGGCACCACCTTTAGAGGTCCGGGGATGCAAAGAGGACTGGAGATACTCTCGAGAGTCAAGAAATCTCTGGATGTTCCCTTACTCACGGACGTCCACGAGATCGCTCACATTGAGCCTGTATGTAAAGTGGTTGATGTCTTACAAACCCCAGCCTTCCTTTGCCGGCAGACTGACTTTATTTACGCTGTAGCCCAAAGCGGCAAACCAGTGAATATAAAAAAAGGACAGTTTCTTGCCCCTCACGATATGAAAAACGTCGTTGATAAAGCCCGTCAAGCGGCAAAAGATGTGGGACTAAGTACCAACCGATTCATGGCCTGCGAGAGAGGGGCAAGCTTTGGATATAACAACTTGGTATCTGATATGAGGAGTCTTGCCATCATGCGCGAGACACACGCGCCCATTGTTTTTGATGCAACTCATTCAGTGCAACTCCCTGGGGGCCAAGGCACCACCTCGGGAGGACAAAGAGAGATGGTGCCGGTGCTAGCAAGAGCTGCAGTTGCAGTTGGAGTGGCGGGTCTTTTCATGGAAACTCACCCCAACCCAGACCAAGCTATGAGCGATGGACCCAATGCTGTTCCCCTCAAACACATGCAAGCCTTGTTGGAGACTTTGCTTGAACTGGACCGTGTGACTAAAAAGGTAGGATTTTTAGAAAACCATTTCCAAACTTAGGCTCAATCCTTAGCATTGCAATTGCGCTCATGGATTTCAAGTACACGAGCCAAAGCTTTGCTGGTATGACTTCATTTCGAATGATGGTTGACCCAATTCAGTAAGAGTTATTTTTAAATTTTTTATTAAGCAAGAGAGAAGATCATGAGTGCAATTGTTGACATTGTGGGCAGAGAAGTTTTAGATAGCCGAGGCAACCCAACCGTAGAGTGTGACGTTTTACTAGAGAGCGGAATTATGGGTCGGGCTGCTGTGCCCTCAGGGGCCTCAACGGGCACCAAAGAGGCTGTGGAACTGAGGGACGGGGACAAACACCGCTATTTGGGCAAAGGCGTACTCAAAGCGGTTGAGAACATCAACACCGAAATCGCTGAAGCAATTCTCGGTCTAGACGCAGGCGAACAGGCCTTTTTAGATAAAACCCTAATTGCCCTGGACGGCACATCCAATAAGGGACGACTTGGTGCAAATGCCATACTAGCCGTGTCAATGGCAGTTGCCAAAGCCGCTGCTGAGGAGGCGGGATTACCGCTTTATAGATATTTTGGCGGCATGGCCAGCAAACAACTCCCTGTCCCGATGATGAACGTCATCAACGGAGGCGCTCACGCCAACAACAATCTTGATATCCAAGAGTTCATGATTATTCCCGTTGGAGCCCCAAGCTTTAGAGAAGCGCTGCGATACGGTACAGAAATTTTTCATGCCCTGAAGAAAATTCTCGCTGACAAAGGAATTAGCACCGCAGTTGGGGATGAGGGTGGTTTTGCACCCAATGTGGATAACCACGAGGCGGCCATACTGATGATCTTAGAGGCAATCGCTCAAGCCGGCTATACCGCGGGTGAACAAATTGCAATTGGACTGGACTGCGCAGCCAGTGAGTTCTACAAAGACGGGATGTATCACTTGAACGGTGAGGGGCTTTCGCTCAATGCTGAGCAGTGGAGCGATATGCTTGCGACCTGGGTTGATAAGTACCCAATCATAAGCATTGAGGACCCCATGTCAGAGGATGACTGGGCTGGGTGGAAGACCATCTCCAACAAACTGAGCGCTAAAGTGCAGCTCGTGGGAGACGACCTATTTGTAACCAACACACAACTCATCAAACGCGGTATTGAGGAAAGTGTTGCCAACTCTGTTTTAATCAAAATTAACCAAATTGGCACTTTAACAGAGACCTTTGAGGCGATTGAAATGGCCAAACGTGCGGGCTACACCGCCGTGATCTCACACCGCTCTGGGGAGACGGAGGACTCTACGATCGCTGATATTGCGGTTGGAACAAATGCGGGACAAATTAAAACAGGTTCCTTGTCCCGTTCAGACCGAATGGCCAAATACAACCAACTCCTGCGCATCGAAGAGGACTTGGGCGACGTTGCGGAGTATCCGGGAAGAGCGGCGTTTTACAATTTACGCTAATCTTGATAAGATACGTGCTTTAGTTTCACCCTCTTTAACACTCCATGTTTCGCCCCTTACCGCTCATACTGATTGGCTTGCTGTTTATCTTGCAAGCCCAGTTGTGGCTTGGGCGGGGAAGCATCCCAGAGGTCATGCGCTTGAGCCAACGTCTGGTCGTTCAAACTCAAAAAAATGCCAATCAAGAAATTGCAATCGAGCGACTTAGGGCCGAGCTAACGGATCTACAAGTAGGCCTAGAAATGGTTGAGGAGAGGGCTAGAGGGGAGCTTGGGATGGTCAAGTCCAATGAGATTTTTGTACAAATTTCCAAATAAACTCATCCCTTTAAAATTTGCCCACTCTACAAATAGATTTGCTCGGTGAGCGTGAAGAAATACTGAGAACCCTTCAAGACTCCCTGAGCGGGCGACTCATCTCAACTCACGCGACAAGCGCCAGTGAGCTTCAAAGCAGTGTTCAAATTCAGCGTTTCCCCAAAGCACAGGAGTGCTTAAGCCACTGGAAAAGTCTTATTTCTCGTGAATCGCTTGACACACAAAGAGTTTTATTTTTAATCAGCCCTAACGAGTTCGCCGCTCAAGATGCGCACCAACTGAACCTGTGGCGCGTCGCTGTAGATGAGGCGTCTCAGACCCAGAGTCTGAGCCTTCAAATCATTCGTGGCAACTGGGAGGGAGGAGTTTTGGGCGCACTTTGTCAAAACGCAGGATATGCATTTGCCGTCGCACTTCAAGCGGCTCTCAGCTCTTTGAACGCTCAAAAACAGACCGAGAATTTAAAGCAGGATTTAGAGCAGTATCTAGAACAGGCAAATTTACGCCCTATTCCCAAAACCCTGTACAACTACGCTTGCGAAAAGTGCAGCGATCCCGAATGTGAACACGCCTTGTTTGGTTTTTTGAGCTCGGGTAAGAAGTCTTAACAACCCATAGCAAAAAACCATTTACTGCAGCACATCTGGAGCCGGAGGCTGGAGTATCTGGTTGTTAAAGAGTTGGGCTGTATCGACAGCGTCGAATAAATAGTTTGCACCGCAAAAATCACAACTCACATCAATTTTTTCTCGCTCAGCCAAAATGCTTTGCGCCTCCTCCAAACCAAGGCCTTGAATCATTGTGCCCACTCTTGCTCTTGAGCAAGTACAGCCAAAGTAAGGGGTGGCTTGTGCTCTAGGGGCGGTGCTACTGCTGTCTTGATGTGGGACCAGATGAGTCACCCGCTCCTCCCAAAAAAGGCGATGCAAAATCTCATCAGATTTGAGATTGAGCAACTCTGCTGTGGTTAAACTCCTCGTCAATATCGATATTCTGTTGTAATCCTCATTGCGGTCCATCGCATCTTGCTCGACCACGAGTTGCGCGCCGCCCAAATTATCAAGGCCTTTGATGGGCATTCTTTGGATCAATATTCCGGCACAACACACATCATCTGCACCCAACACTATGGTGGTGTCAAGTTGCTCACTGCGCCTCATGTATTGCTCCAAGATTTCGCTAAAACGCTCATAGGAGACGCCGTTATCGCGCTCCAGGGGGACGACGCCTTGGTAGGGCTGTTGACCACGTTGTCGGTTTTGCGGGTCATACGTAATTGAGCACCGCCCCTTGTGATGAAGGTTAATCAACTGACTCAGGAGCGCGTTGTCTGAGATCTCGCCGACCACTTTAGCCGTCGCCCTCACCCGCAAATCTGGTTGAACCTCAACCATCGCGACTTTGACAGGCCCGTCGCCCCATATTTGCAAAATCAAGGCCCCGTCAAATCGGATATTTGACTGCAGCAACACGGCCGCCGCAGTCATCTCCCCCAACAAATCTCGAACGGGTCTTGGATATTCACCGGTCTCTGGGTTTAAGCGTCTGCGAGACAAAATCTCAGTCCACGTCTGGTGCATCTGAACTAGAAAGCCTCTAACCGGCAACCCTTCAAAAATAAAGGGATGCACAACAGACAATTTAGTCAATTTTGACAAGCCCATTTTTAAAACGGCGGGCATTTTCTACATACCGTTTTGCGGATTCATAAAGAGCTTTAATTTGCTCCTCGGAGAGGGATTTCACGACTTTTGCGGGACTCCCCAAAATCATAGAGCCATCTGCAAACTCTTTTCCCTCTGTGACCAAAGCACCCGCGCCCACCAAACAGTTTTTACCAATCTTTGCTCCGTTTAAGACCACAGAGCCAATACCAATTAATGAGCCTTCACCAATGTTGCATCCATGCAAAGTCACTTGGTGTCCAACCGTGACCCCGCGACCAATCACTAAAGGTACCCCAGAGTCTGTGTGCAGCGTGCAGTTGTCTTGCACGTTAGAGCCTTCTCCAATCTCAATCAAATCGTTATCTCCCCTGATCACGGTACCAAACCACACATTGGAGTCCTTGTGCATATGAACTCGCCCGATGACCTGAGCGGAGTCTGCAACCCACGCGGTTGGGTCAATGGTGGGGGTCACGCCGTCTAGTTTATAAATACTCATGAATACTCCAAAAAATTAACACATCTACCCAATTAAATGTCAAAATTGTACAGATGGAATTAAGATATTGTGCACTACAAGCGTTGCAAGCAAAAGAGACTTCAACAAAGGTCAGTTTGGTAAGCTCTTTGTGGAGTGCCCGCAGTTGTTTAAAGATCAATACCAGTCAAGTGATTGAGCCCGCTGCCCACAGCGTCCCCGGACGCCCGGATCTACCGGAGTTGGTTAATGCGAGAGATATGCCCAAGCGCTCTGCTTTTAACTCAGGTGGGTTAGCCGCATTGGTGCACGCTGTGTGTCATATCGAGTTTAACGCTATCAACCTTGCACTGGACGCGATTTGGAGATACCCGGCAATGCCAAAAGCCTACTATGAGGACTGGCTTCAAGTGGCTTATGAGGAGTCAACGCACTTTGAGTTGCTGCGCGGTTTGCTTGAATCTTTGGGCTATTTTTACGGGGACTTTAAGGCTCATGATGGTCTTTGGGACATGTGCACCAAAACATCAAAAGACGTGACGGCTCGCATGGCTCTTGTACCGCGAACGCTAGAGGCAAGGGGGTTGGACGCAACTCCCATTATTCAAAAAAAACTAGCTTCAGCAGGCACACCCGACTCCAAAGAGGCGACTCGTATTTTGGACATCATCTTGAGGGACGAGGTAGGGCATGTTGCCATTGGAAATCACTGGTTCAATTGGCTTTGTCATCAACAAGGGCTTGATCCCTTAATGCATTACAACGATTTGGCTATTCAGCACAACGCCCCTAAGCTTAAAGCGCCCTTTAACGTTGAGGCGAGGAAGCGGGCAGGATTTACCGATCAAGAGCTTTCTGCTCTGCAGGCACAAGCCACTTGAGCTTACCCTCGGGGGTGATGCTTTGCGTGCAAGCTCTTTAAGCGCTCCTTGGCAACGTGTGTGTAGATCGTAGTGGTTGAGATATCTGCATGCCCAAGCAGCATCTGCACGGCCCTTAAATCAGCGCCGTGATTGAGCAAATGCGTAGCAAATGCGTGACGCAGCGTATGGGGTGAGAGTGTGGGGGCGATATGCGCCAATTGAGCGTATCGTTTAATGATGTTCCAAAACATGACTCTGGACATGCCTGAGCCCCTTCGAGTTACGAAAAGAAACTGTGTTTGCTGCCCTTTTAAAAGCTCTGGGCGCGCAAGCTTTAAGTATTTCTCGATCCACTCCCCCGCCTCCTCGCCGAAGGGGACCATGCGCTCCTTTTGACCCTTTCCCATGACTGTTACGACACCCTCTCTCAAACTCATCTCAAAACTCTTTAGATTCACCAATTCAGAGACTCTCAAACCACTGGCATAAAGAAGTTCAAGCATCGCTTTGTCTCTTAGACCTAGGGGCTTGTCGGTATCCGGCGCTGACAACAAGGCCTCTACGTGAGTTTCAGTGAGGGTTTTAGGAACACGAAGTGGGGTGCGCGCAGCAAGTATTTTTAGAGTCGGATCCTCGCTGATTAAAGATTCGCGCTGCGCCCACCTAAAAAACCTTCTAAAGACAGTTAACCTTCTATTGGCGCTTGTGGCTTTGGAGTTTGCAAAACGCACGGAGAAATACTCTTGCAACAAAGGCTCTGTGCAGATCAAAAGAGAACTTGATTTGACCCTCAACCAAAGTGATATTTGAGAGATGTCGCGCCGATAGGCGCTTAATGTATTTGGAGAAAGTCCCTCCTCTAACCATAGTCCATTTATAAATCGTTCAATGACTGGGTCTACCAAACTCTTATCGACAGGCGTAACCGGTTTGCCAAGTTTTTTGGGAGTCTGGGCTGGAGAGCCCTGAGCCCTCTTTGGCTTGGTCGCAAGGGCGGCTTCGTCTGCTAGAGTGTTTGCAGAGATTAGGGGCTTGTATTTTGCTGGGCGACCTCTTTTAGGAGCACCGCCTTGAGAAGATTGCAGGCCATCTGTGATAGGCTGGAGTGGCGAATCTATCTTAGGCATGCCGTGGGTGAGGTCTATTTAGATTACCTAGTCTAGCTTTAGCTTTTGGTTATCCACCACTTTTTTATAAACCTCATACTCAGCTTGTATTTGCTGAGCAAACTGCTCAGGCGTGTTACCCACAACGAATGAACCCGTGTCTTCGATTCGCTTTCGTACAGCTGGATCTTCAAGGGCTTTGACTACAGCAGAGTGTATTTTTTCAACCACCTCTTTGGGTAACCCTTTGGGCCCATAAATCCCGTAGTAAGCCATCCGGTTAACGGCCTCTAATCCGACTTCTTTGAAAGTGGGGACGTTGGGCAATACAGCCAAGCGCTGAGGGGCTGCGACAACCATGGGCACGAGTCTTCCTTCCTTAATAAAAGGCAGCGCTGAGGGAAGATTGTCGAAAATAATCGGTACTTGTCCAGCAACAGTATCGTTTAAAGCGGGTCCCCCGCCTCTATAAGGAATGTGGGTAATAAAGGAGTTGGAGAGGCTTTTAAATAACTCGGTTTGTAAGTGCCCTATTCCACCGGTGCCTGAGGAGGCGTAAGAGTATTTCCCGGGATTTTTGCGAATTTCGCTGATGAATGCTTTGTAGTCCTTGGCAGGAAAAGAGGGGTGGACCGCAATCACATTGGGGGTCGCCGCAACGTTGACGATAGGGGTGAAGTCGGTCAGTATGTTGTAGGGGATTTTGGTGTTGATTGCGGGATTAGCCGCTGTTGTTGAAACTGTAGCAACGCCCAAAGAGTAACCATCAGGAATAGACTTTGCTGTATCTAGGGCGCCCACCACGCCTCCGCCCCCCGGCTTGTTGTCAACGATCACAGTTTGTCCCAAAATTCTTCCCATGGGCTCAGCAATCACACGCGCAACTATGTCAGTTGTACCCCCAGGAGCAAAGGGCACAACCAGCTTAATCGGCTTTGTGGGGTAATTTTGCGCGAATGATAGGGAGAGGGCAAAGCTTGTCAAAAACGCAGCAGACGTACTTTTTGAAGAAAGTAAAAACATATATTTTTTTACACCCATTGTTTTTAAACCCATTGTTTTTAAACCCATTGAATACTCCGTTAGATAACTTATTGCGCTACTTAGTTGAATCTTTAAGTTTTCAAATGATTTAAGTAGCCACTGTCTTGGATTATCTTATTTTTTTCAACATTGCACATACTCAGTCACTTACTCGACCCATTTTTCTCAAACTACTACGGGCTCTATTTCCAAGCGTATTCCAAATCTTTCATACACACTGGTTTGGATGGCCTGGGCAAGCGTTACAACCTCTCCCCCGGTACAAGGCCTATTTGCTGCGCCTTTGTTGACAAGAATCAAGGCCTGTTTCTCATAAACACCTGCATGGCCAACGGTTTTGCCTCTCCAACCACAGGCGTCAATAAGCCAAGCAGCCGCTAATTTAAACTCTCCGTTGCTGAGTTGGTAATGAACCAGTTTGGGTTCACGAGCAATAATATCTGCACACTGATCGGCAGAGACAGTTGGATTTTTGAAAAAACTCCCTACGTTACCAATAACCTCAGGCTGGGGGAGTTTGGCTTTCCTAATGCTGCATACCATCTCAAATATCTGCATTGCTGTAGGGCTTTTATTGCCGCTTTCTGAGACGCGTTTTTGAATGTCTGTGTATCCAGTCTCTGCTCGCCACGCTTTAGGCAAACGAAAGCGAACCTTTGTAATGAGCGCTCGACCACCTAGCCCCATGGCATGTGAGGCACCCACGGTTTGTCCTGGGCCGTGTTTAAACACGGAATCGCGATAGCCAAATCCACAGTGAGCGGCCTGCATCTGCATGAGCTCTCCCGTTTGAAGATTTATGGCATCTAAAGACTCAAAGCGGTCTTGAAACTCTACCCCATAAGCGCCAATATTTTGAACAGGAGAGGCCCCAACGGTGCCCGGTATCATCGCCATATTCTCTAACCCTGGCCAGCCGTTTTCTAAGGTCCACTTGACAAACTCATGCCAGTCCTCACCCGCCTGGGCCTCGACAATCCAGGCCTTAGCGTCCTCACTGACCAAGCGCTTTCCCATCATCTCAACTTTAAGGACCAAGGGCTTGACGTCAGCCGTAATCACAATGTTGCTCCCCCCCCCCAAGATGAACTTAGGCAGGCTCGCAAGCTGAGGGTCCGCCAAAATGGCCTGCAAATCGGACTCTGATTTAAGACGCACGAGTTGAAGTGCTTTGGCCTCAATACCAAAGGTGTTGTATTTTTTTAGGGATATGTTTTTTTCGACAATCATGGCAGAATTGTCGCATTCTTATTAAGGATTTCTTTATGCCCTCTTTTGATGCAGTTTGCGAAGCCAATTTAGTTGAAGTAAAAAATGCGGTAGAAAATTCAGCCAAAGAAATTGGCACCCGTTTTGACTTTAAAGGAACTAGCGCGGCGATTGAATTAAAAGAAAGCGAGATCACTGTCCACGGAGACTCCGCCTTTCAGTTAACTCAGGTGGAGGATATCCTCCAAAGCAAACTCACGAAACGCGGCGTAGATGTCCGGTTTTTAGACAAACAAGAAATTCAAAAAATAGGCGGTGATAAAGTCAAAGTCCTCATTAAAGTTAAAAAAGGAATTGCTGGGGATGACGCCAAAAAACTCCAGCGCCTGATAAAGGACAGCAAAATCAAAGTTCAAGCTGCGATCCAAGGCGATGCAGTAAGAGTATCAGGTGCTAAGAGGGATGATCTTCAAACTGCAATGGCCCTAATTAAAAAAGAAATGAGTGACCTTCCTCTAAGTTTTGATAACTTTAGGGACTGAAGCTTTCAGCCTTTTTTCTTACTAAAGATTTTAGATTCCTCACCCCTCATAAGCCGCACAACATTATCTTTGTGGCGGTAAATTAAAAGTAGGGCCATGATAGAACTCACAATTATCATGGGCCAAGGTACAAAATCTACGCCTGGCTCGCCCCATAAATAGGCAGAACCTAAGACCAAATAAAGTGGGGCAAGCACCGCACTTGATAACGCGGACAACGAGGAGTACCGAGTCGTTAAGGCAACCAGTACCCAGGTCAACAGGGTCATTAATCCCAATACGGGGTGCATGCCCAGCAACAGACCCGCAGCCGTAGCAACGCCTTTGCCGCCCTTGAAACCAAAAAACACGGGCCACAAGTGACCTAAAAAAGCACTCAAAGCAACTAGCCCCACAATCCAGGGACTAAGCGTTTGCCAAACACTCATCTCCACCGAATAATCTTTTAGGGCCGGATCCAAAAAGGGATTTTGCAAAACATACGTTTTGGCCAAAACAAGGGGCAACCAAGCCTTGAATCCGTCCAAGAAGAGGGTCAGTAAAGCGGCCCCTTTGTGCCCGGTTCTCAACACATTTGTTGCACCTGGATTGTGACTACCAAAGGTGCGGGGATCACTAAGCCCAAAAAATTTGCTCACAACAACTGCAAACGAGATAGATCCGCACAGGTAAGCAAAAGCAACCCACAGCCCAAATCCAGCAAAAAGCGGCCAATAATCAAGAATCATTTGCTTAAACCGCTGGGTCGCGGTGAACCCATCTGACTTGATCAATTGCACCCAATAACTCTGAACTAAGGGTAGTGCCCCAGGCCTTTAAATTCTCATCCAACTGCTCTTTCGTCGTGACCCCAATGATGGTGCTTTGAACGCGCCACTGGGTGTAGCAAAAGGCCAGCGCCATTTGGGTGGGGGTGAGTCCATTTTTAACAGCAAGTAGGTTGTAAATCCGTGACGCCTCAAGAGCTTCTTGGCGGCCCCAGCGCTGTTTGCGTACGGATTCGTACTTGGCAATACGCGCTTGCACAGGAGCGTTTGCACCGACTGTGCCACTTGCATCGTATTTACCCGTTAAGAGCCCAAACCCAAGGGGGGAATAAGCAAGTAACGATACATTCAATCGGTGCAACGTCTCATCCAACGCGTTCTCAACTGTTCTGTTGATTAGGCAATAGGGGTTTTGAACGCTGATGATCTGCGGCAAATTATGCATTTGCGCCAATCGCACGAACTCGTGCACTCCGAAGGGTGTTTCGTTTGATAATCCTATATAGCGGATTTTGCCCTCTTTGACGAGTTGACCCAGCGCTATAAGTTGATCGTGAATGCTCGTTTCGCTAGATTCTTGTTTAGGGTCGTAGTACATGGATCCAAAAGCGGGCACGTGGCGCTCTGGCCAATGAATTTGATACAAATCGATTACGTCGGTTTGAAGACGCTTTAAACTGGCATGACAAGAGGATGTGATATCTGTAGATGTCATACCCTTACCCTCTCTGACCCATGGCATGCCCCTTGATGGGCCTGCGACCTTGGAGGCTAAAGTTACTTTAGAGCGACTCCCGGGGTGCTTTGCAAACCAGTTACCAATGATGGTTTCTGTGGAGCCAAATGTTTCCGCTTTAGTGGGGACTGAGTAGATCTCTGCAGTGTCAAAAAAATTGATACCCCGCTCCAACGACAGATCCATGATTTCGTGAGCCTCTTTCTCACCAACTTGCTCTCCAAACGTCATGGTACCCAAACAAATGGGGGGAACTCTTAAATCACTATGACCCAGTTGTACGAGTTCAAAATTTTGTGCGGACATATAAATGAGTGTTTTTAATGAAAATTTATTTTTACAAAGGAAAGAGAAAAAAAGGAAGCATAAAGCTCAAAGCAATCGCTTAATCTATAACATCACAATTTTAGAGTGTTTAGGCTTAAAAGTTGTGCCCAGGCGGGTGAAGAGGGGTATTTTTTGCCATTTACAATTAAAAAGATGTACCAAGCTATCAAAACCTCCTCAAGTGAATTTATTACCCTTCGCAACCAATGCTATCACGTAAGGACTTGGGGCAACAAAGAAAAAGCCCGACAAACAAAACCCCTTGTCCTAGTGCACGGGTGGATGGACGTATCTGCATCTTTCCAATTTGTCGTAGACGCTCTTTGCGATGATCGATTCATTATTGCCCCCGACTGGCGGGGGTTTGGTTTGACGAAAAGCGTTCATTCAAAGACAAACTCTGTTGACCATTTTTTGTTTGCAGACTACTTGGGTGATCTAGATTTTCTTCTCAAACACTATTTTGGCGAGGCCTCGGTGGACCTAGTAGGACACAGCATGGGGGGCAATATCAGCATGATTTACTCAGGGGTGCGCCCTGAGAGAATTAATAAACTCATCAACCTTGAAGGGTTTGGTATGGCCAGCACCCGGCCTGCGCAAGCGGCCGCTAAATATGCGAAGTGGTTGAATGAAATAGAGGAATTTCACAAGGGCAAAATCTCACTGAAACCCTATAAAAGTCTTGCTGAAGTAGCCAACCGACTAGTAAAAAATAATCCACGAATTTCAATGGATAAAGCCAACTGGCTTGCCAACCACTGGGCGCAAGAGGACGCTGAGGGAATGTGGCGCATCTTAGGTGAGCCTGCTCACAAAATTAGCAGCGTTCACCTTTACCGCGCCGATGAGGCCAGTGAAATTCACAAACTTATAACGGCTCCAGTTTTATTCGTAATTGCTCAGGACAATGGCCTACAACAATGGTTTAGAGAGGGCTACAAAATAGAGGAGTTCTATGAACGAATGAAGGTTATCAAACAGATTGAGTTTCATCAATTGAAAGATACTGGGCATATGCTGCATCACGATCAGCCGCTTGCTTTAGCCAAGGTAATTGAGTCTTTTCTTGAAAAAAATAGATAGAAAAATCAATGATAAAACTTGACCGAAACTCCCCGCACTCATTTGATGCAGTCATTATTGGAGCCGGTGCTGCAGGTCTTTTTTGCGCTGGTGTAGCCAGATCCAGGGGTTTAAAAATACTCGTCATCGATCACAGTGAAAAAATCGCTGAGAAAATCAGAATCTCTGGCGGAGGAAGGTGCAACTTCACGAATAAAGACATTGACCCTACACAGCCCCATAAGTATTTCATCGGAGAGAATCCTAAATTTTGCAGAAGTGCTTTATCCAAATATACACAAGAAAATTTTCTCTCCCTCTTAAAGCAATACGGAGTCTCGTACCATGAGAAGCACAAAGGTCAACTCTTTTGTGATCATTCCTCAAAGGAAATCACTGACGTTTTGCTGGCCGAATGTAATTTAGCGGGAAGTGGAAGCGTCGAGATCAGGCATCCGTGTATCGTCTCAAATATTCGGTTTTCTCAGGTCAGTAGCTCGACCCATGACGCGCAAAGCCCTGAGAGCCACGTTTTGGGAGGGAATACGTTTTATGAACTTGAGACAGACAAAGGTAAGATTTGCGCACTCTCGGTTGTCATTGCAACGGGGGGACTCTCCATTCCGATGATAGGGGCAAGCGACTTTGGCTACAAAGTTGCAAAACAGTTTAACCTACCCGTGGTCCAGACTCGTCCAGCCCTTGTTCCGCTCACCTTTGAGAGTGCGTTTTGGGGTCCTTACGCAAATATGTCTGGACTTTCCCTACCGGCACTGATCTCTACAGGTTCAAAGAAATCGCGAACTGAATTTAATGAGGATCTGCTCTTTACTCACCGAGGTTTATCAGGGCCCGCGATTTTGCAAATATCGAGCTACTGGAAACCTGGAGAGAGTATTAAAGTCAACTTAGCCCCTGGTCAGTCCGTTCAAGAATTGCTCATTAAAACCAAAGAAACTTCGCGAAAACTTTTAGTAAACGAACTCTCCCAATGGGTCCCCACACGCTTGGCCCAAGCCTGGACTGATCAAAATACAACACTGCAAAACCCCATAAACCAAATACCTGATCAAGCCTTAACCCTGTTAGCTAAAAAACTTGAAAATTGGGAACTCATTCCATCAGGCACCGAGGGATATAAAAAAGCAGAAGTTACGGCCGGCGGAGTTAGTACAAAGGTATTAAACCAGCAGACCATGGAGTCCACTCAAAAGGGTTTGTACTTTATCGGAGAGGTAGTAGACATCACAGGCTGGCTTGGCGGATACAACTTTCAATGGGCGTGGTCAAGTGGTTTTGCATGCGCCAACAGCTTGCCGATTGCAGTTTAAAGGTGCCCACAATACATTAGTCGCGAGACCTTAGAACAAAATAGCATCAAAGTGGTTATAATTTAGGGCTAACCAGGCCAGTCATCCAACGGCCACAAAAAAACAGTTGGATCATCAATCGCAATCAGATTAACGAGGTTCACCGATCTTCCTTGTTTAAATGATTTGCACATTTTGAAAATTTTATTTAATGACAACCGTTCGATTAAAAGAAAATGAACCCTTTGACGTTGCACTGCGTAGGTTCAAGCGTACCATTGAAAAATTGGGCTTATTGACAGAGTTGAGAGCTCGCGAGTTTTACGAAAAACCAACTGCTGAGCGCAAGCGTAAAAAAGCGGCAGCTGTCAAGCGTCATTACAAGCGTGTTCGCAGCATGCAGTTACCCAAAAAGATGTATTAACTCACCCGCTGCTTGGAGTGACTACAAGCTCGCACGGGGCAACCCGAGCGAGCTTTTGTTTTTACAGACCGCTTCAAAGCTTTGCCTGCACACCACCTTAATTTTGGAATTTTTATGAGTCTTAAAGATCAAATCACTGAAGATATGAAAACCGCGATGAGGGCCAAAGATAGTCAAAAATTAGGCACGATTCGTTTGCTGCAGGCCGCCATTAAACAGCGAGAGGTTGACGAACGCATTACATTGGACGACGCATCTGTCATATCAATAGTTGATAAATTAATCAAGCAACGTAAAGACTCCATCGCCGCTTACACAAGCGCAGCCCGTCAAGACTTAGCCGATGTGGAAAGTCAAGAGATAGCTGTCTTAAAGGCTTATCTCCCACAAAGAATGAGTGCGGAGGAAATTACCGCAGCTGTGCAAGCCATGGTGCTTGAGCTTGGCGTTACTGGATCAGCGGATATGGGCAAGGTAATGGGTGCAGCCAAAGCTAAATTTACTGGTAAAGCTGATATGGCATTGGTGAGCTCTGCTGTAAAGGCAGCCCTTAGCTCCTAAGCCGCAGAGCCCCTGGGTTAAGAAATATTTTTCCTCTTAGGCCCAAGCTTAAAGACGCCAAAATTTTTGGGTAACTCTGAGGTTAATAATTCTCAAAAGTAAATCGTAATCACATCTGATTGCTTAGGCCTTGGCTTGACTCTTTGATTAATAATCAATTAATCTCTTAGGGTCTGCCAACGAATAGCTCTATTGGGAAGGTGGGGGTTCTTGCTTGGAGGTGCGTAGTGGTGCGTGGTTTTGCGTAGATGTGCGTGGTTTTGCGTGAAGTGCAAAAAATACGCAAAACATCCGGCTTACCCTAAATATAAACAAATTATTTTCTGACACATCACTACAAATATCAAAAGAAGTAGACATTTAGTGTCCCTCTTAAGCTAAGGTATCTCCTTCTATGCTACCTTCTCTATGAGGTCAATGTTTCACCAAATATACCCCCCCTAGTAGCTACTTATTAAGTTGCTTTAATCAACACAGAGAAATATATGCACGCCCTTGTTATTGGCGCAGGTTTTGGAGGTATCGCGAGTGCGCTTCGCTTAAGGGCGAAAGGATACGACGTAACCCTGGTAGATAGAGGCAACAGACTTGGAGGTAGGGCTCAAACCTTTGATCGCAATGGTTTTCGTCACGATGCGGGCCCCACAGTGATCACTGCGCCATTTCTTTTTGAAGAGCTTTTTGCGTTATTTGGTGAAAATTTCTCGGATCACGTCAAGCTTGTGCCCTTAACGCCGTGGTACCGATTCCATTTTGCAGACGGCGACCACTTTGATTACGGTGGAACTTTAGAGGAGACACTGAGCGAAATCAAACGAATCGACACAAAAGATTGCACGGGTTATTTGAAGTTATTAGATCACTCAAAAAAAATATTTGACATCGCCTTCACGGGTCTCTCAGCCCAATCTTTCCACAGTTTTTGGGAAATGGTTAGGCATATTCCAAGACTTGTGCGCTTAAAAAGCTATCAAACTGTTTGGCAACTGGTTTGCATTTACCTCAATCATCCCAAACTTAGACAAGCCTTCTCTATCCAGCCCCTCCTCGTAGGCGGAAACCCCTTTGACACCACTAGCATTTACGCACTCATTCATTATTTAGAGCGAGCCCACGGGGTTCATTTTGCGATGGGCGGTACGGGCTCCATCATCAAGGCATTTGAGTCGCTCATGATGAGACAAGGCATTCACGTCGAGTTGGGTAAAACTGTTAAATCATTTATAACCACCTCAGACACCGTCACTGGGGCTGTGTTGGAGGACGGACGAGAGATAAACGCTGATTTAGTCGTCTCCAATACAGACCCCGTCCATTTATACCGCCATATGATCGAGCCCCAAAAGCTCTCTTTCATGTCCAGGTTCAAATCAAATAAGCCCAAATTTTCCATGGGACTTTTCGTCCTTTACTTTGGAACCACCAAGAAATACCCGGACGTGGCCCACCACACCATATGGCTTGGCAAAAGGTACCAAGAGCTTCTTAAAGATATTTTTGATCGAAAAATCTTATCCGAAGATTTCTCCCTATATCTGCACCGACCCACCGCTACCGACCCCAGCTTTGCTCCTATTGGATGCGATAGCTTTTACGTCCTGTGCCCGGTCCCAAATTTATTAGGCCGCCAAGATTGGTCCAATGAAGGGCCTAAATTAACCCAGCGAATCATAGATGCACTTGACCGCACGATCCTCCCCAACTTAAAGCAAACCATCACTGAGGATTTTTATATGACACCTCAAGATTTTGAGTCAAATTATTTAAGTGAACATGGTGCCGGTTTCTCTGTTGCACCACTGTTTACTCAATCCGCTTGGTTTCGTTTTCACAACCGCTCAGAGAGTCTTAAGAATCTGTATTTAGTGGGCGCTGGAACTCACCCAGGGGCTGGCTTACCCGGGGTTATTTCCTCCGCTAAAGTAATTGACTCCCTCATTCCTAATGCAGCTTAGCGTGCAAACCAACGCCAATTATCTATCCGCAGAAAAAGTACTTGTTAGTAAGGGGAAAAGTTTCTATTGGGCTAGGTGGCTACTTTCAAAAAAATACTCCTCCCGTGCCACACGCCTTTACCGTTTGTGTCGCTATATTGATGATTTAGGAGACGAGGAGCAATCAGTAGAGGTTTCTAGGGCAAGCTTAGAGGAGGTCAAAAGATCCATAACTTGTGGATTTTCTAATAACGCAATCTTAGCGGATGGGATCATTTTGATCAACGAATGTAGTATTGAAAAATCAATCATCGTTGATTTGATCTCTGGAGTGCAATCTGATACGTCTATCGTGAGAATAAATAGCGAAGATAAGCTAATAAGGTATTGTTACCAAGTCGCAGGAACAGTTGGTCTCATGATGAGCAAGGCTTTAGACACACACGATAAGCAGGCCTACCCCTTTGCAATAGATCTTGGTATTGCCATGCAACTTACCAATATTTGTCGGGACGTGAAAGCAGATGCTTTGATGAATCGACGCTACATACCCTCAATCTTAGGCCATGATTTAGAGCCTATTGCGTTAATTAAACCGCTGGCAAAAGATGTATATTTAATTAAAAAAATGCTTAAAAATCTTTTTGATTCTTCAGAGCTTTACTACAAAAGCGGTGAGACAGGACTCTCCTACCTTCCCCTGCAGGCTAGGTTGTCCATACTAGTTGCAGCAAGGATTTACCGAGAAATCGGTAGAAAGCTTAAAAAACGAGACTACGAATATTGGCACGAAAGAATATTTGTCTCACGGCTTACTAAGCTCTTTATTACCTTAGGCTGTTTGGTTTCTGTTATGTACACCATACACTTTTGGCGGCGCCCCAAGGGACATATTAGATCCCTGCACGCTGCGTTAATCAATCAAAGCTCCGAGCCTTTAGCATCTGCTCACGTTTATGCCAACTGATTGGGACCTAGTCATCATTGGGGCGGGTTGCTCGGGTTTGAGTTTAGCGGTGCAGTTGACTAAAACCCAGGGAGCGACGCCTAAGACGTTATTGATTGAGCAAAGAAAGACATTCGAGAACGATCGAACTTGGTGTTTTTGGGGAACTGATGACGCCCCCTACGCAGATTTAATCCATAAAGAGTGGGACCGGGTCAGGCTCTGCTCGCAGGGGTTTTCCGTTAACTTAGATTGCCAAAAGACCCCTTATAAATGCTTAGCATCTGCTATTTTTTATGACCATGCACTTGCGTCAATTAAGGAGCAAAAGTCCATTGAAATTAGGATGGATTCAGCCTTGCTCGAGGAGCCTGTATTTAAAGAAGACTTTTGGTATCTTAAGACTTCACTTGGAGAATTACGTTGTAAATCTATAGTTGACACTAGGCCTTTATTAAGCGCAGTTCTTAGTCAAACACAGTTGTGGCAGTGTTTCTTAGGTTTTGAAGTAGAGTGTGAGGAGTCCATCTTTGATCCGAAGTGCGCGCTTGTGATGGATTTTTTAGACCCCAATACGGAGCTAATTGGATTCAATTATGTTTTACCTATGTCTGAGAAAAGGGCTCTCATTGAGTACACCGTGTTCTCTGTGAAGCCCATTAACCGTTTAGAGCTTACTCATAGCGCAAACAATGCAGCGCTTAAATATACAAAGGGGGCGGTATTTGAAATTTTAAGAACTGAATACGGCTTGATACCGATGGGGATTGGAAATTCCTCAAAAGCAAATAAGCTTGACACGCACCACATGTCATATGTGCATGTCGGACTGACTGGAGGTGCTGCGAGAAGCTCGACAGGCTACACATTTCAAAGGATTCAGACTTGGGCTGCTCGGTGCGCTCATTCAATCAAATTAAAGGGGATACCCACTTCAAATCCAAAAGATAATTTTGTACTCAGAATAATGGATCAAATTTTTCTGAGTGCGCTCAGCACCTATCCCCTCATGGGGCCGACTCTTTTTATGAAGTTATTCTCCAAAGTTCCCACACAAAAACTCATTCGGTTTTTGACTGAGAAAGGCACTTTGATGGACTACTTATCCGTTGTGAGAGCACTGCCTGCGTTGCTTTTTTTAAAGGTCAGTTTCAAATTAATTTTTCGATGAATAAAACGCAAATTCATGGATTAATTTTTAGCTCACTATCGCTATCTCTCGCTCTGGGCTATTTACTGGGCTATTTACTGGGCGTTGATTTGACTCTTGAAAATTCGCTCTATTTTTTAGTCGCATTGATATTTTTTTTAGGCATTCCTCACGGCGCCTTGGATCCCGTCTTTGCTAAAAAAATGTTCAATATTGAGAGTTGGAAATCTTGGGCTACATTTGCGGCAAGTTACTTGGTTGTTTCTTTATCCATTATTTCACTCTGGTGGATTCAACCTCTTTTATTCATGACTTTATTTTTAGCCATGTCCACTCATCATTTTTCAAGAGACTTACCAGCGTCAACACATTGGATTGCTCGAACACTGTATGGGGGGTCCGTTATCGTTTTATCGACTGTATTTCACAAAACTGAGGTACTCGATATTTTCTGTTTAATTACGGGACCCCAAATTGGGCTGAAAACCGTCAACGCGCTGCACCTAATTTCAACTCCCTGGTTACTCGCTTTAGCTGCGACTCTTATTTGTGAGTTAGCCCGCGATTGGATGGTTGGATTGGAGATTATTTCAGTTGCTGTATTGGCCCTTTTCACGCCTCCTTTAGTTGCGTTCACCGTGTATTTTTGCTTAATGCACAGCTTAAGACACGTCATGAGGAGTCAAACATTTGCCAACCTGAGCTACTGTCAGTTATCCCTATATGCTTTTGCGCCCATGTTAGGGACATTTATTTTGGCCGCTCTAGCTTGGAATGTGCTGACCAGTGACCAAGACCAGGATCAGGCTCGAGTTTTACGTTTTTTATTTGTAGGGCTAGCCAGTCTAACAGCGCCTCATATGCTGCTGATTGACAGGGTCAAATACACAGAGTAGGTTCTATTTATTTTTTGGGTTAGCTAATTACTCAAAGATCAGGACGAGCCTGCGATTTTCATTTTATTTATCAACACTGAGCCAACTGTTTTAGCGCCGTAGTTATAAGCATCTGCCCCGACAGCTTGAATGCCTTTGTACATATCCATTAAGTTGCCTGCGATTGTAATTTCTTGAACTGGAAATGCAATTTCCCCACGCTCAACCCAAAATCCGCTTGCACCTCTTGAGTAGTCACCTGTGACAGAATTTACCCCTTGACCCATCAATTCGATCACAAAAAGGCCGGTCCCCAACTTTCGAAGCATCTCTTGCAAGTCATCCCCAGGTAAGGTTTGGGTCGAGGTTAAGCTCAAGTTATGTGAACCACCCGCATTACCCGTGGTCTTCATACCTAATTTTCGCGCAGAGTAAGTGCTCAAAAAATAGCCCTGAATTTTTCCGTCCTCAACCACCTGCCGTGAACGGGTGATCACGCCCTCATCATCAAAAGGAGCGCTTCCTTTGCCCCCCTTGATAAACGGATCTTCAAACATATTGATATGCTTGGGAAGCACTTGTTTGCCCATAGAGTCCATTAAAAAGCTACTCTTTCTGTACAGCGCCCCCCCACTAATGGCTTGCACCAGGTGTCCCATCAAACCAGCTGCAAGGGGTGCTTCAAAGAGCACGGGGCACGTAGTTGTGGAGATTTTTCTTGCATTTAAACGGCTGAGTGCTCTTTCTGCTGCGTACCTACCCACCCGCTCAGGAGAGGCTAAGTCACTGGAATTCCTCATTGAGCTGTACCAAGAGTCTCTTTGCATATCATCGCCCTCGCCTGCAATAGGAGCGACCGATAAACTGTGGCGGGAGCTTGCAAAGCCGCCTCTAAATCCATTGGTGTGGGCGCTAAAGAAATGACTTTGTTGAGCCGAGACCGCAGCTCCCTCGCTGTTGGTGATTTGAGGGTCAGTTTGAAAAGCAGCCGCCTCGCACTTGAGTGCCAACTCAGTTGCCCCCTCGCTGTCTATGTCCCAGGGATGAAACAAATCCAAATCACGGTGCACGCTAGAGATATCGTCTTTATCCGGCAATCCAGCAAATGAGTCCTCGGCTGTGAACTTTGCGATGTCAAATGCTGCTTGTACGGTTCGTTCAATCGCTGATTTTGAAAAATCCGATGTACTTGCATTTCCTCTGCGCTTGCCCACGTAAACTGTGATGCCAAGGGACTTATCTCGGTTGCGCTCCACGTTCTCGAGCTCCCCCTTGCGCACCGATACGCTTAGTCCGCACCCCTCGGATGCCTCCGCGGCGGCGTCGCTGGCCCCAAGCTTTGCGGCGTGTTTCAAAGCCGCATCAACCATCTCCTCGAACTGATTACGGCTGTAGCTAAACCCCCTCAGTTGATCGCCTGATGATGGAGTAGATTGAATGGTGGGATGATTCATAATAGTTTTACGTAGACTTTAAAATACTGAAATACGGCAAAAGAAATTGAACTGTAAGCTCCAATAGATCATTGTCGCTGACAACGCATATATCATACTAGCCTGAGCACAAACCTTACAAAAAGACTGATATAGATGGCTAAGAAATTAAAAAAAGGTTATTTTGTCAAAGGCCAGTTCGTTGCCGAGGGCAGCGAGCTTGACTTAGATCTAAAAAGAGAATTAAAAGGCACTGATGCTTTAAGCAAAACAGACCGCAAACGCGAGAGCTCTGAGCTTCAAACGCTGGGTGAGTCGTTGCTAGACCTGAGACAAGATTTAGTTGAGCGACTCAGCGCTTCGGGCTCTTTGCCGGACATTTTAGTAGACGCGGTTGAGCAGGCTAAAAAAATCTCAGACTTTGAGGGCAAGCGCCGCCAATTACAGTACGTGGGCAAGCTCATGAGGAAACTAAGTGAGGAGGATGTGCAGGCCCTCAGAGAGTGCTTAAATGAGCAACAGTCGGGCAGTGTGCGCGAGACACAGCAACTCCACTTGGTTGAAGCCTGGAGAGGACGTCTTTTACAAGACGATAACGCGCTAGAGGAGCTGATACTGCAAATACCCAACCTTGATTTACAACAACTTAGGGCTCTGATTCGACAAGCAAGACGGGACAATAAAGTCCAACCCAGCGACATCTCAAAAGGTCTCGTCCCAAGACACAGCAAAGCTTACCGTGAGTTGTTCCAGTTTTTAAAAGAGGTGTTGGATCAAAGCGCAAGCGGCGAAGATGAAATGACGGACCAAACCAGGTAAGAAACAAAATGACGCAACTAGAGACAGTAAAAATAGGTCTTGTATCGATTAGCGACCGAGCAAGCGCAGGCATTTACGAGGACAAAGGTATCCCTGCTTTAAGGGACTGG
>Ga0164297_10001620_pt1 | contig 23505 bp, 30 predicted proteins | sample GEODES058metaG_FD_113539 | JGI IMG/M metagenome (GOLD analysis project Ga0164297, IMG submission 113539) | Dystrophic lake water microbial communities from Trout Bog Lake, Wisconsin, USA - GEODES058 metaG | ecosystem: Environmental > Aquatic > Freshwater > Lake | place: USA: Trout Bog Lake... | reverse complement strand
CCACGCAACACTTAAACTTATTCCGGGTGTTGATGTAATTAAGACGCCGACCCTGAATGAGGCGGCTCTTTCTTCAACCAACCTTGTCCGGTTTATGCCGGATCGAAACAACCTTGGCCTTGTTCAGAAACTGGGCGGTTGGGTCACGTATTTTAACACCGCCTATACTTCAACAATTCGGGCATTAAAAGGATGGGCGGACCTTAATGCGGTCAATCATTTGGCTGTGGGGGCGCAATCATCCCTTAACGTTTTGACGGGCAACAATAACGTTAATATTACTCCGCAGACATCCGTTACCAATACTTCCCCCAATTTTTCGACGGTTTCGGGATCGACAACTGTTACGGTTATTGATTCCAACATTACAGCATCAATTTTGGATTATGTGAACTACGTTACTCCGGTGGCGGTAGGCGGCGTTGTCCTTACGGGGTCTTATCTGCTTCAAACCGCGTCTGGTACGCAATACACAATTACCGCAGCATCTCCTGCCACATCCACGGTAACCAGTGGGGGCGCATCTTATACGTTTTCAACGGTAAGCGGTTCATCCATTGTAACTGCCGTATTAGCCAATCACGGGTATTCCGTAGGTTCGCAGTTTTATGTTGGTATTTCTACCACCGTAGGCGGGCTGGTACTTTTTGGTCTGTATGTTGTTGCATCAGTAGTAGACCCGAACACATTTACCTTTTCCGCCGCCAATAGTGCCACATCCACTGCTGGCCCAACATCTATTAATAGCGGCAATATCAATTCCAACTTTTACATTGCAATCGGCCCGCAACCCACGGGAACAGGTTTCGGTGTAGGCGGATATGGTACGGGCGGCTTTGGTCTTGGAACTACACAACCATCCGTACCCGGTACGGTTATTACGGCTACCGACTGGACATTGGATAATTTTGGTCAAAATCTTATCGCTTGCCCAACTGGCGGAGCAATTTATTTTTGGTCACCATCTGGGGCGCTTCAAAATGCACAAATCGTTGGCGGCCAAGCCCCTTTGGTCAACGACGGAATATTCGTAGCCATGCCACAGCGTCAGGTTGTCGCTTGGGGTTCGTCGTTTACCTTGCAACCTGATCCATTATTGATCCGCTGGTCTGATGTGGGTGATAGTTCCACATGGATAGGAACCGCCACCAATCAGGCGGGTTCTTACCGTATTCCGCAGGGTTCCAAAATTGTTACGTGCTTGCAGGGTCCGCAACAGGGCTTAATCTGGACTGACTTAGACCTTTGGTCCATGCAGTATATCGGTGCGCCATTGGTATACGGATTCAACAAAATCGGCTCCAACTGTGGCGCGATTAGCCGTAAATGCGTCGGCCAATTGGGAAATGTCATCTATTGGATGTCCCAAAAACAGTTCTTTGTTAATGCTGGCGACGGTCCAAAACCTCTTCCATGCCCTGTTTGGGACGTTATTTTCCAAAATTTAAAATCAGGTAATGATGGCAATGGCATCCCTTATACACAGCATATCCGTTGCGCCCCTAATTCACAGTTTAACGAAATCATGTGGTTCTACCCCTCCGCAAACGGAAACGGAGAAAATGATTCCTACGTTAAATACAATACGGTTCTCAACCAATGGGACTTTGGGTCTTTGGGTCGTTCTGCTTGGATTGATCAATCTGTGCTTGGCCCTCCCATTGGTGCTGGCACTGATAATTACCTCTATCAGCACGAAATAGGAAACGATGCGGCTGTCGGCAATACTACGACCGCTATGGCTTCCTCCATGCAAACGGGCTTCTTCAGCATTGCTGAAGGTGACCAAATCATGTTTGTGGACCAAATTTGGCCCGACATGAAATGGGGTACGTATTCCGGCAACCAAAACGCCACCGTGTACGTAACTTTGTACTGGACCAACTATCCGGGCGATGCGACGGTTACGACTGGATCATACTCAGGGTTCCCAAGCAATTCTGTATTTTCCGCCACGTTCCCAATGACACAGGCAACGGAATATATTTCCTGCCGCATCAGGGCGCGTTTGATTGCGGTTAATATTTCATCACAGGACGTAGGCACATTCTGGCGGCTTGGCGGCATACGCTACCGGGCAAGTGCGGATGGGAAATACTAATGACGAATAAATACTCCATATGCTTTGTTCGCAGCTTCTTTGTAAGCCTCATGCGCTTTTTCTGCGGATTCAAAAAGGCCCAAATAAATGCTTTTTCCGCCAATAGAAATGTGAGATTGCCATTTCTTCCCTTCCGCATGCCAAGAAACGCCTTTAAGTCCAGATTTGTTGAATTTATTATCGCCGCGATTCATACAATTTTGTTGATGCGTAACTTCGCGCAGATTTGCAATTCGGTTATCCGATCTAATGCCGTTTATATGATCAATATTCAACAAAGGCCAAGCGCCATAATGCATTGCCCATGCCATTCTATGGGCTGGCATTATAATTTTATTTACACTTATTTTAATGTACCCAAGACAAAAAGTTCCAGCAATTTGTCCCTCCTTAGTCCACTGAGTTGTATTTTTCCAAACAAAATCTCCCGTAAACGGGTTATAAAGCAATTTATCGTGAAGAATTTCTATTGGAATTTCTCTCATAGCAACGGCATACTTTATTTTTTGAACGGAGTCAAATATGGCGTCGCTTGATGATTTGCTTTCCGCCCAGAAAAACGGCGTTGTCGCACTTAACTCCATAGCAAACTACGACGGTTTGCGCACGGGATATTATGGTTCCAAAAATACCAAAGAAATAGCAGCCGCTACTACTCAGGTGATAAAGTCTTCATCCGGCTGGTTGGCGACAATCTCTGTCATAGCCGCTGGTTCAACGACTGGATACATTTATGATACCAATAATTCCGGTTCACTGACGGGTAACAGGATTTACGCTATCCCGTCTTCTTTGGGGATTGGTATCTACCAAATACAAATACCGTTCGCGACGGGGCTTACAATTGTGACGGGTACAGGGTCCATTGTTTCACTGACATATACGTAATGGGACTATTAAAAAACAGAAATTCAGTGTAATTCTATCAAATTACGGGAATAGGGCGATCCAATGCAAGACCACATTTCAAATGCAGACAAGATTGCAAGGGAAAAAGCCACTCCTTGCCATGTTGGACCTATTACAATGGCTGTTGGCGGTCGCACTGACCACATTCCTATGAATGTTCTGGAAGGCTCTTACGTACTTCCCGCTGACATTGTTTCCGGTTTGGGAGAAGGAAACACACTGGCAGGGTCAAAAATGATCAGCCAAATGTTTAATACCGGGCCTTTTGGCGTCAGTGAAAGAGCGCCACAATTTGCATCGTTGCCAAGACCCGCAATGCCATCGGACATGCAAAGCCTTAGTTCAACATTAAAATTAAATTCCCTTGGTTCACCCCAATCGACTCCCCATGCTGCGGATGGCGGCGCAATTATGTCTGGCAAATACCGCCCGGTTCCAATTGTAGCGGCTGGCGGGGAATATGTTATTCATCCGGATGTTGTCCGGAAATTGGGCAATGGAGACATGGAAAAAGGTCACAACTATCTTGACCATTTTGTCAAATATGTCCGGCAACATCTTATCAAAACCCTTAGCAAGCTACCCGGCCCACGGAGAGATTAATGGATTACCGCGTTCGCATTGCTGCCCCTGAAGATGAGGCCGACGTTCATGCATTTCTTAAAATGATGCATGAGGAAAACGGCATTTTTGAATGGGACGATGAAAAAACGCGGGAATTTATTGCAAGAGCCACCAGCCGCCGCTATGGCGTTATTGGTGTAATTGAAGGTGAAACTGGTTTGGAGGGCATGATTTGTCTTGTTCCCGACCAATTATGGTATTCTTCCGACTGGTTTCTGAATGAAGTATTCAACTTTGTTCACCCTGATTTCAGGCGGTCGACACGGGCAAAAGACCTAATTGCTTTTGCCAAAAACATTTCTGACGAAATGCAACTTCCGTTAATTTTGGGCGTGGTGTCCAATTATCGGACAGAAGCGAAGGTAAAACTTTATGAACGGCAGTTCCCGAAAGCGGGGGCGTTCTTCATGTACAACAATTCGATGACGAGGGTTCCAAATCATGGGTAATTTCTTAAACAGCCTGTTTGGCTCTTCCCAATCGTCGACGTATCAACCACCCGCAATTTTGCAAAATACCATCACGGATTTGTTGACCCGTGCGGGTACGCAATCGCAACAGCCATATCCGCAATATACGCCGGATACAGCGGCGCAATATTCACAATATAACCCCGGATTAGTCGCGCCCTTTACCCCTAATCAGGCTCAGGCGGGGCAGTCTATTGCGGGCTTGCAAGGTTATACGCAACCTAATTTCCAAGCGGCTACGGGCCTTGCGGCTGCTGCTACTAACCCTTTGCAAATGCAGCAATTTTCACAAAATTCAATCAACCAATACATGAACCCATATTTAAATAATGTGGTAGGTTCTGCGGTTGCGAATATCAATCAGACGAATGCCCAACAACAACAACAAGCGTTGGGCAGTGCGATTGGTCAAGGTGCGTATGGCGGTGACCGGGCTGGTATTGCTCAGGCTGAATTGGCTCGTCAACAAAACCTAGCCAATAACGCAACTATTTCTAATCTTCTTGGGCAAGGTTATAACCAAGCCCAGCAAATGTTCACGCAACAACAGGGCGTTGACCTTGCTACGCAATTGCAGAATCGCAACCTTATGTCTCAGGGTGCGCTTAACCTTGCCAACCTTGGGACACAAGGCCAGCAAGCTGCATTGCAACAGGCTCAGGCCCAATACGGCTATGGTTCGGCAGAACAACAACAGCAACAAGCTGGCTTGTCTACCGCCTATCAACAATATCTTAATCAGCAAATGTACCCTTACCAACAGCTTGGTTGGTATGCCCAGTTGGCTTCTGGAACGGCTCCGTCTCTTGGTGGCACGTCTACGATGTATAGCCCAACTATTTCAAATGCTGGCTTGCTTTCTGGCGGTCTTGGCACATTGGGCGCATTGGCTAATCCGGGTTCAACATCAAACAACCCATTTGCTACGGCATTATCGGGCCTTGGAAACTTTGTTTCCGGAGCAGGTTCTGCTGCTTCCAGTTTGTTCCCAGCGTTTAAAGACGGTGGACGCGCCGAATATGCTGATGCGGGTTCAGTTCCCGTCAGCCCTGTCACCCAAGCATATAATGATTATAATGATGCTGTGAACGCTGGCGCTCCATACGACGTTCTGCAACAACTATATCAGAAATATCAAAAATCTTTCCAAGGAGCAACGCCTCCTTGGCAGCCAACAACGCCAACTGCTGTAACTGCCCCAACTGCAACCACACCTCCCGCGCCGGGAGTTGCTGCTGCGGTAACTGGTGGGCATGGTGGTCAAGATCAAGGAGGAGTAACTGCCCGTAACGCTCAGTACTCTCCTGATTATACAAGCAGCAACGGCCCGGTAGGTGGCGGCGGCTATGGCCCTTATGATGCTGGCGGTGGCTCCGGAACTGCGTTTAATCCCGGCGGTCCATTGGGTGGATTAATAAGTGGAATTGCCGCTAAGTTGGAGGGGACAACAAACGTAAACAAAACGCCTTATGACCCGAATTATACGGGCGTTGTGTCTTCGATGGGTGAACCCCCAACCTATAGTGGGCTTGTTGATGGCTTAACGGCCAACACCCAAGACCAACGGCAAATTAATCAAATCACTGACCCGCTTGCTGGCGGCGCTGATCTTGCTGCCAGAAAAGATTATAATACGGATGCATCATCCGGCTTATTGGCAGCTATTGCCGCTCAAGAGTCTGGCGGGATCAAAAATCCTAATACGGCAGTTGGGGATGGCGGGGCAGCTTTGGGTCAATTCCAAATGCATAATCCAGCCGCACGTCAAGCTGCTACGGAACTTGGGTTAAATTATGATTCAAGTATGCGGGCTGATCCAAATGTTGCTCCTGCATTAGCACAACAATATTTATCAGATATGTTTAACTACACCGGAACAATTCCCGGTGCTATCGCGGCTTATAATATGGGGCCGGGTGCTTACAAGGCCGCTGTACAAGCTGGTCAAGACCCGACCCAAGGGGCATATACCCAAGGTGTATTAGGTACTGGTTTGGTTGATGTTAACAGAGGCATTATGCCTCCGGGTCCAGCACCTTTACCACCTGAACGTCCAGCAAGCATGGATGTTCAACAATCAAGCCCAGAAAGTCTTCCTTCTCAGGCTCCGGGGGCTGTTGAAGCTGGTCGCGGAGACAATTCGCAAAGCCGTGACACGTCTGGTGACCGCGCAAATATTTATAGCGCACCAATTGGTCCCGGACTTATATCACAAGGCGAAACGTTAAATGCTGCATCCCGCGACACTGAAGGCGGCGAAGGTGGTGAAGGCGGCGGTGGCAACAATGCCCGTGGCGGGTTAATTCGCGCCCACCATTATGCCACTGGCGGGTTTACACCTATTGCCATGCAATATGGCATGCCTTCTGAAAAAGATATTCAAACAAGAGCGCAAGACTTTGCAGGTGCTGGCGTTGGTTCTCTTAGCCCGCAGCTTCAGGCTTTGGCGGCGAAAGGCGTCCTTGGTTCTGCCAAAGGTGGCCGTATCCATGCGGCTGATGGGGCAGCAATTAGCCCAAATCTTTCGGGATTTGGCGGTGGAAGCACTACACCCGGAGCAGATGAGAATTACAATCTGGCTGGTGTAGATGATTCATCGGATGATTCTTATGCTTCTTGGGTAGCCAAAAAACTTGGTATTGGCCCTTGGAAAGGTGGGTTCTCTGTTCCTCAGATTAGCCCATCAGGTCTTCCTGCGTCTTACGAAGAACGCACTAAGGATCAAAATGTTTCAAAATCTGATCCTTCCAAAGCTGATGATTTTTCCGGGACGGTCCCACCTCGTTCCGACAGTCGTGGCGCAGTATTACCAATGACGCCTGAACAAATTGCCAAAATGGATAATCCGGGCGGTAACCCAATTATGAATCCAAATGAGGCATATTATTCACGTCGTAGCCCATTGACAGGCAAATTGTTGGCTCCTGTAGTTTCAAACTTGTCAAGAGTTGCGAATCCAAATGAGGCTTATGAATCTGAAAAAGATCAGAAACAGCAGCCTATTATTCCAGAAACAACCCAATCGGCAAAAACAGCACCGATTCAACCAAAAATTACGGATAGTTCAAATATTTTGGGGCTTCCCGCTGATACCGAAAATGCAACCGATAACTCACCTGTAAAAGAAGCAGATATGCCAGCAGTAAATGCTGCACCTGCTCAGTCAGCTTCGTTGCCTCCATATATCGCCCCGCCGCCACGCGATATTAACCAAATGAATACGCTTAACTTCTTTGCTCGTTTGATGGCTCCGGGTGCATTTACCTCCAACTTGGCAAATGCTGCTGATGCATATGCTAAGGGCATGGTCACGCAAAACGAACAAGAACGCGCTACAATGAAGGCACAGGCTGAAGCTGAACAGCAACGGGCGGCTGCATTCTCTGCACGTCAGACTGGTATGGCTACCGGAACGCGTCAAACTGACCTTGGTAATATTGTTTCGACAATAGATGAAAACGGACAAATTACGCAAAGAATGCTTCCGTTTTTAACAGAACCGGGCCAAACGTATTCAACGGCTAATGGCGGCAAATTTACCGTTCTTGGTAATGCAACTGGCCCATTAGGAGTGCCAACAACAACGGCTCCAATTCCTACTGGTAAACCCGGCTTTGAATCTTCGGATATGTCTGATGAATCCAACTATATTCAAAAGGTTGCCAGAGAAGATTTAATGAAAAATGGTCCTTATCCAACGCTTTCTGCTAATGCGAAAGAAGCATTTGAATCTCAGATTAAAGCGCAACGCCAAAAGGCCGCAGCGGCTCAGGATGCAAAATCTGACCTTTCCACGTTGTTCAGAGCAGCAGCCGACATGGGCGATTTGAAAGAAGGCGATTTCTCTGGTGGCGGTCCGTTGGCTCAGGAACGTCAACGTCTGGCAAATGCCGTGATGTCCACACTAAGCTATGCTGAGTTGAAAGATGATTTAAAGATAGACCCAACTCTTGCCATTACTGATCGGGATATTACAAGCGACCAATTAATGAGAAAGGTCGCTCGTTTGGCTGCGGTAGCAAAAAGCCACGGGAATGAAGCGGCTTCATCTTTGTTGGAAACGGCTAATGCTTTCCCTGCATCTGAACAGACGCCAACGGCCCGTGCTACTATCCTTGCCTCTTTGGCAGCGGGTGGACAACGTGAATTGGATCGTTTGAAGACAATGACGGAGTATGGTCAAGCTTCACGCGGCTATGGCATGAATATGCAGGATACAATCAATAAATTGCATCCGACTGCAAAATATAATGCTGAAAAACAAGCTATGGTTGATTTGATGGGTAATACGCAAGAGACGGATCCAATTGATCCGGATAATCCAGACGGTCCTAAGCGTCGTGAAAATGCCATCACTCGTTTGATAGATTTGTCTCATACTGATAAAAAGGATGAGGCTGTCAAACAAATCAATGATTATGTTTGGAAAAAATATCACGTTAAGAATTTTGCGCGTAATTTTGTGGAGTAACCAAAATGGCAGAATCTCTGTTTGGCGATTTGTTGCCACCAACAGATAAGACCGCTGCCGCGCAACCAGAGGCGGCTCCTTCATCAGGTGCAAAACCATCTGATGAATCGCTCTTTGGCGACTTATTAAGTAATCAACCCAAAAAACCCGTAGCAAAGGCAGCCGCTGAACCTCCGGTCAGTACGGCGGAGGATGTTGCCCGTTCCGCTGGTGCTGGCTTGGAACGTGGTACAGCGGCCCTTGCTGGCCTTCCCGGCGACATTGGCGCTGCGGCTCGTTGGAGCGGGGAAGAATTAGGTTACTATGGCAGAAAAGCTGGAGAAAACCTTGGCTTAACTGATCCGGGTGCAGCAGATACGTATTGGAAAAAGGTAGAAGCTGACCGCGCTTCTCCTGATCGTGACTATGTGGGCTATGTCCCGACAAGTGCCGCCACTACAAAAATGGCAGAGGAAAACCTTCCCGGCGCTGGTTACCAAGCAAAAACAACAACAGGTAAGTACGTCCAGTCGGCTGCGGAGGTTGCCCCTGCGGCGTTAACGGCTCTTGTCCCCGGATTGGAAGAACCTTTCGTTGCCGCTCTTGGCCGTGCGGGTATCGCTGGCGTCGGGTCCGAAGCCGCAGGTGAAGCTACCGCAGGAAGCAAGTATGAGCCATATGCACGTATGGCGGGGGCGCTTATCGCGCCTATGGCGGCAGAAAGATACGCTGCTCCGGGGTTAGGTTCTGCTTTATCTAAGGCGGGCCTATCGGATGAAAACATCCGTGACATGTATCTTGTTCCGCCATCTGACGTTACAACAAGCAAAATTGTGCAAGAGTTCCAACGGTTACAACGTACCGGGGAATATGCTGGCCTATCTTCAAATAAAATGCAGGAAATCAGAGAGGCTGAAATAGCGGCTGGCATTCCTGAAGACCAATCCCGTATTCGCCTTTATATGGCGCTGTCGGATTCTCCGTCTGATGTAATTAAAAAGTTCGTCAACAATACGTCGATGAATCGCGAAGATATCAATGAAGAAATCCGCAGATTGATGAGCGATCACAATCAGATTGCGGATGCCGTTGATCAAACGGCCAGCAGTTTGCTTGGTACGATGCATCAAGATTCTACGTTGACGGCGTTGAACCGTTGGCGGTCTGAGAACGGTATTCAAGATGAATTAACCGAAGTTCCTCCTACGCAAAATATCCCGCAATTTGCACGGGATGTTCGTGAAGGACTGTACGATAAGACGTTTGGTGAAGCATATCGCCAAAATCCTGCGGTAATGAGTAGTGCATTGGCCCGGACGTTGGAAGACCCAATGTCCCAAAGTTTTGCCCAAATGGCTCAGAATGCCGTAAATAGGCGGCGTAACCGGGAAGGTTTGGACCCGGTAAATTTCTTATCCAAGGATGAAGAAACAGGTCTTTGGAAGGTGGGTTCACAGACAGAAGACGGCGTTCTTAACAGCGCACCGTTAGAGTTCTGGGATAAATTGGCGCGTTATGCCGCCAAGCGTCCGGAAGAAAATGGCGTTGAATTGTCGAAAGACATTCAAGACGCGATGGACAAGTACTTCAAAAGCAAAAAGATGGATAATCCTCTTATTGCAGCCCGTGAAGCCTATGGCGATGTCCGTGAAGGCCCAACAGCCTTGGATCGTGGTTCAAGCTTTGTGCAGAACCTTAGCCCTGAAAAAAGGCCAGCAAGACGCGCTCTTGCGTTGAATGAGTTTGACCAAATGGGCGATACAGAAAAGGCTCTGTATCAAGCTGGAGCAATGCAGCAAGCCCATGCCATGATCCGCCAAGGTGATTGGGGTATTAAGCAATGGAATAAACTAATGAGCAATGCGGACAACCGCGCATTGGCTCAGGAAGTATTCAATTGGAAACCCGCTGAGAAATTGGCAGTGGAAGGGCCAGCCCGCAATTTTGAACGGCTCCAAAGTGCTTTGGATGTTGGCAAGGTAATGAAACAAGAAGATGTTTCAAAACTTTTGGCGAACAATAATTCCGTAAAAAGTTATTTGTCCAAACTTGGCTCACCTGCTGGCTTAGGCATTTTGGGTGTAGCACTCAGTGCGGCAGAACGCGCTTGGTTGTTTGGTACGCCTTTTGGCTATGTTACGATGGCGGCTGGCGGCGTTAATTACATTAAACAGTTAATGGCAGACCAACGCGCCCGTAAGTTCGTTAATATGCTTGCTACCCGTGATCCAAAGCAAATCATTGCTCTGACAAAAGAAATTGAATCTTCTCCTGTTGCCAAAACAAGCTGGCAAAAGGTTAAAAACCTTATGAATTTTGGAGAAAAAGCGACGCAGCAATTCTATCGTAGGGCTGCGTCAACCGCTCCGGCGTCTCAGATTGAAGTTAAGCCTTTCAAAAAGAAAAAGGGCCACAACACAGGTGGTCGCGTTGGCTATGGTCCGGGTGGAGAGATACCGCCAGCAGACCCACGCGCTGTTATCAAGCAATTGGTATCACACCGCGATACGTTAACGCCGGGTACGCCTGAGCATACGGACGTGGTCAACAAGATACGCCAGCATAGCCAAGCAATGGCACAGGCACGGCCACAGCCACAGGCTCCCGCAATGCCCGCCATGCGGACTCCTAAGATTGATGAGACCGGGATGTATAGCCCGTCTGTAAAGGCTATTCTGGATACTCATCAGGGCGATCCTACGCAGTTACAGAAACAATATTCTCCTGAGGATGCATTGCAGCGGGCTATCAAGGGCGGTGCAGATCGGTACGAGTTGTTCCATTCCAATTTAATGGAAGACAATGGTACGCCGGGAAAGCATTTACAGGGCGTAAATAACCTTAGCATGAGCCAGTTGGCGGATTTGCTGGAACAGCACTCTCCAAAGCCGCAGCCGCATGTTTATACGGGTAGTAATGCCGTTCATACACACATGACCAGTTATTGGCTCCCGCAAGATAATAAGGATCAATACGAGGTTGCGGTTAAAGCACCCGGTCGCGCTGGTGAGCCGGAAAAGAAAAAAGGCTTTATCCCGCCAATTCATTTGAAACAATCAGACAAAGATGTCGAATTGCTTGATCGGTTTGGCTATAATCATGGCTATGTATGGGACGAAAATGCTTCAACTGTCCCACATCAAAAAATTGAAGACCGTTTAAAAATGGAACAGCAGAATGTCGATGAAAAGGCAAATGCTCCTTATTATTTTTCAAACACGTCACATTACCCACAAGTGCCGGAAAACCGCGTTATGCACACCCGTGGGCAGGTGATTGAAAAAAAATACGTGCCTGAAGATATTAATTCTATCTTGAACGAAGATGAAACCCAGTCGGACTTCAATGCCCGTTACCGGGAAGATCAAACTTACGACAAAAGGCATGGAACGAAAGATCGCCATGTTTATGATCCGGATGAACATCGGAATCTGTATCATGCAGCCATTAAATCTGAAGAAGAATTAAAGAAAATTGACAAGGAATTGGCTGATGCCGAAGCATCCGGCATGCCTATTACCGAAGATTTAAGACAAAAACGCAGGATGCTTAACAATCAAGCCTACAATGATCGTCAAAAATACAGAGGCTATCGTTACGATGTAAAAAAATACCCTGAATTGCCATTTGGCGATGATGAAGACAAATATACCCGCTTGGCGAATAACTTGACGGTTAATCGGGCCATCAATGGCGGCCATGATGCCGTGTCTTGGACGCCTTGGCAGAACCAGATTGTTCGTAATCAACGCGGCATGCCTGTTTCCGGTTTCAACGTAGTTCCTATTAAAAATGAATTTGGTAGGAATTTAATAAGGATTTATGAAAAACCTTGGCCGGGCGCTGAAGACCAAACAAAACTTCATAATGATATTTTTGATGTCAATAACGAGGATTTTGAAAAAAATCTGGCGGCAAACTTTGGAAAGCATGCAGCCAAAGAGATGGTCAAACGTCTGGCCGCTAATCCAGATGGGTTTAACCTTGACTGGAAAGAAGAAGAACCAGTCAAACAAGGCGGTAAAGGCCCAAAAACCGTTTACCATCCTTTGTTCGTTGCAATCGGAGACAATGCAGCAGAACGGGAAAACAACGCCAGCAAGGCTGATAAGACCATTGAATATTACGGGAAAACCAAATCCCGTATCTATCGGTCCATGTTCCATGACCATGACCCGTCAATGGATATAGACAATGAGTTGTTTTATCATCCTGAAACCAGAAGCGGGTTAAAATTCCCGCATCCGGGCTTTAAAATGACGCCAAAATTTGTTGCCAGCGTTAAGGGCAAAGGCTTGCGTCGGTTTAAGCAAGGTGGTGAAGTAGAACGGCCACAACGGGCTACAGGCGGTCGTATTCCTGAGGTTGATAAGCTATTTAAAGCTGCCAAAAAGACGTTAGATGGTGAAACCAAGCCTATGCTGGAGATGCCTGACGATGCTATTGTGCATGCACTTAGGATTGCACAGGGGCGTGTCTAATGGACCCGTTTACGCTTATCGCTGGCGCTACCGCTATATATAACTCCATCAAGTCCGCCGTAGATGCCGGACAGGACATGATGGAGACTGCGGAAAAGGTAAGTAACCTTTTCAGCAAAGTCGGTCAGATTGTCACGATTGCGTCAACGCCTCGTAAAAAAAAATTGTTTCAATCCCAGTCGGAGTTTGAAGCCGAAGCGGTTAAGATTTATGCCGCCAAGGCAAAGGCTTTGGACATGCAGCTTCAGGTCAAGAACTTGTTTATTTCCCAATATGGGAAAGCCGCATGGGAAGGCATACAACGGCAGGTGATTGAAATGCGTAAAGAAGCAGCGCGTCAGGCGGCAGCGGAGTTAGCGGAACGTGAAGAGGCACGTAAGGACGCAATCATGGTTAGTAGTATTGTTGGCTTTCTTGTTCTCTGTATAGCCGCTATTGGCATCTATTTAATGTTAACGGTGAAGTGATGGACGAAAATCATTTTGATTTTGGGAAAATTATCAATATGGCTTTCCCAATTTTGGTGGCGGCCATTGGATGGTTGTTGTCACAAATAACAACACTTAACACTAAGGTACAAGACCTTGAAAGTAAGATGCCTATGCTGATAACGGCGCAAGGTGTTCCTACAGATAGTCCTATTTCGGCTGATGCACGGTATAAATTGCGGGATGAATTAACCAAAGAAATTAACGATATTTCGGTTCGTGTTCGTATTCTGGAAAAAATCACGGAAGGTAAATAATGGACATCCTTAAAACTTTTGGCCCGTTGATCGGGTCTGTTGCTCCTACCATCGCTACCGCTCTGGGCGGACCTATTGCGGGCATGGCGGTTAAAGCTGTATCAAATGCCCTCTTCGGCCATGAGAATGGCACTGAAGACGATATCATGTCGGCTCTTGCCAATCCTACTGGCGACCAGTTGGCGCAGCTTAAAAAGATTGACGCCGATTTTAAAATCCAAATGAAATCTTTGGACATTGATCTGGAAAAGATATCGGAAGAAGACCGTGATTCGGCTCGTCAAATGCAAATTGCAACGCGGGATTGGATTCCCCGTGTATTGGCGGTTGGCGTCACGCTGGGCTTCTTTGGCATCATTGCGTACATTCTTCACTTCGGTCTACCCGCCACGGGTGGTGAGGCTCTCTTGATGCTTATTGGTACTCTTGGAACCGCTTGGACCAGTGTCATGGGATTTTATTTTGGTTCGTCTGCCGGGTCCAAGCAAAAGACGGATGCTTTAACTGCTTCTTTGGGGAAATAAAATGGCTGCTGAGAACTTTGAACAATGCCTTGCTTTGATTCTGAAAGAAGAAGGAGGGTACGTTAACAACCCTCACGATCCCGGCGGTCGTACAAACCACGGCGTTACTCAGGCAGTATGGGAAGTGTTTATCGGTAAAGAAGTTACCGAAGAGGATATGCAGAATCTTACGATTCAAGACGTTGCACCCCTTTACCACTCCCAATATTGGGATAAAATCAGAGGAGACGACCTACCGGATGGCGTAGACTACGCTGTATTCGATATGGCGGTTAATTCCGGTGTTTCCCGTGCAGCGAAAACCTTGCAGCAGGTACTTGGTGTTACTCCCGTCGACGGACAAATCGGCCCCGCCACGATATCTGCTTGTGAAGAGGCAAACATACGTGAAGTTGCTACAAAAGTATGCGAAGCAAGGTTAGCATTCCTTCAAGGACTGCCTACGTGGAGTAATTTTGGAAAAGGTTGGGGCGCACGGGTTTCAAGGGTTGAAACTATTGCGTTTCGTATGGTAGCTTAGGAATCGGCCCACTTGGAGGGCCGTTCCTTCTTGACTTGGGCCAGTCACTCCGTGGGGGCAGTGACTGGCTCTTTTTCTATTGCAATGCTGTATTCGCAACTCATCACAGACGGAAGGTTAATTCCCGTCTTCTTGTACATCCGTTCGCTATTGACCCACCCCAAATCACGTAGACCCGTCAAACAACGCACTGTTGTCCCCCTTGGCGTTCCGGTTAATTTGGCGATCTCATCAATCGTGGCGGTAAAGGTGGACAAGCCATATGCATCTATCAACCGCAGCATAAATACCTGCTCACGCGGTTTAGCATTGACGGTCCAGATCACCTTTTGGATCGGTGTTAATTCCTGTGTCATTGACTGTCCCATAAGATACGTTTGGAATCCTTGGCCTTCCCATTGTTGGGTTGGATTGTGATCTGATTTGGGTATTGGGCCATGTCCAAATCTCCCCGCTGTTGTCCTGAATGCATACCCACATCAGGTGATGCTCCTCCCCGTAATCTATGAGGAAGTGCGCCAAAGCTGGCCCCTTGGGAGTCAGCAATGGCAAGGTTGGGTTCAACTGGATGATCAATTGACTTGATCCTTTCCGGTGGTCAGGAGGTGCTTAATATAGTCTTGGGTGATGCCCTTGACCTTCCTGAACGTGGTATCAAGATCGCTGGTGTCCAGAACTTCACGGTTCATCATGCAGATGATCAGCATGAGAGCGATGCTATGCACGATGATAACATCGGACATATTTTTAAATTCCGGATTTTCCGCAGCCATCTTGGCGGCAGATTCATTGATGTTCATTGACAACTGATCCGCCAGTGGGAAAGCGTGGTCAAAGATGTTGCCCAATGGGCTATCGGTTGGCTCTGGTGGTGGGCCGTCTGTAAGAATAAATGCCATTTTACTTCTCCCTTAAAACTACAGTTCCATCTAATTTGCGTTTGAATTTGGATTTTTTACCAAAAGGTAGCGGCGTCCGAGATACGTTAACTCCAAGGTGACGTGCTTCGCGCCTCTTAGCCTTTGCAATTTTACCCACGTCATCAGTCGTTTTTGTTCGATGGCATTTGATATGCGATGGACGCCAATTGCTCTCGTCATCCGCCCCGCCCATCGCAAAAGGAATAACATGTTCAATTTGCCAAGCTTCTCCAATTCCAATTTTACCACTGCATATGTGGCATTTTCCTTGATGATCTGTAAAAATTTTAAGTCGTTGTTTGGCACTTATAGTTTTCCTTCTTTTTTCCATCGGACGCCTCTTTGAAAATTTTCTTTTTGCGTTACAATTTCCAAATGGTTTGGGTTGCAACAACACCGAACGCGACATTTATGGTCCAAGACTTTATCCTTTGGTATTTCCCCTACATACGTTTGATAACTTAAACGATGTGCATGGAAATTTTTTTTCCCAATTGTTAAAGACCCATATCCATTTTTTTTAATATGACCCAACCATAACCAACATCCAGAATTAGGCTCCGGAATATATCTTGATTGAATTTTATCAATAACCGCCTTATTCCTCCTTTTCATTCTTTGAAAATTAGAAAAAACGGCATTTTCTTTTATCCAACGCGATACAGTTGAACGTGGTTTTCCCGTTATTTTGCAAATTTCTGCTTGGGATTTGCCTTGTTCAAAAAGATTTTGAATATGATGTTTCATGTTTACCTCTAACTAATGCGTAACACATTAATTAGAGGGGTTCAACATCCCATTACCACGGCAAATCTGAATCCAACGCTTCTTTAACAGACGTTTTCTTTTCAGGCGTTCCATAAGCCTCATCAACAGCATTGTTGGGCTTACGCTGCACCCACGCAGGGGCTGTCTTTGGCTTGGACTCTTCACCCATACGGCCTGACAGAAACGATGTGCCGCTTCTGGCGGACGTTTTATTCCATAGGGCTATGTCGTAATCTTTGCCGTCAAGGGTGATTTTACCCCGCCAATCAGGCTGGTTATCTTTGGTCTTCTTGTCGTTTGGAAACAGTGAAATATCACCGTGCTTGCTTTCCCATGCCATATTTCTCACTCCATAAATCAGTCAGGCGGAAGCCCAACATTTTTTCAACTTCAACGATTAATTCTTCTGTATTCAATCCCGGAATCACTTCTGCCACGATAACATCTAATGCGGCGTTAAAGAATTTCCGGAACTCTTCTTGTCCCATTGCGTTAAAGCTGATGGACTGAGGCGTCCACCAAACTTGCTCGTCATGGAAATGCACCTGCTCCACATACCCAAGGCGGATTTTTAACCATAGAAGCAGTTGCTCCGCCCGTTGATAGGTATCGTGGTTTTCACAAATCTTGTTCAGGAACGCCCAAAAAAATCTGTGCTGTTTGGTGCTGCGGATACGTGAAACAGTTACCGATAAGTCTTTCCCTTCTGGGAACTGTTCTAACGCTTCCTCATCTACTAAGGCGCAAGGTTCAAGCTTGTTGCCCCTCTTACGGACATAGATGACCTCTGGCATATCATTGGCTCAGTTCTGCCTTCTTGGCCTTGTAAGCCTCCTGCAACGCAGAGCGATGGGCAGGAATCATCATGCCGATTGACTCTTTGTTTTCGATTGCCCACTTGGTCAAGTCAATATCATTTAAACACATTTCCATTGCGCTGATGGAGATGCCCAAGAACTTCTCACTGTCGTCAGGCTTCATGCCGGGTTCCATCTGCTTGGCAGGAGCCTTTGTAGACTTTACAGGCTTGGTTTCCGCAGCCTGTGCAGCGTTGCCGTCATCATCATCCTCACCTGCCACACCAACCATGCCAAACAGGGCGTAGCGGCGGGCGTAGGTCATAGCTGAACCCATTTCCTGTGGCTTACCAAAGCCGCCTACAGGGTATTCAGATTCAATCCACTGGCCCGACTTATGAACAATGCGGGTGTTAAGAATGATTATGCCGTCAACCACGGATGTACCTTGAATGAAGGATAGATCATGCTTGGAATAGCACTCACGGATGGTATCCAAACCGTCAGACAAATCCACATAAGCTGATTTGAAATGCGGGTTGATCTTGTTCTTAGGCGGGTTTTTCAAAGCGCCCTGTGCCTTTACCAACGCTGTTGACAAGGCATCAATTTGTTCACTGGTCTTCATTTTATTCCCCCTTCATACGAAGCGCACCGCGCTTGTCACGTTTAAAACTAATCCCATAACCACTGGCTTCAATTACATCTTCCTCCACCATAGCCTTCAAGCCACTGGCGGCTTCGTCGTATAGTTTCTTGCCAATGGAGTTTAACTTCAACTGTGCCGCCAAATTGGCCCATGTGTTGTTGCCTGTGAAATCGACCTTACGGACGGCGTCAATAGGCGATCTGACATGGACTGTTACGGGCGGCGTACCATTCTTGACACAATCCCAGAACTTGGCCTCTGCGCCCACCAAAATGTCGGCGTAAAGATCGTCCAGAGAAACTTCAAACTTCTCATATTTATGGTTGCCGAAGAACACCGACAAGACGGCCTTCTTGACCCCACAGACCAACATATTGTGGGTCAGTTGTGGGTAGTACCTATCCAGTATTTCATCCTCTTTGGAGAAGGCTGAGACGTGCTTGGCTTCAAATACGGTTTCGCCGCCATCGGTCAATCCATCAAGAGTACAACCCATAAAAGAATGAACAGCAGAAGACCGCTGTGTGCCATTGTCGGTAACCTTTCGTCCTGTCTGCTTTTCAAACCATTGGATATTAAATGGTTCAGTAAACACGCCCATCTGGACAGGGAGAACGTCGTTAAGATCAACGTCTTCCTCTTGGCCGGACTTTACTTTCCATAGTTTCAGGAGGCGTTCGTTATCGCCGCCCATGATCGTGTTTGCGTCTGATCCGCCCAAAAGTGTGGCGCGGAACGCTTTCTGTTCTGCTGTAAGTGTCATTGCAACCCCCGTTGTAGAATTTGGTTATTTCACTACTTCTCATATCTGTCAACTACTGAATTATAGTTTGACGAATTCTCCTATTCCTATTGGCGCGGCGTATTTTTCTTCCTTATCTCCCCTTTCTTTGTCTGGGATTTCTTTAATAATCCATCGATCTCTTGTGCTGTATTTCACCATGAACGCATGGGTCATGTTTCTATTCACACAAAAATAAGCGAACGGTTTCAGGCGGTCTGCTTGCGTCTTACCCGCCACCAAAATGTCAGGCCAACCAAAGTCATCTGCCGAAGTGAAATCCTTTTGCATGTGCTTCACTTCAATAATGAACTCAGTCCCTTTTTCGGTACGAGCGATAATATCGCCCTCATCCCTGTAATCCATAGACTGGGCAACACTATTGGCTAATACCATCCGTGGGATCGTCACAGTCAGTTTTATTTCACGGTGAATGTATTCCGCCACCCTGAAGATAGCGGGGCGTGATCCTGCAAACCGTCTGGAAAATACGGACCATTCACGCTCGCTTTGACTCATAATCCCGTCTCCTTGGATGGCTTGGTACTGTGTATAATTTGAAGTGATGGTCACACCACGATTCCCCTTCAACCGTTTTGTGGGCGCAATACTTCGTTTCTAATCCTTTGACCGGACCCATAATCGCTTTGCATTCGTAACTGCCTAATTGCAGCAGCGTTTTATTCTTGGGTTCGAATCCTTCTTCAACAGTATCAAAAAAGTTTACTTGTTGGTCAACCTCTATTTTCTTTTCCGCAATTATTTTTTTAATCGCGGCGACACGCGTCTTGTGCGGCGATTTATTTGGCGATTTAAAATTAGGCGGTGTTTTTCCGGCATCCTTTCTTTTTGCCATCAAAACAATATTTTGTCGGGCGCATAGGCCAATCACAGAATTTCTGCTACGTCCCGGAAATTGTTGAGCAATTTGCCTTGCGGCTAATCCCTTCTCCGCCAATTTCTTTACTATCTTAATTTCTTCCCACGTCCATTTACGCACAGCAAAAGAATATTCCATTTTTAAATTCCCCCTTCAGTTGGTAGTTGACAGCATGCATATTCGCAACTATGTTGTCAACTATCGGTTTAACAGAGGTAAGCATGACGCATTTAATTGCAAAGCGCGTAATAACGAAATTGGGAGGGCCACGAGCAGTGGCGGGGATGCTCGTTATGTCCACGCAAGCGGTATACAAGTGGATGTGGCCTATGGACAAAGGCGGGACGGGTGGACTGATACCGTCCCGCCGCCAGATAGAATTGATGGTTGCCGCCAAGCAGCGCGGTATCATTTTGACCAAGGATGACTTTTTCCCGAAGGATGCACCTAATGCCAGTGAAATACAAAGTAGTACCGCAGATTGAACGAACCATTGACGGGATCATCTTTGATTCCAAACGGGAAGCTGCACGGTACGCTCAGTTGAAATTGGCGGAAAAGGCAGGGTTCGTTAAGGATTTGGTTTTGCAGCCGGAATATCCGGTTCAGATCAATGGGAAGCACTATTGCACGTACACTCCGGATTTTATTTACACGGAGGCTGAAACGGGCAAGGTGATCATTGAAGAGGTTAAATCTACGGGTACGATGAAAGACCCTGCGTATCGGTTGCGTAAAAAGGCCGCCGAATTGTACCACGGGATAGAGATTACTGTTTTTATAATGGGTTGGAAGCCAAAACGCTTGACTAAGAAGTGGCCCGGCCCTAAGAAGAAAACGGCCCCGGAGTGATTCCGGAGCCGTTGAATAAGGTTCGGGGTTGCCGCCCCTAATCTGAGAACTGGGTTGCAGAGTTCCCGACTGACGCTCTTTTACGTCATCGACCTCTGCGTTGCAAGAGGTTGTATGCGTTATGTCTCATTTGGCTACATGTTGGGCTTTCCAGCAAACAGGTATTTCATCGACCGCCAAATTGGTCTTGATATTCCTTGCTGACTTTCACAACCACGAAACAGATTTGTGCTTTCCGTCCCGCGCCTCCTTGGCTGAGAAGTGCTGCTGCGACGAAAGGACTATTACGCGTTCCGTACAAGAACTGGCTCTGGCAGGTTTGATCTCATACGAAAGTCGCATAGGAACCGCCGGACGTAAGACATCCAATACTTACAGCCTACTTATGACCAAGGGACAATCTGTCCCTACACCTAGGGACAATCTGTCCGGACATGAACTAGGAATAAATAAACATACAATTCCTACGGAATTGGACGATCCAGTACTTTCCATATTTGCGAATCACGAAGAGCCGCCAGAAAGCAACAATAAGACTTTTTGGGACGAGGCGGTGGGAATGCTCATGGGGATGGGCGTGGCAGATGTTACGTCCCGCACTTTTGTGGGGAGATGCCTGAAGCTTGCCAATGGCGATCAGGCGGAAATACTCAGGGTTCTTGAAACTGCCGTGGCAAACGGAGTGCGTGATCCAATCCCGTATCTGTCCGCTGCCCTTGGCGGCAAAAAGAAGAAGGAAAAGGTAGTCAAAAACAAGCAGATTGCGGATGCGTTTGCAGAACTGGAGGCAGCAAGTGAGCGGAGAAAGGCCCAGTGGGCAGAAGAACTTGGGGAAGATTACACCGGAGGCGGCGGTAACGAAAATCATGCAGTGTTACAGCCTGACGCACATAGCGAACCCCCAGTTATTTTTACGAAGCGCAGCGGAGGCACTGGAAAAGTTTCCTCCAGACGTATTGCGGAAGTTGTCAGACCCATCGACGGGCATCTTGGCAAAGGCGAAATTCCCACCGACGATAGCCGACTTGGTGGGTGAGGCAACAAGACTTAGTCGGCGTGGGAGCAAGAACTTTGTGTGAAACATGGCGATAAATTTATCGGCGGTACGAGAAATATTAGAGGATAGTCTGTATAGCGGCCCGTCTTTGTTGGACAGGCTAAGTGAAACAACGGGGAAAAAGAAAATGGATGGTAACTTTAAAATGGTATTTGAACACACCACTCCGGGGGGTGGTGTCGGCGAAGAACATGTAGTTCGTATTGAAGCGGATGAAGATGATATGGAACCAGTCAAAATTATTCAAACGCATGGTTCTACGAAGAAATGTATAAAACTTTCTAAGAAAGAAGCGAAAATGCTTTGGAGAGTTTTTCGTAACTTAGACAACACATATGACTTTTTTGACAACTTTTAAGGAGAGAAAAAATGAGCGTACATAACGAAAAGACAGACGGCCAGTTCAAGACCACAGCGAACTTTGCACAGACCCTGAAAGATGATTTCCGGACGGGTAATAACTGGAATAAGATCAACGATATGCAGAAAGAGGCCTTGGATGCTATCGCTGTTAAGTTGGCGCGTATCCTGTCGGGTGATGCGGGGTTCAGGGATCATTGGGTAGACATTGCAGAAGCAGCCAATCTGGCGGCTTCTAATGCATCACCAAGCATGCCTCAGGTAACGGCTGATTTAAGCACAGCACTTGGGTTACCTGCATGAAGGAAATCATTTTAAGCAATGGGTTAGTAATCAAATTAAATAGCGACGAGTGTAAAACCGCCGAAGAAATGATGGTTGCGTTGGAAGATTACGCCAAAGGTAAACATCATGTTGAACTTCAGCGGCTGATGGAAAGGTTTGAATGGCATCCTATTGAAGTCGCGCCAAAAAATGGCACGGTGGTATTGGGGTATAATGAAAAACGAAAACATTTCTATCTCGTCAAATGGGGTAAATGGGACAAGAAAGATGCGTGGATTTGTAATTCCAAAGGGTCAAAAATAAAGGTGACGCATTGGATGCCAATACCGGAGTTTAAGCTATGACAAACAAGAAAGGATGGTTGGGGCCATATGCCCCAACTGACCGCCATGCGGATCAAACGACTTTGCAGGAGTTGGTGAGGCTTCGCAAAGTAAATGAAAAATATCGTTGGCAACCAATAGACACAGCGCCGAAGGACCGCCCGATTTTGGTGTACGGCAATAAGGAAAAAGGTGATCAGGCGGAGTTTGGTCAACGGATTGCGGTGGCGGTGTATCATAGTGAAATGCACTACACATATGGCGACAGGCCGATGTTTGTTTATGCACCTCACCGTGTTGAGGGTGATGGGCCGGAACGTTGTATCTGCCCGTCTCATTGGATGGAATTGCCGGAGCCGCCAAAATGATCCACTTCCTTGGCGGTATGCAGTCTATCACAACAACTTATTTGGTGTGGTCACGTTACAAGACCGCCAGTATGCCTGATTGGGAATGGGTAAATGATTTGCCTGATGGTGTATCTCAGGTGGCGCATTGGGTTATTAAGAGGATAACGAAATGATAACACGTCGTGGAATCCTTCAGGGATTGGTTTCATTTGTGGCTGCTCCAACTGTTATCCGTATAGCGGACATTATGCCCGTTTGTTCGTTTATTGAGGCGGAGCCAACAAAAGTTATTATTCCAACAGGAAGCAAAATTAATCTTTCCCAAATTCAAGAACTTTTGTTGCCGGGGTTAAAAAAAATACAAATGGATTATTTTCCAATGCCAGAAGAATATCAGCATATGTTTATGGAGCCGCCAAAATGAGACAATGGATAGTCCGCCATGAGCGGGACGGCGACAACATATCTGCGCTGTGGGAGAGCGACAACGGCGACAGGTGGTATGTGCAGGTCGTTATTAACGGGGAGGTGCAGTGGTGATGGAAGAATGGCTTAGAACAACAGGATATGGTGATTATTTGCCAATTTTGTTTTACATTATATTTGGCATTGGTCCGCTAATCGCGTTTGCAATAGGTTTATACAAACAAACAAAAGAT
>Ga0164297_10001619_pt1 | contig 23510 bp, 37 predicted proteins | sample GEODES058metaG_FD_113539 | JGI IMG/M metagenome (GOLD analysis project Ga0164297, IMG submission 113539) | Dystrophic lake water microbial communities from Trout Bog Lake, Wisconsin, USA - GEODES058 metaG | ecosystem: Environmental > Aquatic > Freshwater > Lake | place: USA: Trout Bog Lake... | reverse complement strand
GAGCATCACGATCTGCCTCACTTGCAAATGCCTCGCACGGAGTATAAAAGGTGTTCCATTCTCCACGAGTGCCGTTGTGATCATAAAACAAGATATAGACTTTAGACATTTCAGTTTCCTTTAGTCTGCTAATTTAATATTTAAAACTACTAGTGCGCCATTAATAGCGGCCCATACATAATCGCCTTTGGCCAAATTATCCAAGCAGGCCAACGCACACCAACCTGCGATAAAAAAACTTATTTCTCTTTGATGATATTTAAACCAGTTCATTCTTCTTCCTCGTAAAGTTGACTTTGGAAAAAAGTCAGTTGATCAATCATTTGCTGGCAACCAGCCTTGTTCATGGTGATTTCTGTATAACCCATGTTAAACGAAACACGGTTGTTATCAGTTAATCCCAAACGATAATAAATTTTTGCAGGTTTTTCTTTTTCAGGTGCAGGTGTAGGTTCTGGATCTACAAGTTTAGGTTTTGGAAATTCTACCAATTTAGGATCCTTTTTCTTAAAAAAATCAAACATAGTATTCTCTTTCATGTTAAGCCGGCGAGCCAGCGGATTACATACTAACGGTAAAGCAATTATACACAACCATCCAAATTGAATCAACTCAATTGGCGCAAATTTTTCAACAAAAATTGAATACATTGCCACATTAAAGTAAATGGCACTACAGTAAAAGAGCCAATATCCACCGCTAGGTTGCCAGATAATCTTTTTAACTATTTGCCAATTCATGCTATCGCCAACATAAAGATAATGACTGCCGCAATAGGATGGCCAAACAATAAGGCCATCATTGCGAGTATAGTTCCAAAGAATGTCTTATCGCTTGACATATTACTTGTCTAACGGATAAGTCATTACGATAACACGTGGTTCAATGTACTGTGGTTCGACCTTCTTGTTATGAGGGTTTAAACAAAGTACCCAAGTACCATCTGCACTCGCAGGAGTATACAAGCCGTTTGGATCAGCCAACGATGGGTTGGTGTATTGTGTAGCATATGGCAAGCCATAGCCAACGCTATCGCACAGCTTAGTGAGTTGATTGTTCATACCAACGAGGTAAGTGTATGTAGGTTGCATCTTATCACGCAACTCCAACACATCCTTCATCATACGCTTTTCAGCGAAGTTAGTGATAGCTGGCATACCAATACTTTGAGCCATAATCTTAAGTGACTTCTCTTGGTTGTCACGTTCAATTTGCTGGCTGTTACGGTAATCCTTGCCATCGCAACCTGCTAGCAAAGCAATAAGTGAAACTACAAATAGAATCTTTTTCATATTATTCGCCTAATGGAATTGGTGAAACGATTACACGTGGTTCAATGTAAACTGGTTTTGGTTTACCACTCTTAGTGTCCACACACAATACCCAAGTACCATCTGCTGATGCTGGTGAGTACAATCCATTTGGATCTGCTTGTGGAATAGTACCATAGCCGTGAGCATCACTGAATGTGCGTTGTGGGTTAGTGTACTGTGTAGCATATGGCAAGCCGTAGCCAACTGAATTACACACCTTATGCAATTTACCGTTCATATCAGCGATGTAGGTTGTAGTAGCTACGTTTTGATCACGCAACTCTAGAATATCTTTCATCATACGCTTTTCAGCAAAGTTAGTGATAGCTGGCATACCAACTTGTTGAACAGCTTGAAGACTCATTTCTTCCTGCTTCTTACGTTCAATTTGAGTTGAGTTAGGAGCCTGATCACATGCGGCCAATGCAAATACAATGGGCAATACCAATAGAAACTTTTTCATTTACAATCCTTAATTGAGTTTTGTTGAATTTGTTGTTCGGCTACGGTCTTATGTTGCCAAAATAAAGTATCATGTCCGTTGTTGTACAAGTAAGCTTCACAGATCACATACACGGACAAGAAGATCCAAAAGCCGAACCATTCCATTTTCATTTCCCTGCTTTCAAGTCGTTATAAAAGTTACGAAGGTTAGGTGGAAGTTTATCTTCTGGATAAACTGAAAAGCGATGCAACACAATAGCACGGAGTGACTGTTTGCCTTCTGGAGTAGCGTTAATGTACTCTAGTTGCAGGTTTTCCAAATCACGTACCATACCTTCATTGTACTGTTCACTTTCGTGATAAACAGCATTATCTACAGCACGATACTTTGGTGCAAAGAAACTATAACTGGCCAGACCAAACAAGTTAAGTCCAAAACATACCGCCAGGAACAATACCAACGCACCAATACCTGCCAAAATTGCCTTAAACATACTTACTTCCTTTCTTTGGGTTAAAAATCATGCTCCGTAGAGCTTCTTACGTTTGTCAAGATTTTCTTGACAGGTTATACAAGTTTTACATCCTGAAACAGCAATCCTGCGAGCTTCGGGAATTTCTTCACCGCACTCTTCACAATGCGTTAGACTTGGACCTTTTCCAATTTTCTTACGCACCTCAGCAATAGCGTTCATATGTAAATGGATAGAATGAAGCTGAGCCATTTCGGCTTCTTCTTCATTGTCATAGGTAAAATCGTCTTTTTCATTCATGTGTATATTATACATAAAAGAAAAGGGCCCGTCAAGGCCCTTTGGTAAAGATTCTAAATTAAATTAGAAACTATACTTAGCACCGACCAAAACTGTGTTGCCTTGGAATTTCTTCGCGGCGTCATCAGTAGCTTGGAAACGATAATCCACAGTTGCGGTTACTTTGGTTGTAACTGGAAGGCTTGCACCTAAACCAACTACGCCTGCATAACGATCGCTTGAATTCAATGTGCCATTATCGATATATGCTACACCAGCTTTGGCTGTGAAAGTAGCTGTACCAAACTTAGCAAAGTCATAACCACCTAGTAGGTTGAACTTGTTGGTGTTGCCTTTGACTTCACGTAGTGCTTCTGCTGCTACACTCCATGGGCCAAAATGTTCGCCAACTGTAAGACCGGCTGTACCATGGTTGGCTCCACCGTTCAAAAAGTCTGTACCACCTACTACACCAACTTCAACTGCTTGAGCTGTAGTTGCTACTGCGGCTAATGCCAATAATGTTGCTAATGCAATTTTCTTCATGTTTTAACTTCCTTTTTAATATAGTGACTATAATCACTCATATAGTATATATCCAGGATACTACTGATGTCAAGTAAATTTGGGTCAAAGAAAAAGCACCCGAAGGTGCTTTTTGGTATTTTCTGTTACGAGGTATTTCCTACCCTAGTCAGCTGTTAAGCTGCCAATGCGTAAACGTTGTCGTTTGCGTTTATAGGTTTTGCTTGATTTACAGTCATCGCCTACTGTGTTGCCGTCTTCACTATCTCACCATGTCGAAACCAGGTCATCCCCATCAAAAACACATTCTGTTACATGTCACCGTTTCGCGCCTACGGTCGAATATGTTTTTGGTGGAGATGGGCGGAATCGAACCGCCGTCCACAGCGCCTTTGATCCAAAGGAATTACAACAATTACTGCTATTATACATTTATTTTAATAGTCTGTCAACTATGAGAGATCCATTCGCTTATCCATGTCTCTCGCAATACGATGAGCCTCTCACGCACCCAAATTACTACGTAATTATACAGCGAACAGCACTTGTATTTAATACAATTGGAGTCCGGGACCCTTCCACACATCGTTGTATAAAGAGCCAACGTGATCCCCTGCACTAGCAGGACGATTGCCTGTAGGGCCACCAGTACCGCTTAGGCGATAAATGCCCTGACCTACAAAGCTGATATGTACCCAATTTTGGATATAGGGTTTGCCGTTAGCTACAGCATCACGGTATTCTATTAGTATTTGATCGTAAGGTAAATTATCACGCATCCATTGAGCACGTTGATAAGTTAATGGGCGGGCACGATCAGCAAATATAACATCTGCAGCCTGTCCATTACCGTGTTGTGCTTGTCCAGCCCCTTCACGGAATGTGTTTGTAACTCTAAAGTCAGGATACTGATCGCGAAGTGGATCTAGTACGTTTTGGGCTAGCAAAGATAAGTTACAAACGATTTCATCTATCCTCCAACCTTTGTTTGCTGTTGGGCGATGTCCATTAAACTGTATCAGCTGTCCATCTGTCCATTTTCGTAACAAATTATCTAGAGTGAAATATTTGCTGACACGCAGATCCAAAGGAAACGTAGACATGCTGTGTATCTGGCCACAGTTTTGTATAGCACCTTGTAGTGTAGAACCGGGTTTATTATCAACTGCGGTTGACTGTGCTGATTCTGTTCTTTGTACGATACCAGGATCTAGATGTCCTTTGGCTACTTGTTGTTTTAAGAATGTTATCGCTGTGCCGTGTGTTTTTGGATCAGCACTTTCAAGTTCGTCATTTTGAACGATAATCACATCAGCATGAACATCAGCATTGCCAACGAATACATCTTGGCTAGCATGGCCAACCGCTTGTCCTCTAGCTGTTCTTGCACCTTCCATGGCCATACGTTTATTGTTTACATATACGTTAGTTTGGCTTGAAGTAATAACATCACCGTTTTTAAGAGTGCTTCCTTCAGTAGCTGATGGAAAGTTATCTAGGTAAACGTTTGTAGAGCCTGCACTGATTAATGCACCTGCTTTGTCTTTGTTTACTCTCGCGGCTGAATAATCTGCGGCCATATTATTTCTCCGGAGTCGCTGTTTGCGAAGATGTTTTCTTTAACGCGGTATATACGCTCGATGGAAGGATCGCTTTTTCAATTACATCAACAGCATTACTAAACCACGATGCTATAGTTTTGTATATAGAAGTGTCTGCGATCGCACTACCTGCGCCAGTTATCACTGAATTAATTGATCCTGTTATCGCACCTTCTACTTTAGCTATACCGGAATGCAGAGTGCCTTCTGAAATAGCATTTCGTTGTTGTATAAATGTTGATGGTACTGTAGGTTTCTCATCACTTAGTGCTAGGGTAAATTCATTAGTCTTTACTGTAGTTGCGGTTTTCATTGCAAGCAGTTGATTGGTATATTGTATTGCTGATGTGTATGCTATTACAGCTACTTGAAGATCTTGACAGGCCTTGGTCAACATCTTAGCACGAACAGTAATACCAGCTGTAAAGTCAGTACAATTTGCGATGGTGTTATTAATTGCCCATAGAGAATTTGGCTTACCTGGACCTCCACAAATTAATAAAGTATTTGCATTAATTTGGCCAACAATGGCTGTACTAGCTTTTGCAATCTGAGCAGCGATATCTGTTGTTACTGTAAACGTTTCAGGAAAGGGTTGACCAGTCCATCCAGGAGGTGGATTCCAAACAAAAGTCTGAATCTGGCCGTATGCCATGTTATTTGCTCGGAGTTGCTGTCTGAGAAGACGTTTTACCTAATGCTGTTTGCACACTAGGTGGTAAGATTGACACTACTGATTCTTTTGCTGTTTCTAACCAACCTGCAATAGTTTTGTATACAGAAGTAGCAGCAATCATATCGCCAGTAGTTGCTGCAGTAGCGGCGACCTGCGTAGTGATCGCACCAGTTACAACCGCTGTTTCAGTTAAGGTAATGCTGTCTTTAACATTTTCTATAATTTGATCTTTTATAGGAGGTTCTACCGGAACTGGTTGTCCTGTACGTTCAAGAGCTTCTTTAGTTGCCTGTACTTGGAAGTTATTAGTTTTGATCTGGTTAGCTACCAAAGTAGCTTGCAAACTATTTTGTACAGCTAATGCCGAAGTCATTGCCATTAGTGAAGCGTCAAGATCTTTTAGTGCTTTTGAAAGAGATTTAGCAACGTCACTAGCATCGCCTGTATTACCTGTGATGTTTGCTAGAGAATTATTAATTGCGTACAGTGAATTCTGAATTTCAGGTCCACCAGTAATAGCTGTTGTTTGAGCGGCAAGAGCGGCGGTAATTGCAGTACTCATTGCGGTGATGGCCGCAGCTGCATCATCAGTTATTGTTGCGGTTCCTGGTCCTGTTAGTGTTACTTCACTTGGCATAATAATTCTCCTTTATGCTATTTAAGCTGAGGCAAGAGCTATACCGCTAGTTTGAGAAAGATAGCTATCGCTCATTTCTTTAATAGTATTAGCAATTACCATAACTTTATCTTTCGGTAGTTTGATAGGTTTTGAATCACTAACAGTAAACAACCATGGTTGCATCACTAGACCTTTAGCACTTACAGCTAAAGTTAGGGGTCTATCTAAACTGTAATGTGTATCAGTTTCTGCAACTAGTTTTCCAATTAGTTCTTCGCTGGTCAGTAGTTTTAAAGTAACTACATCACCAATATCTGGGCCTTTTTCAATTAACATATTTTTCCTTTTTATTTTACTAAATCATTTACCATTGGGAACACCGTAGCGATTACTTTAGCACAGGCCTTAGCAACTTCCTGGTGTTCTTTTTGGGTACCGTTCGCTGAACGTAATTCTATAAAGTGTACCCAAGAACGAAGTGTTCCGTTCATATAAATTCTGCTTTCAATTAAGCCTTCTGGTAGCACAGCACGAGCTTGCTCTTTTGCTATACCACGACTGATAGCCCACTCGTAGATTTCTCTTGATTTAGCAACGAGATCTCTTTGTAGGTTTTCCCACTGATATGCGATCTGGCGGTGCATGTCGTCTTCAAGGTCGAGGTCTCTTGAGTTTTGTCTGTTGGTTGTGTCTTGCAAGCGAGCTTCTCTTGTAACGAAGTTAAGATCTTTCGTTGGGTCAGCATAGCGTTGAGAAAATTCTTGGAAGCTAAAACTTCTGTGTCTAAGGATTTGTCTTGCGATATCTCTTGTTGTGGTAATTTCGATACAGGCTGAGACCATTTCAAGAGGTGACCAGTGCTGGTGCTTGATAAGGTACTTGATAAGTTTTTCTGATGTTTCAGTGTTAAGTTGATTGCTTGGATTGGACACACGGGCGCAATACGCAATGAGTTCCTGTGCATCATCGATGCCCAAATTTGTAAATTCTTCTGTTGGTTGGCTGTAACTGAGTAATCGAACATTCATATTATTTCTTTCTTAGGTGATTGGTTATTTGAGTTATTTCGGATTTGTGGCGAGCATTTTCTCTTTCAAGATACTGCACCTTTTCTTTTAATTCAACATTTTGCGTGTTTAATCTGCCAAGCTCGTCTTCAAGCATTTTTAACTTTTGTGCAACAGCATCTGGCTTATTAACAACTACTGTGTCTTTATACTGATCCATCTTCATCCTTTGAAGGAAGCTCGCATAGGGCTTCTAAAGTTTTGTAGTGAGCGTAGGCTTTTTGTAGTGCTTCAAAATGTTCTAATTTCTTAGGATCAGGCACAAGTATAGCAAGACGCTTTTCCATGGTCTTCATCCAGTCAGCTAGACTTTTTCCCTGCACTTTGATATCACCATCAAATGTTGCATCACCTGTAACTTGTAGTGAAGGATGACTAGTATCCCAAGTGTTGTAACTTGAACCACCACTGCTTATAGTAACATTACCGTAATTGTAATTACTGCCAAGTACGGTACTATAATAATTACTGGCTGTACTAGATATAGTGATATTGTTCATATCGATACTGTAGTCTTGGACAGCATAGCCACCGGCAGTTACATCAATAGTGTAAGGACCGCCACTGGCTGAGTAATCAAATTCACTTACTGGTAAGGTAACTTTTGAGTTCGGTAAATCCACCTATTAACTCCTCGTTTAAAAATATCTGAGGAACTGTACGTGCTGTTGGAACAGCTTCTAATAGATCCTCTTTGGTATATCCGTCACCAATTTTCTTTTCTTCAAATACGATACCTTTCTGCTTTAGCAAGGCTTTTGCCTGCTCGCAATAAGGACAATTATATTTGCTCCATACGACTGCTTTCATTTTTGTTTCCTTATAGATCTGGTAATTCTTCAAACGTTACAGCATCACTCATCACACCAATAACATAGTTGGTGCTTTCATTTTCTTGTAACGCAGTTTGTTTCTTGTTAATATTCACATGTTTATTAAACCATGGAATAGGACTAGACTTCGGATGCTCGCCGTGATACTTGATACCGATTTCTTTTAAGCGAGTAAATGCTGTGTAGTCTACAAAGTCTTTAAGAATAGTAGCATTAAGTCCAATAACTGGTCCTAGTTTGAATAGATATTCGGCCCATGCTTTTTCTTCTTCAATCACATCCATGTACATTTGATACACTTCTGCTTCACACTCTTCTTTGGCTTTGATAAAACGCTCATCATCTTTGACCACGTTATTGATTAGCCAAGCAGTCCACTCAGTGTGTAGTAGTTCATCCTGTAGGATCAAACTAATAATATTCCCATTCCCAATGTAAATTTTATTCTCAACCATTGCTAGGCTAGTGGCAAATGATACCATAAAGCGAAGTGCTTCTAATGCGTAACTTGCGTGGAGTGCTAGGTAGATAGCCTTAATATGATCGTGTTCGCTAACTTCGCTATTACATTCTTTCTTACAATTTAATTGATGTAGGTCCTCGTAGTACTTGCCTATGTTAGCAGCCATTTCTACGATTTCTTTGGTGTCGTGGATCTTGTTAAACTCTTCCTTAGGCACACCGTAGACATTACGAATAATGTGTGAATAGCTCTTGCTGTGAATATTGGTTTCAAAGAAACTCCAGTTGCTGACTAGGGCTTCGAGCTCTGGAATTGAGATTACAGGACTAAACACTTGATTAGGAGCGCGACCTTGGATACTGTCTAGTGCTGTTTGACGCAACAGATTACTAGTGAAGATGTGTTTAACAGCATCGCTAGCATCCTTATGATCCATCTTATCTTTAGTCAAACTAATTTCTTCTGGAACCCAAAAGAAGCCACGAGCCAGTTCTTCAAACTTAGCGATCTTAGGATATTTTACTTCTTCAAACCGTTGTACTGTAACTGGACCTTCTGGATCCAAGAACATCTTTCTTTTAAGGTAGTTAGTCTGACGACTAATGTCGTATTGTGCTTTGCTCATATTGTTCTTATTTTAAAGTTTACAGGCTACGCAGTCTTCTTCGTCTGCGTATATAGTTATAGGTTCTCCATTAAGGATAGGCAAACTTTGAGTCGATGTTACGCTGACTTTAGATCCTACCTTATTAATAAGGCTGTAATAGATGGTTTTCAATCCCCATTTGTAAGCCAACATTAAGTTTTTGGCAATTAACGTTCCTGGGATTTTACCACCATCAAAAAATGCTGGATTATAGAATGTATTAGTTGATAGACTTTGATCTATGTATGCGGCTAATACGGCCGCTGTTTTTAAATATGCCGCACAATCTTGCTGTTCCCACATTAGTTGGTAACGATTTTTTAAACGGCGATATTCTGGTACAACCTGTACAAATGAACCTGCTTTAGATTCTTTGACACTGATCAGTTCCATTGGCATTTCAATACCGTTAGTACTGTTTAATACTACCGAACTAGATTCAACTGGAGCAACAGCCATTAGAGTAGCATTACGGATACCAAACTCTTTTAGTTTTGCTCTTAGTCCTTCCCAATCCATGCTAGGAGTAAAGTCAGTTAATTCATCTACACCTTTACTGCGGCGTTCCCAAGGAAACACTCCCTTACCGTAGTAAGTGTATTGGCTACGCTGACATGGGCCTCTTTCTTGGGCAAGTTCAACACTTGCTTCAGTAAGGAAGTATGCTTGATGTTCCATCCAACGCTTGACTTCTGCTAGAGCATCTGCATCACCGTATTTTAAACTACGTTTAGCATGCCAGTAGGCCAAGTTGGTAATGCCAACACCTAACGGTTCAAAATCTGTATTTGCCAGTTTGCTTTGAATACTTAAGAAATCTTGGTAGCCTAGTAAATTACTTAACGAGCGAACCAGTACACGACACGCTTTACGCATCTGTTGTGGGTTATTAAATGCTCCCCAATTAATTGAACCCAGCGTACATAGGGCAATACGTCCCTCTGGATCTTCTATACGCTGGAAAGGCCTCGTGGGCAATAGGATTTCTTGGCACAAATTACTTTGGTAGATAGGATCTACAGTAGTATCAAACGGCCCTTGGTTAATAACATTATCAATGTTTACTAGATAGATACGGCCAGTGTCAGTACGTTCTTTAAGGATACCGTTTTTGAATATCTCATCTGCTGATAGCACTTTCTTTTTAATGTTCTTATCTTGCTCATACTGTGTGTATAGTCTTTCAAATTCTGCAGAGTCGCGATAGTACGCTTCGTATAAGTCTGGAACTTCGTGCGGATCAAATAGTGTGATGTTCTGATTGTTCTTATAACGATTCCAAAACATCTTGTTAACAACTACTGAGTAATCCATTTGACGTACACGAGTTTCTTCAGTACCTTGATTGTTCTTTAGTACAATGAAGTCTTCAAACTGTGCATGCCAGATAGGTAGTGTAACTGTGCATGACGCATTACGGATGCCACCTTGACTGCATGAACGTAAGTCAGCAAACCATTTTTTCAAGAATGGTAGTAAGCCTGTGTGTTTGATTTCGCCATTTCTAATTGGGGCGCCGAGTGGTCGTATACGGCCGATCTCTAATCCTATGCCAGCACGTTTGCTAGCATACTTGGCCATCATTTCTCCTGCGGCAAATATTGAGTCAAGAGTATCATCACTGGAAATGAGAACACAACTGGAAAACTGCTTTGTGGGAGTGCCAAGACCAGCGAGGACAGGTGTGGCAAGAGTGAAGTGCCCGTCACTTGCACATTCATAATATTCTTTAACATATTTTAATCTCTTATCTTTTGGTTCGCTATGGAAAGCGGTAGCGGCCGCAACAGCATAACGTACTTGCGGAGTTTCATAAATCTGCCCAGTGGCACGATTCTGTACTAGATATTTTTCTGCCAACTGTGCGATAGCCGCATAAGTGTATTCTTCGTCTTTGGCATGATCAAGGAATAGATCAATGATGTCCCATTCTTCTTTGGTATACCAATCTAATAGTTCTGGAGTGTACATACCAACTTCAACATTTCGCTTGACTATGTCATACAATGCAGGAGGGGTATACTGTCCGTAGACACTCTTACGAAGCATAGACACTTTCTGTCGTCCAGCAACGTATTGATAGTTTGTGTGATTTATTTCTGGATTTTCTGTTTCATCGATCAAGTCTACCATCGCCTTTAATAGTAGTTCATCGATTGTTTCGGTGGTCATGCCATCGTGTAATTCAATTTGTGCTTTGATCTCAATCATCGACGGGCTAACCCCATCAATGCCTTTGCAGTCAAACGCTACTTGTCTCTGTATCTTGCTAATGTCTAGAGGAACTCTTTCCCCGTTACGCTTAACGACTGTAATCATTGTTCACCTGTATTTTCTTTTTATTATTGCTGGAGTTGATATTTACCTTGGACGCTTTAACTCGACTAGATTTTCAAGTCTGTATAAACTAGGTACAGAATCAACTACAGTTGGGCGGTAGTCGTCAAAATTTAACACCCAAGTATTATCAATATAGACTACATTGTACAGTCTATTTTGTTTACTGTCTACTAGAGTTTTGATTTCGACTAGGCTATTTTTATATCGCTCAGTTAGCAAGAGTGTGTAGCCCATCATCACAGCCTTGGTAAAATCGTCATATTGGTTTTGGACTATGATTTCCCAAGGAGTTGGCCAGCTCGCTGGATAGAATGGGTCGACTGATTTATTAAATGGAACGAACGGAACTTTAAACCAAAAGTCTACGCAGGTTTGTAAAGGTTCATTGCTTAGGTCAATAGCCTTACGCAATTCTGACCAGGCTGTTAACCGATCGTCAGTATCAAGATCAAACATCTTTTATACTTGTCTTATTGTGTATGTAAAACTCAAATTACCTTGGGTAGATTCGTAATTGTTTGCAAGTATTTTAAATGCGTTTAGTCCTGTTAATACAGCCGTTGAGAAAACTACATTACCATCGTTTGGTCCGCTGTAGGTAAATGTATCTTTAATATTTGATGCTGTGCCAATTAGAGTTACTTCCAAGGTGCCCTTTCTAACTACACTTTCATATGGTTTAATCAATGTGTAGTCTAGTTCAATTATAATACTTGCTGCACCACCGGTATCAGCAAAAGTATAATTGTATATAGGATATGTTAACACACTATTAGTACCGTTGTAAACATCAACGGTTAAAGGTAAATTTGATGTTAGTGATAATGGACCGCTAACAGCAGGTTGGTAATAAGTTACTGTGTTTGCTACAGTTACAGCATTATCATAAGTGATACGTTCAAAGTAATCATTTTTACTGTAGCAACCTAATGCTTTAAAAGTAATAACATCGTATACTTGGCTGGCTTCGCCTAGGATTCCATTTCCGCCGTAACCTACTAGTGTATAGTAATTGTTATTGCTGACAATGTTATTAAGCACGGCAGTAGTAGTACTCAATGAGCCTACTGACAATCCTTGCTGATTAATATTAACAAACGTATTTTCTGTAATCAATACATCGCGTGGACCGTAATTAGTAGAAGTAGTTACTGTATTAATAAACGACATGCCGCGGTTTAGTGTATCAAAAAGATTATTATGGATAGTTACATCAATGATATCGTAGTTGCTGACAATGGCTGTGTTTAGATTATAAAAACGGCAATCTTTAATTGTAATGTCTGATGATTTCAAAGCACCGATGCCGCGAATGTCAATAGCGTTTGCGGCAGTACTTGTGTTAGCTGAACTGATAAATTCTACATCATGGATAGAACTATGATTGACACAGTCCAAACGTAGCATAGTATCAGCACCTTGGGTAGGAGATTTGATAGTTAGTCCGCCTAATACGATATTAGACAATGTGTTGTTGTAAGCACCAACAAATGGAAATACATCTCTTACTAGATCTTTGCTGGCGATAAATGTTGTTTGGAACGCAGCCTGAGTTGAAGTGTTGCTAACGATTGTTTTATTTTTGCCGGCACCTCTAATAGTTGTATTAGGTGGCAAGTATAAGGTACCGTGGGTGATATATGTACCTTCAGAAAAATCTAATACCTTTGCGTTTCTTGAAGTCCAATCAATCGCTTGTTGGATTGAACCTGTATCATCTGTAACACCGTCACCTTTGGCGCCAAAATCACGCACACTAACAACATCATCTAATTTTGCTTGTAGACTACGCTGTATAGGATTATTAGGGTCAATGTAATTTGTTTGTGGAGGACTTAGTTCGCTTTCGCCATATGTATAAATGGCTTTTGAAATTAGGAATAAGTTATCGTTTTCTGTAAGTATGCGTGTATTACCAACAGCAGGCGCACCTTCTGATACTGCTCCGTTACCAATGTATAATTCTTGTTGATCGATGCTCCAACCAAATTCTCCACTGGATAGTTGTGGGAAGGTTGTTTGTGCTGTTTGGCCCCTACGGACCTGCATTTTACTGATTTGAATAACCGCCATGAAAATATCCTCGTTGTACGGATATTTATCTTAATAAAGCAGTTGTTCGATCTCTACATTTTTGTAGTATAGTATTCTTCTACTTTAGATAGCCACATATCCTGATATTTGTTAAAATCAGCGGGCCAAAGATCAAATTGCTGATATACTAGATCCTTAGAACACATGAAAATATGTCCTTCACGCATGTCTGTGCCATATACTTCATTATGTGCTAATATATAGGCAACTAACTGTAAGTAGTAATCTTCTACCCATTCTGCTTTCTTGGGCTTGTTTGTTTGCTTGTAGTCAGCGATACAGGGATTATCTTTATAAACAGCAACTAAGTCAGTAGTACCTGAATATAGTCCTGGAAAGTACAAGCTCTGCTCCATCGCCCATACTTCGTTGATATCCTTTATACCGTTAGCAATAATAACGTCAGCCATTTGATGTGCTTGATCGTGTACTAGATTACCGCCCGGTTGGCGTGGTAGTCCTGCTAAGAATCGTTCAAGATTACCGTGCATACTAGTGCCGCGATTAGCAGCTTCTGTGGTAATTTGCTGTGCTTTAGCGTGTCCAACACGATCTCGCCATTCATTAATAGCTGTCATGTCTTTGGTAGCACTTAAGATTGTAGTAACGCTAGGTAGTGTTTCTCCATCTGGAGTTTGATAAACACGTTTACGAGTTACTGGATCATTTACTTGTTTACAGTTTTTATACTGGAAACGTTCTACGAATGGTGGCGGTTCTATTGTTATTGTTGTAGTATCCATTCCACATTATACTACTAATTTAGATTTATTACAAGCCTTTTGACACAACATTATGTGCCATTTGGTCTATGGATTTACCGCTACGGGGATTTGAGCCGACTGAAGGATCTTGTTCTGGAGTACCAACATCAGTTTTTAAAACAATGCCTTCTGGAGTAACGTCTTGGATAACATCGTCACCGATCTTATCTTTAATTTTAGTTACTATGTCTTGATTTACTTCACCGTATCCTTGTGAAGACAACATACCATTTAGTACTGTCCAGGATACTGTTGATGGTGCTTGCTTGGTGTTGGCGCGACCTTGTAATACTTTTAAAATATTAGCAAGGTCGTCCTGAAATTGATTTCCTGCAACTTCAAATAATCTCATTATGAACCAAGAATAGCCATTAAGCGATTTCCACGCTCAATTGATTCACGCTTAATGCGTCCTGTTGTTTCTGGACCACCTGCGGCTGCATCGCTAGCGGCAAATTCATCTTCGCCACCGATGTTCATGTTGTCATCTTCTGCTGGAGCAGGTAATTCTAAATTACCATCTGACATGTTATCCATGCCTGGCTCTTGACCCATTGGCTCTTCAGCTGGAGCTTCGCCTGCTAGTACAGCAACAGCATTGTTGATTTCTTCACGTGCTGTAGTTAATGCAGATAGTGCGCCTTCCAATGCTGTGGCAACAGATGCTTTGAATGCTTCTGCTTCTTGCATACCAAAGTTAGCACGGATGTTGTCTGCCAATTCAATCATTGACTTAGTTTGGTAGTTACCAACACGTTGCATCCATGATGTAAAGTCGTTAACCATATCAGCTGCGGCTGTAATGGATTTAGCTTTACCTTCTTCGTCTTCAGCGATGTAGTAAGCAATACCTTCAGAAATATATTTCTGATAAGCACGATGGATTAATTCACTCTTGCTTTCTTTGATTTTCTTGCCGCCGTGTACTGGACATGCTTTCTTGCCCTTAGTATCGCAACAGCATTGGCTTTCTTTAACGCCAGCTTTTTTCTTGTCAGCAACTGCTTTCTTGAAAGTTTCTTTCTTGTTGCCATCTTTGTCAAAGTCTAAGAAATCTGGTTTGGCTTTCTTAGCTTCCATTGTTTTTTTGTTCATTGTGGTTTCCTCTGTACCTTCTTTAGCTTTTTTGCTTATTACATCGCGACGATGTTTTAGGTACTTGTCTGATTTATTGACCTTACCATCATTGTTTACATCATCATCTTCTTGGCCTACTGGATCTAGACCTTCTTTTGTGTTTTTCATTGCCTTGCTCAACTGTTTAGTACCCTTGTCAGCCTTGTTAAATTCTTTAGCAACGCTTTGTTTGATACCTACCTTCTTGGCAAACTTAGGATCATGAGCGGCAGCAGCCATTGTACGTGCTTGCTTTTGGCTTACACTCTTTTCAGCTAACATCTTGCTTTCGCCTAGCATTTCTTTGATCTTAGTATTCAACACACCCAACATGTATTTGTCTTTTTGATATGTTTCGTTAGTTAACAGATCATTGAAGCTGGCTTGAGCTTCTGTACTATGTACTTTTGTACGTAATAGGTTACGATAGTTTTCTAAGTCTTCACGTGTGTACTTGTCAAAGTTAACTCTGACATTGAATTTCTTGAACATGCTTTCATTAAGAGCATGTGCAGATAGTGGTGTATTTAGGTCTAGGGTTCTCATAATTTTGTTTCCAAAAATGCTAATTCTTTAATCTATTTATCTCAGATTACACAACTTAGTAAAGCGCGAGACTATGCTACGTTTGTAATACAGTTTCTGTTGATGTGCTATTTCTGCTTTAGAAAGGCTTAGATCTTGACGATCAACATCGTGTTGTTTTGCGGCTCTTTCTGCTAGATATTTGGCAGATTGTTCGTCAAATGACTTAAATCCGTACCATTTATCGTTGTTTATTAGGTCATGATCTGGCCAACGTCCTAAAGCTAGGTCATTGGCTATGAGTATGGCTGTTTGTGCTAAATTTACTGGACCAGCAATAACATGGTTTCGTGAATCTTTAATTTGATAAGCGTTGTCTACTTTTACAATAGTGTAAGCACCAATGCGAGTATCACCGTTAGCGTCAAGGCTAGGTACTACAACACCTTTCTTCTTAAACTCTTGTTTAATAGATTTGGTAAGTGTTGCTATATTATCAAAGATTTGTTTTTTGTTTGTGGGCATCTTTTTTTAACACAATATACTGGTCATCATTACTTATTTCATATACGCCCTTGCGTACTAGATTGCGAGCGATGACTTCGTCTCTGTCGTAGAGATTCTTAATAGGAATTTCGTTTTCGTGATGATTAACGAAAGACTTTTCTTCGTTTGTTAAAATGATTGATGGAGCTCCTACGATTTGATGGATTTTCATATTAGAATGCCGCGTTAGGAGCTTGCCCTTGCTGACCTTGTGCTTGCTGGTTAGCCTGTTGCATTTGATCTTGTTGTTGCTGTTGTACTTGTTGTACAGCCAATTGAGCTTGGCGTTGTTTTTCTTTAGTTTGGCTCTTATCTAGTAACTGTTTAAATTGCTGTAGGATCTGCGGATCTCTAACTAGATGTGCCATTGAGGGTGATAACTGTGTAGTAGCATCTTTATCTGGACCTGTTAATTTTTGTCCAGTGTCTGCTTTGGTTAATGCTTGTGTTACTTTATTAACATTCAATCCAGGAACTTGCGATTTAATGGTAGTAAGATTTTTTTGTATATCTTTTTGTTCTTGATCTGCATTGGCTGCTTTTAGGTTTTGTTGTCCTGGTGCTTTGCCAACTTGCTGAGCTACTTTGCCTGCGGCATTACCTGCGGCGCGGCCTACAGTTGCAGCACTTCTTCCTACAGCACTTGCTCCTCTAGCTAGTCCACCACCTACAGCAACAGCGCCACGTGCTAATGCACCAGCGGCACCTGCTAGTGCAGGTAAAAACTCGTCAAGGCGGTCTTCTTGAACTAACTCTCGAATCTTCATACTAATGTACTTTCGTCATTACTACAGCAAGGGTTGATAGTATACCAACGATAACAGTACCTGCTGTACCTATTAATACTTTAACCATACTTAGATGGCTCTTTTCAATAGTATCTTGTAGTGTAGTAATTTTTGATTCAACGCTGCTTAGGCGTTGATCTAATTGTCCGTAACGTAATGCACACAAATCAACATGTGCTTCAAGGCTTGTTTTTTCTAAATCAGTTGTCGGGGATGTCGACATATTATTTCTCCAAATAAGTTTTCTCTAATCTTACTATGCTTACTGTGCCTAATATGCCTATAATGCCTTAACAACAGTATTTGTTATTTTTGGGTCTAATAACTCAAAGACTGCTTGTTGTATATTTATTGTTTCTGTTAATTTTACAATAACAGGAATCTTGTCTAAATCAATGCGTAGTAGGCCTACACGGTCGGCTTTTTCAAGGAAAGCATTTTGTCTGTCTGTTCTAAATTGAAAAGTCCATACACGATGTTTGCCTTTGTATTCACTACCAAAGCCCATGCCTTTGACATCAACAACTTCACTTGACGGGTCTTTATCATAAAGCATAATGGCTCGCATACCAATACACTGAGTAAGAGTAGTCCAATTACGGAATTGGTCTAGCTCAATCTGTGTTCCTTGATTGATACGTCTAACATCTGTATTAGTGATGTCTATGAGAGTTTTAATTTCTATGATGTCCATTATATACCTATATAATGTATTTATGGTCAAAAGAAAAGGGAGTTAAAAACTCCCTCTTCCAGTCTAATAAAACTATTAGATGTTGCTGTATGGAGCAACTGTACCAGCTGTGAAGCCCACACCTGATAGAATAACTTCAGTAACTGTACATGTGTTACCAGAAGCAGCATAGATAGCGCCAGCTAAATCAACAGCTGAACCATCGGCAGCATAACCAGTTGCGTCATCACGACCGTATAGTGTGTCGCCATCAACAGCGATTGTGAAACCAGCTGATGTTGGTGTACCAACGATAGTGATAGAAGCTAATTGCTCTGCACCACGAACAGCATTTTCAAATACGCTGTTTGATACATAGTTTGTGTAACCAGTTGAAGCATCTGTATAGAAGCCTGCGCCTGCTACTGTGAAGTAACGTGTTTGGTAACCATAAAAGCTACCTGGTTTTACGTAACCATTTTTTCTTGTGATTCCTAATGACATAATTTTCTCCTTTATCTCGATATGTCTACTCCGCTCCGGAGTATTTGGTATGAGTATTTATCCGAGTAAGGAAAAACCAGCTCTAATCGTCAGATTTTTGATCGCCTTCGATGATTATCAGGCTGTTTTTAGTGTCTTTTGAGTCACGTAGCTTGCGGATACCACGTGTAAATTTAGCAGGGTCTGCACCCTTGATTGAATTAAGGAAGCGGCGCTCTAACTCGTAGGCCATCTCTGGATCAAAGTTTTCTCGTATAAGGCTTAACAAATTAATAGCACTATTAATAACGTGTACAGCACGGCTTTCAATTACCGTTTCTGTATCCTTTTTAACAGCAATATCGTTAAGTTCTTCTAATAAGCTACGGGTGAGTCTTTTCACTATAGTTTCCTTTAAGTTTATTTATTGCTCCTGTAATCAATTATACATTTTATTTTGGTAATATACAATGTTGACTTTAATCTCGTTGTAATATATAGTGACTAAATACTCAGTAGAAACCATGAGTCTACATACACATACAGGAAAACACAAAATGTTTAAAAAATTATTATCATGGCTTAATCCTAGCCAACAATCCGCATTAGAAGCATTTATCAACAGCAAACGTCCAACCAATGCCGCTGAAGTAGAGTATTGGACACATCAATACGAACAAGGTAACGGTATGTATTGGGGGCGCGGTCTATGAAACGAGTTCTTATCAATATCTGGAACGCATTTGTTGAAGCTCGTACAGAAGCTGCAAAGGCCCGTGTCCAAGGGTATCACTGGTATTAAACGATGCTTACAACAGTCCGCCGTGTATTGCCACATGAGTATGGCAAGTATCGTACACATCTTAAGTCCCTGGATGCCGATTCTAAGATACTCAGGTTTGGGTATCCGATCAGCGACTCCGCTCTTGACGCACTTTGCGATAAGTTTGAAGCCGATCCTACACACAATATTCTTTTTTGTATAGAAAATAATCAGTTAGAGTTCGTAGCAATAGGACATATTGCTCTACAAGGCGAACTAGAACTGGCTTTCTCTGTACTTAAAGAATACCAAGGACAGGGTATGGGCGATAAGCTGATGAAGCGTTGCATCCAATGGTGCCGCATACATAACAAGCTCAAAGGCTGTATGGTTTGTCTAGCCACTAACGGTGCTATCAAACACCTGTGCTTAAAGAATGGTATCCATATACATTCAGAGCATGGTGAAACACTAGCAGACATAGAACTAGATAGCCCTAACATCAAGACATACATGAATGAACAAGTAGACAGCAATTTAGCTGTCATAGATTATCTAGGCAAGAGGTTTGCCAAACCACTTGATCTACTAAAGTGATATCTCTATAATAAATAAAGTAGACAACAAATTGCTGTCAACACACAAACATTAACACACAGGAGAATTAAAATGTTTAATCAAATCATCGACGCTATCCAAGATAGCAAAAAGACATTCGTTGAGACATTCGTTCAAGACGCTAAATTCAAAGCAGAACTTGTAAAACTAGTTGATGCACAGACTAAGTTTGCTAAAGGCTCAGTACAAAGCACGTTAGATATTGCTCAAGCATTTGTTAAAAATGCAGGCGATGCAATTTACAAGAAGGCAGCTTAATCATGTCAGAGAATACACCAAAACTACCAGAAGTTAAGTTTAATAAAAACGGTTACGAAATCCGTACAGATATCCTAGCAATGGCCAAAGACCTAGTGCAAGCTGAATATACTACTAAGTTCGCTGGTTGGGAAATGTCAGCAAAACGTGACGAGAAGACAGGTCAGATCGTTACACAAGTTGGTATGCCAGAGTTTCCAGGACTTGATAAAGTTCTTGAAGCAGCGGAAAAAATGTATGCTTTTGTAAACACAGGCGCAAAAAAATAATATTATTTAGGCGTAGCCAATATAAGTTTACTATACTATACCGTAAAGCAGAAAGCCCCTTAATTGGGGCTTTCTCTTGAATAGTTGCTCCACTTTAATTGTAAATGGCGTTATACAATGTGGCAGGAGCCTCCTACACACCCGTAAAGATTAACGGTCCTAAGGGTTTGTGTATTCTATTCCGGCTAATCCACATCCAAGCATTACAAGCCCGTTAAACAGGGCTGTAAGGATTTTTTGGAGTGTCGTAACCGTCGTCTTCTGGATAGACTGGATATTCATTATTCATTATACTTCTTGTGGTGCTAGACCATCTACACGTAACTGATCTGGAGTGATCGTTGGGTGACGTGCAATTACACGCTGGATAGCGTCTTGTTCACTTGTAGCTGGAACACGAGCTTGACGTCCAGTGCTGATCAATGTTACTAGATAAGCTCTTTCTTGCCCTGGCTCTTCTTCTGGTTCTGGCTCAGGTTCTTTACCAGATGCGTATGACAATGGGAATTTTTGTTCAATATCTTTAGCAGCTTTATCTACATCATATCCGCCCCTAACGATATCTTCGCTGTTGGCTTTGATTTCAGCAGCGTGTGCTTTTAATGCCTTAATGATTTCTTTCATTAGACCTGGGAACAACTCAGCAAACTTAGCATCGCCGCGACTGCGACTAATACTTTGGTCACCGTTGTTTAACTGATCAGTTGGGGCATGCATCTGCCATTTACCGTTTACATCATCTGCATGTTCTTTATCAAAGATTGAAACGATAGGACCGTCATCAGCATAACGATTAAACCAAGTTAGTCCTGAGCTACTACCTGTACAGAAGCTAGCTCTAAATCCGTGTGAATTGTTAAATGTATAGCAAGCACCATAGTTCATAGGTACTGTTACTAGGAAACGCTCGTTATCAAGAATCGTAATTTCTTTCTTTTCACGTTTGTGTTTTTCAATAGTTTCTGAATCTTGGATTCTACGTAGTTCATCACGATACTCGCGATCGTTAGTGATTCGCTGTATTTGGCGTAGGCTTTTAAATTTATTAAAGTCTTGGTCTTTTTCTTTTAGACGTCCACGAATACTTAGAGCTTTCCATGCACCTAGTGCATCACCACCTTCACCGTTCATATCTTCGTAGTCAATCTGACCGTTAATATATAAACGTGTTAGCCATTCATCAAATTTACCATCTTGGCTAATATCACCGTACTGTGTGTTTGATAAACTTTTATCAAGTAATGTACTCCATAACGCTAAAATACTTTGATCATCTGGCTTTGGACCTAATCTAGCTACAGCGGCTCTAGGTAATGTAGAGTCGTGGCTCATAGCGATTCTAATCTGCTTGATCGTTTTTGGATCTTTAATTTTAGCAGCCACGTTGGCTTCAAATAATTGTGTTATTCTCATGATGTCATTAAACTCCTTTTAAAGAAGCTTAATATTGTACCTAATTTTGCAGTATCGCCACCTGCGATATCTGCTAGTAATTTCTGAGGACCTTCTTGTCTTTCTGTACTAAGATCACCACCGTAACGTCCACGATTAATTTCTCCAGTTTCTTCTGGATAGTGATGACTTGCAGCCATTAGTATTCCTGAGTTAACAGCTTTGCCGATAATGCCTGGAATATCAGTATCGCCAGATTCAACAGCATCGATCGCATTTTCTAAACTTCTACATAGAGATAGCTTCTTTTCTGCTTTATCGTAAGAATCGTTTTTAATCATTGTTTGTGCCATACCTTTAACATCAGCTAGAGCTGCTGTCATGGCTTTGACCCACAATGGTTTGAATTTTTTAATAATTGTAGTTTTATCTACTTGGCTCGCAGGAGATGATTGATTCCAATCACGTTGTTTTTGTTTGTCTTTTACTGCAGTTGTGTTTGACCCAACGTAGTATTTGTTAAACTTACCAAGTAATGGTTTAAAGAAATCTAGGATATTTCCGCCGCGACTATCATTTAAGTGACGCAGTTCGCCTGAGGGGTCAACTGCGATAGCTTCATAACTGCCCGTAGTTCCTCCACTGGCTCTAATAGCACCTACACCCTTCTGACCAATAATAATAACCCACGCTCCTCTATAGCTACCTTTAAGATCACTCCAGGAGATTTTATCTACAGGACGATAGCTTTGATCGTGGCTTAAACCTTGTTTACTGTGTAGGTATTTGATAACAGCATCGCCACCTGGTTGCTGTTTTACTAGATTTAGTGAAGTGCTAACCTCTGCGATATATGCTTCGCAAAGGCTAGCAAATGTCTGGTACGGAAATGTTTTCATACCAATATTTATTCCTTAGTCTGCAGAAGCGTTCGCACCACATTTAGCACGTTTAGCGTTGGTTAATGCGCCAAAATCTACAGGCCATTCTTTACCTGGTTGTAGTTCAACTGCACCTTGTGGGAAAGCATACTTAATACCAGCTTGTTGTTCAATCTGAGCGATTGGTACACGGAATTTAGTTAGGTCATTGCCCAAGTTTGGATATGGAGCAACGTGTGGGAATCCCCAACCTGCGATTTCTTTAGTAGCGTTATTGATAACAATCTTGTAGAAGCCATGTGGTACAACTACACCTTTACCAATTGTCTTATCGCCAGGACCATACAAGCCGCCCGCAATAACTGTGTAGCTCTGATTTCTCTGGACTGACCATCCGCGGACAGAAGTCTCCAACAATTTCCAAATTCCGCGATTTAAAGAACCGGCTTGTGGTGACATATTTGTCATTAAAAAACTTTCATACTCTACTTGTGGATCCCATGATAGGTCACCGTCTGGAGCCATGTGTCCTTTATCGTAGCCTGTGCCTGCATAGTCGCCCGGTACAGCACCGTTAGGCACAAATTGATTAGCGGCAAATGCGTTGGTACGTGCTACACAACCTAATGCGTTCTGTGGTAGTAATTCATACATTACATAGTTTGGTAACTTCGCAGCTGCATCGTAGCCAACTAGATATGCTTGTTGGCATAATGGTTGTAGTTGACGAGCTGTCTGTGGAAATCCGTAGGGTGCATGTGCTTGACATTGTGCCGGCGGAAATGGTTGACGTTGATTCCAAGCAAGGGCTTGTGTGCTTGTTACGGCTACTAGGGCGAAAAATAACCCTGCTAATAGTTTTTTCATTTTTAACATCCTTTATGTTAGTATTTTATTTATCGTTATACGCAACTGCTACCAAATATCCAAACACCGCTGATAGCAGTGATTGTTATACTGACGCTTTTACAAAACAATTCCCTGCTGTGTTATCCACACAAATATAAGTTACCCACATTGTAGGATGACTACAGAGATAAAATGACGTTCCTCCAACAGCG